>ENA-OROO01000364-OROO01000364.1-human-gut-metagenome-genome-assembly--contig:-NODE-364-length-30215-cov-6.696718_pt1 | contig 30215 bp, 21 predicted proteins | sample MGYA00242130_ERZ509052 | MGnify/ENA primary metagenome ERZ509052 (study PRJEB26280, sample SAMEA2338730) | human gut metagenome | biome: human gut; feature: human-associated habitat; material: faeces... | reverse complement strand
TCAAACGGATGGTCAAGGAAAAGACTGGTCGTGCCATGCAGGAAAAGGAGCGTGAGCGCAAAGGGAAGAACGGCAAGATTATCAAAGTGGCAGGATGTTCACCCATCCGTGAGGGCGTGTTGCTCGTCAGACCGGACACGACACTGGCAGATGTGCATAAATTTGGCGAGGAGTGCCAAAAACGCTGGGGCATTACACCGCTCCAAATCTTCCTGCACAAAGACGAAGGGCATTGGCTGAACGGACAGCCTGACCTAGAGGACAGGGAGAGTTTCAAGGTAGGCGAAAGGTGGTTCAAGCCGAATTACCATGCGCATATCGTATTCGATTGGATGAACCACGATACAGGCAAAAGCCGCAAACTCAATGACGATGACATGATGCAGATGCAGACCTTGGCATCCGACATCCTTCTGATGGAGCGTGGGCAGTCAAAGTCTGTAACTGGCAAAGAACATCTGGAACGGAACGACTTCATCATTGAAAAACAGAAAGCCGAACTGCAACGCATAGAAGCCATAAAGCGGCATAAGGAACAGCAGGTAAACCTTGCCGAACAGGAACTCAGACAGGTGAAATCGGAGATACGCACGGACAAGCTCAAAAGTGCAGCCACCGATGCCGCTACGGTCATAGCAAGCGGAGTGGGTTCTCTTTTCGGCAGCGGGAAAATGAAGAAACTGGAACAATCCAATGAAGAATTGCGTCAGGAAATTGCCAAACGGGACAAGGGAATTGATAACTTGAAAGCCCAAATGCAGCGTATGCAGGAGCAGCACGGCAAGCAAATACGCAACCTGCAAGGAATATACAACCAGGAACTTGAAGCCAAAGACAAGGAAATATCACGGCTGAATACCTTGCTTGAAAAGGCTTTCAAGTGGTTTCCGATGCTTGGGGAGGTGCTGAGAATGGAAAAGCTGTGCGCTGCCATCGGCTTCACCAAGGAAATGATAGAAAGCCTTCTGACAAAGAAAGAGGCTATCAGATGCAATGGCAGGATTTATTCTGAAGAACACAGACGGAAGTTTGATATCAAGAATGATATTTTCAAAGTAGAAAAGAATCCGAGCGATGACACCAAACTGATGCTGACCATAAACAAGCAGCCGATTGGAGAATGGTTCAAAGAACAGTTTGGCAAACTGCGGCATGGCAGACAAGAAACCATAGAAAACCCAAAAAAGAGTAGAGGATTCAAAATATAGAATGCAGAAATAGTTTTTTTCGCATTTCTTTTGTATAATTTTCGGGATCTATTCAAGCTAGCTACCATGCTAAAATTGTGGGAAAATGAAACTGTAACAATAAAGGTGACTCTTGATTGAAGTCACCTTTATTGTTAGGCATTTAGACAATAATTATCCTTTAGCAGCATAATTTTGAATGTATCGTCCACCAATATTATTTTCAACAACCTTGGAAATCAAAAATTTATCGAATAGTATCATATAACAATGATGTAAGCTAAGAACAGCATCTTGTAAGTCTTGATTTTCCTCTAAATCAATTATATTTAGTCCCGCATCCTTACAATCTCGTTTGGACATATGTCTACTGTGAGAATAGCTATGGTTGTGATTCAAGAAAACATTTCTTATTTTATCAAAATTGATTTCAGGATTAACTTCTTTCAACCATTGCTCAGCCAGTTTAGCAGACCATGTGATTGCATTTTCACAAGCTGTTAAAAATGTAGGATGATATTTCGATATAATTGTTTGCCATAATCCTAATGCTGCAGGATTTTTAGAAACTTCATCAACAGCTCGTTTGAACTCATCAATAACCGCTTGACAGGCTATTCCTCCCATTTGAGGATCTATAGGTCCCAATGATGATTGCTCTCCCATTATAATCTCTTTACAAGACATTGCAATCATAGTTCCGGCAGACATCGAAATTTGGGGAATAAATGCTCTTATATCTCCATTGAAAATACTTTTTAAATATGTAACAATGCTTTCGGTTGCTGCAATATCGCCACCAGGAGTATGTAAAATTAAGTCAAGACCTTTTGCCTTATCCAACTTATATACAGTCGTCATAAAAGCATTTTTATCCTGTTCATCAATAGAAACATGTGGAGCATCAGGTACTTTTAGCCACCCTGAATAGTAGGCTATTACATTTCGTCCTGTAATAGAGCGTATTTTATTCAAATACTCTTCACGTTTCTTATCTAGCTCATTTCCTGCATTAGAATATTGATTTACATCTGATACAATTTCACTCCAACTTGGCATATTGTTTTTACTTATTAATTATTATATTTGAGGAAGATATCGTTTCATATTTAGACGTATCATAAATAGAAAACTGTTTATACACATCACCTGTCTTTTCCCATTTAGAAAAGTCGAAATTGGTAGAAGATAGTGTTCCCATCATTTTTTTGTACATATCTTCTAAAGAGATATTACTTTTGTCTTTACTATCGTTCATTTTACAAATATTTATCAAGTATTGCTTGTTTTTTACTTGTTGCATTTTCTATCAAATTGCGAGCTTTTGTAATCTCCTGCTCTAAATCCTCTATCTGAGACACTATACGCTTCTGCTCTTCAATTGGCGGTATTGGAATCCTGTATTTTTGGATATCATCCTTATTTCCTCGTGGCATTTTAATACCTTTCTTACCTTCCATTACATAGTCAAAAAAAGCATCTCTACGAATCATGTAGAAAATGTACTTGGGGAGATATTTGCCCACATCGGCAGACCTTAACACAAGAACATCTTTTGAACACCCGCCCTCTTTATCCGCAAACCAAATTTTTTTAAGATACGGGCGGATATTGGAAATCAATATATCACCTTTCTTATACTCTGTAATGGATGAAATATTCGCCTCGCCTGCAAAGGGAACAACACCCATTTTATTTTGGAGCATATTATCTGTTGTGATATATGTTTCTGACGCTATATAATTATACTTTATAGACTTCGTAACGAATGGAGCAATTGCACTTAGTGTATTATCTGCAAAATTAAGTGACGATAGCAGACTTTCTATGTTTGCTTCACACTCATTAATACATGACTGAGAGTCCGAAACAGACCTGTCTATTTTGCCAATTTCTTCAACAATCTGTTTCTGGATATCAATAGGAGGAACTGGTATTTTAATTTTAGAATACCCCGCCATATCAATATTAAGAAGTCTAATACCATTTTGTAGAGGAATTGTTCCACCTTTGCAATAAAAATTGTGCAAAACAATCCATAAATATAGTGGGTTTACTTCGTTAGCGTTATTCACTCTAATTCTGGAGCAGAAATTAGAGTAAGAGTATGTTTCGTTGTCATCCTCCTTATCAAATAACACAACTCTTCCGATTGCTTGCGTATCGCTACCTCCAGATTTTTCTAATATGATATCACCATATTGTAACGTGCGAGTTAATAATTGAGTTGTTTCAACATCAATCTCAGCAACATCGCTATAGTCCAAGAAGCCATTATTTAACTTGAAGTTCGTATTTCTTAAAACTTTCACAGTTTGTAGTTCCCCATTTTCTCCTTTCCATAAACCACTTTGAAAAGTTACAAGCTTATCTAACGGCTTTAATGTATAGACACTATTAAAGACTACTTTTTTTTTTGAATTTAAGTTTATCCCCTTTTCAAAAACAGGTCTATCAAAGCTAAGCATGTCAATTAAAGATATACGACTAATATGCGATTGCATATCTTCAGCTATTGGGGATGTAATATCTCCCTTAAAGGCTTTATAAATATAAGTGCTTGCCCGTAAAGGATTGTCATAAGAGTTTGCATCAAAAAGTTGGGTACACTCATCAATATTTTTCCCTCTTTGAATAGCGTGAATTCCTTCGTTGCCTCTGCGGTTTGAAAACTCATAACCTAAGAAACGCTTTTCAACGTCTTTCTCTCCGCTCTTAACAATAACAACCTTTTGAGGGCATGCCAATATAAAGTACAAAAGTTTTTCAGTCTCAATGCTTAATATTGCCTCAAATACCTTAGCATCATTCTTGGAAGAAAGTTTCTTCGTGTACTCTAAATAAATTTCGTGTGCCTTTACCTTATCATTAGGTGATTTCTGCAATAATGTAACATAATCGGCATAATCAAGCCCCTCCCAAACATGGGATACATATTTTGAAACAGGAGTTTCTATCCCATTAATGGTTACATCATTTAATGTACGGAAGAACGTATCAACAGCACTCTTTGTGTTGGCTGCAAAATAGTTGTCTCTACGGCGTAAGAACAGAACAACAGTATTTGTATTGGTTGCCATAAAGGTATTACTACCCAATTCAGCAATAGCTACAATATCAAAATACTGTAAAATTATCTCACGCGCCTTGGTATATATACCCGTATTACTCAAGATTGAACTTGGTAATATAACGCCTGCTACTCCGCCCTCCTTCAATAATTGTTTAGTACGCTCAACGAACAAGCACTCTATTTCAGAACTATTGTCTGTAAGTGAATTGTACAATTCAAAATCTTGTTCGGTATAATAATCACGAGTTGTTTGACGGAATGAGGATACTGAGTATGGAGGGTTACTCAATACTATATCGAACTGTTGATTATCCTGTTGTCCATCATTAATTTCCTTATGCAGCTTGCCTTTATACTCCTTATTACAGAAGTTTGCAAGGCCATCGCTCAAAATAACATTAGCCAAACCATCACCATGCAAATAACATCCAACTTTACCGACTTTGACAAGTCGATAATCTTTTTCAACACCATAAACATAATCTGTTGCCCAATCAAAATGACAGTTCTGCCAATTGATAAGATGTTTCCTTGTTTCTTCAATGTATTTAGATGGATTACAGTTATTTATGATATCCTGTATTTCATGCATATACTCTGTGATAAAATGACCACTACCTGATGCATAATCAATCATATATGGCAAAATCTCACCGTCCTTACGGGATAATTTCTCAGCCATAATTGAATCCAAAGGAATACTCTTGATAATAAATTGAGCAATAGGTACTGGTGTAAAGTACTGTCCTGCCTCTTGCTTAAGACCTGTTGTGAGTAACAATTCAAAGAAGTCCGATAGATATTGCTGACGTTTATTATAGCGAATCCTGTATCCTTGAATCAATTCCACAACCTCTTTTACGACTTTTGCATTTTCTTCAAAAGACGTACTATCATATACTTCCTTAATTGCGAACTCGTTATTCTTTTCAAGACGGAGTTTATTCACCTCTTTAAGAAGATATTGCTTGGTATCTTCATTTAAATTTGCGCAACGTTTATCAAAGTCTTCATTGTTAAAATCGCTAACAGTTCTATCCAAAAATTTTTTCATACCTTTACTATAAAGGTCTGTTAAGCGTAGCTGAAAATCGACATGATTATCCCGTCCTTCGAGCCATTGGAACTTTAATTCCTCACCATCACCTGTCGTAGTTTCGTCATAAACCTTACACAAGAAGAGTGTGAATATCTTATTAAATGCATTACCTTTATCTGAAACTACATTGTGACGCAATATTTCAAGAAAGCGGTTGAAGATAAAACTTGAATCTTCCGCCTTTATCTCTTTCAACTGCTCCTTTGTTAAGGCTTTGCTCTGGAAATTATATGGTCGTACCCAAGAATCGAAGATGCCATTATCTTTAGTGAGCTTATTCCATTTCTCATAAATATCTTTTACATCACCATTACGATAGTCATCTTCAATTTTGATTATTTCATTAACATACACGAACTTACCATCTTCCAACTTCGAGGCATAGAGCATTATTACATCAGCTTTACCACCTGATAATTGGAAATACGTAAATAATTGACCTCCGTCCTTGTGGATTTTAGCCAATTCCTTATTGTATTCCTTGCCATAAGTCTTACATTCAATAAGCATATATGGCGTACCGTCTTCACGATTAATACAAATATCCAATCTCCCAGATGTACCATGTCCCGATGGCCAAGTCTTTTCAAGAATTATGTTTTGGGGTTTATATCCCTTGGTAAGTATTCTATCAACACATTCAAGTACAACAAAATTTTCAGGCTGTGAAAAGTTTTGTGTGGTCTTACTTTCTGCTATGATACTATTACCATAATCAATACTCTGTTTTTCAAAATCAATTTCTATGGCATAATCAACATATATTTTATGATAAATGCCATTTGTCCCATTTTTTGGAACAAACCCCAAAGCGATAATATGTTTTTTAATATCCATAGTCTTCCCAATTTATTTGCAAAGTTAAGAATTTAATCAGAAATTGCCTCATTTTGTTTTGGATTTCTCACAAAATTTTATATAGTCCAATGATTTTGAGAATCAAATCATTGGACTCCAATACTAAAATACGAAACACCCGACTTTACATTCTTGGGTGTAAAATCGGGTGTTTATTTTGCAAAACATTGATTTCCAATGTTTATTGCGGAGAGAGAGGGATTCGAACCCCCGGTGCCTTGCAGCACGGCAGTTTTCAAGACTGCTGTAATCGACCACTCTACCATCTCTCCTCTTAAAGACGGAATGTATTTCCGCGGACGACGGTGCAAAAGTAAGAAATTATAAACTTCCGTGCAAATCGGCGGTAATGTTTTTTCTTTGTTGCTCAAAAATGTAGCGTTACCGGCCCGGCCGGCACAAGTTTCGTCAACAGGATTGCACAGCCCGAAACAGAATAATTATCCGGCTTTCCGTAATAAACATTCACTGGAAAAGCCGCTTGCGTTAGCCTCTGTTTTTTCGGGCATTTAGCCGCTGCAAAAATAGGTCTGAGATATTTTAAAATATGTGCCTTGTATTTCAAAATATGTCCGACCTAATTTTTCTTTGCTCCCAACGGGGTGTGAAAACATACGTTTACGGCCCTTGTCCCGGCTGAATATTCATTCATCCGTGCCAATCGCGCCTGCTACCCTCAAATCATAGCCGCACTTTTTGCAAAGACAACTGTTTTTCGTAACTTTACCGACTTGAAGCCGGCATGATGCTCCGCATACCGACAGCAGGCTGTTTTCACAGGAGCGGAACATCTGCCGAAATACCTTATACAATAGTAAGAACTACACTGATGATATATCCCGAAAACTTCGAAAGTAAAATAGGATTCAACGAGATACGCACAATGCTAAAAGGACGCTGCCTGTCGGCGCTGGGCATTGAGTGCGTGGACAAGATGGAATTCCTCGACGACAACGACGAGATAGGCGAACGCCTGTCGCAGATTTCGGAAATGCGCGCCATCATGGCCGACGAAGACGATTTTCCCGACGAAAACTTCATCGACGTGCGCCAGTCGCTCATGCGCATACGCCTGGAGGGAACATTTCTCGAAGAACTCGAGATGTTCGACCTCAAACGCTCGCTAAGCACCATAAGCGGGATAGTGGCTTTCCTGAAACGCGACAGCGAAGACGGCGAAGATGCAAGATACCCTGCCCTGGCAAGGCTGGCCGAGGATGTGGCCGTATTTCCAAAAATAATAAAACGCATTGACGAGATTCTCAACAAATACGGAAAAATAAAGGACGACGCCTCGGACGAGCTCAAACGCATACGCCGCGACATCGAATCGACCACGCGCAGCATATCGCACAGCCTGCGCACCATAATACAAAACGCACAGCGCGAAGGCTACATCGACAAGGACGTCTCCCCCACCATGCGCGACGGGCGACTGGTAATACCCGTTGCCCCGGCACTGAAACGCAAGATACGCGGCATTATACACGACGAGTCTGCCACGGGGCGCACCGTGTTTATCGAACCGGCCGAAGTAGTGGAAGCCAACAACCGGATACGCGAGCTGCGTAGCGCCGAACTGCGCGAGATGACACGAATACTCAAGGAATTTACCGACGAGCTGCGGCCGCAAATAGGAAACATCCTTCCAGGCTACCGCTTCCTGGGCGAAATAGACTTTATCCGCGCCAAAGCCATACTCGCCGAAGCAATGGGCGCAATAGAACCGCACGTAGGCAGCAAACCTATGGTTGACTGGGCTCAGGCAGAGCACCCTTTGCTTGCCGCTTCGCTGAAAGCACACGGAAGGAAAGTAGTGCCGCTCGACATAGAACTGAACACCAACCAACGCATACTAATCATATCCGGACCTAATGCCGGCGGCAAATCCGTATGCCTGAAAACCGTGGGACTTTTGCAATACATGGTTCAATGCGGCATGTCTATACCCGTGCGCGAAAACTCCAAGGTGGGCGTTTTCAAAGGGCTGTTCATCGACATCGGCGACGAGCAAAGCATAGAAAACGAGCTGAGCACCTATTCCTCCCACCTGCTCAACATGAAAGTGATGATGAAAAACGCAGGCCCGGAGAGCCTGCTGCTCATCGACGAATTCGGCAGCGGAACAGAGCCGCTCATAGGCGGAGCATTGGCTGAATCCATACTGAAACGCTTCATAGCCGCCGGCACATACGGCATAATAACCACACACTACCAGAACCTGAAGCACTACGCCGACGAACACATGGGAGTGGTGAACGGAGCCATGCTTTACGACCGGGCAAAAATGCAGGCGCTCTTCCAGCTGCAAATCGGGCAGCCGGGCAGTTCGTTCGCAGTAGAGATTGCGCGCAAGATAGGCATACCCGAAGACGTGATAGCCGACGCTTCGAAAATTGCAGGAGCAGAATACATACAAAGCGACAAATACCTGCAAGACATTGTGCGCGACAAACGTTACTGGGAACAGAAACGCCAGAAAGTACACCAGCAGGAAAAACGCCTTGAACAGATTATCGAACGATACGAAAGCGAAATAACACAACTCCAGAGCAGCAAAAAGGAAGTAATAGCCAAAGCCAAGGAAGACGCACAGCACCTGCTCGAAGAATCCAACGCACGTATTGAAAACACAATACGCTCCATACGCGAAATGCAGGCCGAACGCGAAAAAACACGCGAGGTGCGGCGCGAACTGGAAGAGTTCAAAAACGAAATTTCCGAGGCAGCCGATTCGGAAGACTTCATACAGCGCAAAATAGAACAGATTCAACGCCGCAAACAACGCCGCGAGGAACGACGTCAGCGCATAGCAGCCGACAAAAGCCGCCAACCCGAGAAACCGGCCGAGAACAAAGAGCCCGAAAAGCCGAAACCGGGCGACTACGTGCGCATAAAAGGGCAGACATCGGTAGGGAAGCTCAGGGAACTGAACCACGGCAAAGCCATAGTGCTTTACGGCACAATGCAGGTGGAAGTAAAAGAAAACCGCCTCGTACCTGCCCCTGCACCCGAAAAGAAAACGCTGCAAAACGCCGTGTACCTGAGCCGCTCCACCCGCAACGCCGTCGAAGAGCGCAAGGCTACGTTCAAACCCGACATAGACGTGCGCGGAATGCGCGGCGAAGAAGCCCTGCGCGAGGTAACTTCGTTCATCGACGACGCGCAGTTGCTCGGAATAGCGCGCGTCAGAATCCTGCACGGCACAGGCACGGGGGCGCTGCGCGAACTCATACGCCGCTACCTCTCCACCATTCCCGGCATTGCCGGCTACCGCGACGAGCACGTGCAGTTCGGCGGCGCAGGCATAACCGTTGTAGACATGAAGAACTGAGACGTTCCGGCGGTTACATGCCGCACAATCGGGACGGCAAACCAACATACAAAAAGCAAGTGCCGCATAACTCCGGTTATGCGGCACTTGCTTTTTCAATCGTCACGAAAATGAAGGGACATCCGCCTTTCCGCCGGCTATACCGGGCGGCGGGACTTCTTCCACTCCCACACCATGAGGGGCGTGAGGAATATTGCGTAGCAGATGTACGTGCATATCACCGTCTGCCATGGCGTGAGAGTGGTGTAATGCACCCAAGGCATATATACGAACGCATGTGTAACGAGCAGAGTGAGCGTATGCCTGCCTATGAACATCAGCGGGTCGAGGAAGTGCTTTCCCGCGTGTTCCACAGCTCCTACCGCGAGACGGCACAGGTTGTTGAACACGACTATTCCGCAGTAAGCGTACAACGGCCAAAGCAAGTAATACCCCGAAAGGAGCACATTCCTGTGGTGGCCCACCACCGACGGCCCGAACACGAGGAACGCGATGTAACCGACGGCGCAAAGGGCGAACAGGCCGCGATTGTTCTCAAAACGCCCGTACTTGTAGCCAACCATGAAGAACGCAAGCCCCATGGGGATGTTCGACAGATAGAAAGGCAGATTGTTGCCCGACAGGTGAATGCCGAAACCTATTGCCACACAAGCCACCACGCAAATCTCGGCCGGCACTTTCCACTTTATGAGGTAACGCGCTGCAATGCGCACCACCATGAGCGAAAGCAGGAACCACGCCGGCACGTCGACGGGTATGTAACCGTAAACCGAAAATACGTCGAGCGCCTCCACCACGCACGAATGCCACGTGAAAGTGCCGTCGATAAGCTGCATTACGAGGTAAATGGCGTATCCCACCGCTGTCCACTTAAGGAAAGGGAAGAGGAGTTTGCGCACGTCCTTCTTCACGCCTTCGCGGCAGTCCATTACCTTAAAGAAATGCCCGGCCTTGTAAAAGAACCACGGCATTGAAAACACGAGGTACGGCAGCACCACGCGCACATCCTCGGGGTCGAAAACCCAGTTCTGGCTCATGGGGTGGAAGGCCATAATCCAAAGAATCAGTATTCCGCCCGCCAGGTCATAGTGGCTTATTCTATTCTGTTGCATGTCTGTTTTACGATTATTTCCCACAAAAATATAAAAAGTTTCAACACTGCATAAAACACAGAGGTTAAAAACTTCAGCGAGTCACGGCAACAACGCAAGACATATCATACATTACAAACAACAGAAAAAGCGACACACAATAATTATTGCATGTCGCTTTGCCTGTCTTTCGAGCCTCTTGTCGGATTCGAACCAACGACCCCGAGATTACAAATCACGTGCTCTGGCCAACTGAGCTAAAGAGGCGAAAGTTAAACTTTGCAGCCATGTCTCTTATGACTTAGCGGCTGCAAAGTTAGGTATTATTTTTTAATCGCAAAACTTTTGCGCGATTTTTTTCTACTTACCCTGCATTTTTTCTTTTGCCTTCAACAATTGTTTCGACAAAGCTTCCATGCAGACATCTATTGATTCTTCGAATGTATCACTTACTTTTTCTGCGTAAAACTCTGTATTCAACGCCAAAACATGAACACCGGCCTCTTTATTCATTGCCGTTTCAGGTTTTACTACTTTCAAAGACACCTCTACTTTCTTTATATTATCGCAAAACTTTTCGAGCTTCTCTGCTTTCTTCTGAATAAAAGCTTCCAATTTTTCCGATGCATCGAAATGAATTGATTGAATTCTTACTTCCATAAAAACCTCCTTTTCTTTACGCTCTAGGATGAGCTTGTTCATAAACTTTTTTTAACTCCTCAAAAGTTGTATGAGTATAAACCTCCGTTGTCGACAAGCTTTCATGCCCCAGCAACTCCTTCACCGCTTCCAATTCAGCCTGATGATTAAGCATTGAGGTTGCAAAGGTGTGCCGCAAAACATGTGGGCTCTTTTTCTTTAACGTAACAACTTTTGTCAAATTACGCTTTACCAAAAGGTATACCATTCCAGGAGAAAGCCTTCGTCCATCCTTCCGGACAAAAAATGCATCATTTTCCCGTTCTGATATATTTTCATCTCTTACTGAAAGATACACCCGTAAATCCCTTTCCAGCTCTTCACCAAAAGGAATCAAACGTTGCTTATTTCTCTTTCCTGTGACCTTTATAACACACGATGAAAAATCCACATCCGCATCATTCAAGCCTATAAGTTCCGAACGTCGAACTCCCGTTTCATAGAAAACCTCCAAAATCATCCGATCTCGCACGCCTAAAAAGCCATCACCGAAATCCGCATCATCCAAAAGACGATCCATTTCCGCTTCCTTAACAAAAACCGGAAGCGGTTTTTTCTTTTTAGGGCCAATAACCTTTAGCATCGGATCCACCGGAATCATATTCTTCCGAAGCAAATACCTATAAAACGATCGGAGCGAACTCAGCTTTCGATTCACAGAAGTAGACGTATAACCTTGTTCCATGAGAGAAACCACCCAACCACGAACCAAGTCAGCGTCTACATGTATGAAATCCAAATCTTCATCCACTCCTTTTAAGTACTCTTCAAATTTTGACAAATCCAGTCCATAACTACAAACGGTATGTTCCGAATAACGTCGTTCATAAGAGAGGTACTCCAGAAAAGATTCTTTCAACATAAGAAACATCGCCTTTATTTCAGCAACGAATTTATGAAAAAGAATTCAATAATTCAAGCAATCTTGCAAATTTTATTATTCTTCTACTTGCTGCAACTTCTGGACATAAATGGCATGTTCCATTTTCAGTCTCTTCAGTACAGACGGTTTGTCAAACTGCTGTCTTCTTCTCAGTTCTTTTACAACACCAGTTTTTTCAAATTTTCTCTTAAATTTCTTCAGCGCTTTTTCAATGTTTTCGCCTTCTTTTACAGGTACTACAATCATTTTTTTTAAAATTAAAGTATTTTGTTATTAAATTATTTCTGCACTAGAAATGCGGGGCAAAATTACGCATATTTTATTTATTCACAAAACTTTCCACCTATTTTTATCAAGAATCTACCAGAAATACTAACTTTGCCAGCAACATAACTTCTCTAAAATGAAAAAAGACATAACAAACAGATTGACAGCCCTACGCGCAATCATGATACGCAAAGGCATTTCAGCTTTCATAGTACCCAGTACAGATCCTCATTCAGGAGAGTATGTCCCTGAATATTGGGAAACCAGGAAATGGATATCCGGATTTACAGGCTCAGCCGGAACGGTCGTCATCACACTAGACAAAGCAGGATTATGGACCGATTCCCGTTATTTTCTTCAAGCAGAAGAACAACTGGAAGGCACTGGTATCATCCTGTTTAAAGAACGAGTTCCCGGAACACCGACTATTGCCAACTGGCTGGGGCAAGTATTACAGCCTAACGAGAAAGTAGGTATTGACGGATGGGTAAACACTGTCTCCGAAGCAGAAAATCTAATTCTGGAATTAAAAAAATACCACCTCTCCTTAATTACAATAGAAGATCCCTTTATTTCTTTATGGCAAAACCGTCCTTCCCTTCCATCAGAACCCATTTTTATTCTGCCTGAAACCTATTCCGGACGCTCTTGCAAGGAAAAGTTAGATTTAATCAACAATGAACTTCAAAAAAGCCAAGCTAATGCACTACTGCTTTCATCCCTTGATGAGATCGCCTGGACACTCAACTTACGTGGTAAAGATGTACATTGTAATCCTGTTTTTGTCAGCTACCTTTTAATAACACCACAAGCTAATACATTATATATATATCCTGAAAAAATCAATCAAGAAGTTATGGCTTATCTGGAACACCAACAAATCCAGACAAAGCCATATACAGCCATTGAACAGGATTTGAAAGACATCCAAGGAATGCAATTTTTACTGCCGCCTACAACAAACTTCACTCTTTACCAAATAATAGCAACTCAAAACGACATAATCCGACAAACTTCACCTGTCACATTCCTTAAGGCCATCAAAAACGAGACAGAAATTGCCGGTTTCCATAAAGCCATGAAACGCGATGGCGTTGCAATGGTACGATTCTTAAAATGGCTAAAGGAAACTGTCAGAACCAGCCAAGAGACAGAAATGAGCATTGACCAGAAGCTATATGAATTACGGGCCGAACAAGATGGATTTCAGGGTATCAGTTTTGACACAATAGCTGGCTATCAGGAACATGGAGCTATCGTACATTATGAGGCAACTCCAGAAACCTCATCTCAGCTTAAGGCAGAAGGCTTATTACTGTTGGATAGTGGTGCACAGTATCTGGATGGAACAACAGACATCACTCGTACTATCGCATTAGGACCTGTTACCGAAGAGCAAAAGAAAGATTATACATTAGTATTAAAAGGATTTATTGCCTTATCAACAGCCGAATTCCCCCATGGAACATGCGGGACACAACTAGACATACTGGCCCGGCAATATATGTGGAAAGATGGTATTAACTATGGACATGGCACCGGACATGGTGTCGGCCACTTCCTTAATGTACACGAAGGGCCTCACCAAATCCGCATGAATTATGTCCCTGCCCCACTACTTCTCGGTATGACCATTACCAATGAACCCGGTATTTACAAAGCAGGGAAATACGGTATCCGCACGGAAAATACAATGCTTGTTGTACCATCCAGAGAAACTGAGTTTGGCGTATTCTATAAATTTGAGCCACTCACCCTCTGCCCCATCGATCAGGAAGCCATTCTTCCAGAAATGCTTACTACCGAAGAAAAGGCATGGCTCAATCAATATCATAAAAATGTATATGAAGCACTTAGCCCTATGTTAAGCGAAACCGAAAAGCAATGGCTAAGAAACGCAACCTTACCGCTTTCATAAAGCTTATATAATTTGGATTACCTTATATTATAGAATATTATATGGCACTTATCAAATCAGTCAGAGGATTTACTCCTCAAATAGGAAACGATTGTTATCTGGCCGATAATGCAACAATCATTGGTGATGTCATTATGGGCAAAAATTGTAGCATATGGTTCAACACTGTATTACGTGGCGATGTCAACTCCATCCGTATCGGTGATCGGGTAAATATACAAGATGGGAGTGTACTGCACACTCTCTATGAAAAATCTACCGTAGAAATAGGTAATGATGTTTCCATTGGCCACAATGTAACCTTACATGGAGCTTGTGTAAAAGACAATGCTTTAATTGGTATGGGATCAACACTGTTAGATCATGCCATCGTAGGAGAAGGAGCAATTGTTGCCGCCGGAGCCTTGGTTCTGGCTAATACTGTCATCGAGCCTCATACCCTATGGGGAGGTGTCCCTGCAAAATTTATCAAACGGGTAGACCCGCAGCAAAGCAAGGAACTAAATCAAAAAATAGCCAATGGATACCTGATGTATGCATCCTGGTTTAAAGAAGAAGACCAGCACGAATAGCTACGTCAGCTGTTTATAAAGAAATCGCCAGCCTCTCATCTTACATGAACAGGCTGGCGATTTTCTTAAAACTTCACAGTATTCATAATCTTTTCAAGTGCCCCGGAATTATCCCGGACATAATTTCCGGCACGCTTTCCCGATTTATCCAAGAAAGAATAATCACTAAGGAAGCGATCCATCAGCTGAATGAAATCTTTCTCTCCATGAATTTCAAAACCACCCTGACACTGCTTCAATCCCTGAGCTTCTAGGAATTTCCGGTTCTCGGGACCGAAAATCACAGGAATTCCATAAACAGCAGCTTCCAGAGTATTATGGATACTTACTCCAAAACCACCTCCAATATAAGCAATTTCTCCATAACGATAAATTGAAGAAAGCAATCCAAAGCAATCTATAATCAGACAATCAGCCTGACGTACATTAGCTTCTGTAGCCTGAGTATATCGAACTACAGTCCGATTCAATTTGCCAATAATCTCTTCAAGATGGCTTTCTGCTATAACATGCGGAGCGATGATCAGTTTCATTTCCGGATGAGCATTAAAATAAGGAATGAATATATCCTCATCTGGAGCCCATGAACTTCCTGCAACCAAGGTCAGTTTATCACCTTTAAAAGCCTCAACCAAGGGTAGGTCTTTCGCCTGATGACAGATCTCCAGCACGCGGTCGAAGCGTGTATCACCTACAATTGTTGTATGAGTGACCCCTATTGTCTTCAATAGCTCAACAGACTCTGCATTCTGTACAAAGAGATGATCAAAACAAGACAATACATTCCGATAACTTCTTCCATACCATTTGAAAAACACCTGATCCGGACGGAAAATAGACGATACACTATAAACCGGAATTCTTCTTCTGGACAATTCTGTCAGATAGTTTTGCCAGAACTCATATTTAATGAAAAAAGCCATGCATGGATGAGCTAAATCCAAAAAACGGCGGACATTTCCCGGGGTATCAAAAGGTAAATAACAAACAACATCTGCACCTTTATAATCTTTACGGACTTCATATCCGGAAGGAGAAAAGAAAGTCTGAAGAATCTTATATTGAGGATAACGTTTCCGGATCTCTTCAATCAACGGACGTCCCTGCTCAAATTCACCAAGCGAAGCTGCATGAAACCATATATAACGAGCATCCGGTTTTATGCATCCTTCCAAAATACCAAAAGTTTCCTTCTGGCCTTTTACCATGCTGGAAACTTTTTGGTTAAAGTGTGCAGCCACACGGGCTGCACACGCATATAAGAATAAAAGAATATTATAAATCATAATAAACTGGCTTATTTGAGTACCTCAATAGCACGACGCATACGTCTTACAGTTTCATCCTTACCCAATACAGCAGAAATATCAAACATATGAGGTCCCTTACCTTCGCCAACCAGAGTCAAGCGGAAAGCATTCATAATATTACCCAGATGATAACCCTTATCCTCAATCCATTTCATGACAACCTCTTCCTGATGAGCCAGTGAGAAATCATCCAATGATTCCAATAAGTCAGCTAATTCTGTCATGCGCTCAGCAGAATCTTCTTTCCAGCGCTTCTTGACTGTTTTTTCATCATAAGATTCCGGAGCAACAAAAAAGAACTTACAGGTATCCCATAATTCCTTGATGAAGCTAACACGTCCCTTCATCAGACCAACAACAGTTGTTACCGTTTCCATTGGAGCATCAATACCATGCTCTTTCAAGATCGGCATAAACAATTCTGCTATTTCTGCATCACTCTTCATCAGGATATATTCGTGGTTAAACCATTTACCCTTTTCATAATCAAACTTGGCACCAGCCTTACTACAACGGTGAAGGTCAAACAATTTAATCAGTTCATCCATTGACATGATTTCCTGATCATTTCCCGGATTCCATCCCAGCAACGCCAGGAAGTTGATTACAGCCTCAGGCAAATATCCGGATTCACGATAGCCTGAAGAAACTTCTCCACTCTTCGGATCATGCCATTCCAGAGGGAACACCGGGAATCCCAGACGATCACCGTCACGCTTGCTCAACTTACCATTTCCGTCTGGTTTCAGCAGCAACGGCAAATGAGCAAATTCCGGCATCGTATCCTCCCAACCAAATGCACGGTACAACAATACATGCAAAGGAGCAGACGGCAACCATTCTTCTCCACGAATCACATGAGACACTTCCATCAGATGATCATCTACAATATTTGCCAAGTGATAGGTAGGAAGTTCATCTGCTGACTTATACAGAACTTTATCATCCAAAATAGAAGAATTGATCACAACTTCTCCACGGATAATATCATGTACATGAACATCCTCATTCGGTTCAATCTTAAAACGAACCACATATTGCTTTCCCTCTGCAATCAGTTTATCAACCTCTTCCTTCGGCAAGGTTAATGAGTTACGCATAGAGGTACGAGTCGTCGCATCATACTGAAAGTTCGCAATTTCCTTACGCTTTGCTTCCAATTCTTCCGGTGTATCAAATGCAATATAAGCCTTTCCGTTATCCAGCAGGATCTGTACATATTTTTTGTAAATATCACGGCGTTCTGACTGACGGTAAGGACCATAGTTGCCACCAAAGCTAACACCTTCATCAAACTTTATTCCTAACCAACGGAATGATTCTATAATATACTCCTCCGCTCCGGGTACAAAACGATTGGAGTCAGTATCTTCAATTCGAAAAATTAAGTCTCCCCCATGCTGGCGGGCAAACAGATAGTTATACAAGGCAGTGCGCACACCACCAATATGCAATGCACCCGTAGGACTCGGTGCAAAACGAACTCTTACTTTTCTTTCAGCCATAGTGATTTTCATCTAAAAATACGCCGCAAAATTAATCTATTTTTCCCGTTTTTTGTTTATTTTGCAGCACAAATATCCATGCTTATGAAAAGTTTACATAGAGAACAACCGTTTTCATATAAGGAACTGCTTTACAAATGCGCCATTTCTCTGGTGACTGTCGCAGTTATCGTATATTTTCTTCCCAAAGAAGGTAAGTTTAATTATCAGTTTGACATCAACAAGCCGTGGAAATATGGCCTGTTACAGGCTTCTTTTGATTTCCCTATTTACAAAGGAGATGAACAGATCCAGAAAGAACAGGACAGTTTAATGGCATTCTATCAGCCCTACTATGAGATAGACAAGACTCAGGGTGAACAGATGATCCAGAAGTTCAAAGATGACTATAACAAAAACCTGCGCAACATCATCCCGGTCCCGGCTTATCAGCATCATATTGAGCGTATACTGGAAGTCATTTATGAGAAAGGAGTCGTATCCATGGATGATCTGGCTTCCCTGAAAAAAGAAGGCAGAAACACGATTCGCGTTGTAAACAAAAATACCTCCAGCCAATTGCCTACTGAAGAGTTGTATACGACCAAACAAGCTTACGAAGCACTGATCAACTCAGATACCGTACATTATAATAAGGTGTTATTGCAACGCTGTAACCTGAACAACTACATTACTCCAAACTTAACTTATGATGCATCCAAATCCGAAGCTGCCAAACAGGATCTTTTATCCGGATTATCATGGGCCAGCGGCTTCGTTATGAACGGACAAAAGATTATCGACCGCGGAGAAATCATAGACCAGCATACATATGATATCCTGAGATCACTTCAGAAGGAATGGAGTAAACGAAGTGAAACTGCTGCCGAAAAAAGATTAACTTTAATCGGCCAGATTCTCTTTGTCACCATTCTGATTGTCGCATTCATGGTGTACCTGGAATTATTCCGCCGTGACTATTATGGCAAGAAAGGAAGCCTTTATTTATTATTTATTCTCATTACCTTCTTCCCTGTCCTGTCATCCATTATGGTGGAACATGCTTTCCTCAGTGTCTACATTGTTCCGTTCGCCATGATTCCGATGATCATCCGTATATTCCTTGATTCGCGTACAGCATTCATGGCGCATGTTATCTCCATCTTAATTTGCTCCATTGCCTTACGGACTCCTCATGAGTTTATACTTTTACAGACAGTAGCCGGTATGGCAGGTATTTACAGCCTGCGGGAATTGTCTCAACGCTCGCAGTTATTACGAAGCGCACTGATTGTCACCTGCAGCTATGTCATTCTTTATCTGGCACTGGATCTGATCCACGTAAACAATGTGGCACAATTGAGTACACACATGTATATTAATTTCATCATCAACGGCATCCTTCTGCTGTTCACATACCCTTTATTGTTCATACTGGAGAAGACTTTTGGATTTACCTCGAATGTTACTCTCGTTGAATTATCAAACATCAACAACAAACTGATGCGCGAAATGTCGGAGGTTGCTCCCGGTACATTCCAACATTCCTTACAGTTGGCCAACCTTACCGCAGCAGCAGCCAATAGTATCGGAGCCAACAGCCAGCTGGTACGTACTGGTGCCATGTATCACGATATCGGGAAAATGATGAACCCTGCATTCTTCACAGAAAACCAGTCAGGAGTAAACCCACACAACCAGTTAAGCTATAAGCAAAGTGCCCAGATTGTCATCAATCATGTAACAGACGGTATGAAGCTTGCAGATAAATATAATCTGCCTAAAGTGATCAAGGACTTTATCTGTACACATCACGGAAGAGGGCTGACCAAGTATTTTTATATCTCCTATCAGAATGAGCATCCTGGAGAAGAAATTGACAAAGAAGCATTCCGCTATCCCGGTCCGAATCCCTTTACGAAAGAACAGGCCATTCTGACCATGGCGGATTCTGTGGAAGCTGCTTCGCGCAGCCTTCCTGAATATACGGAAGAAAGCATATCTAATCTGGTCGACAAGATTATCGATGCACAGGTGCAGGAAGGTTATTTCAAAGAATGCCCCATCACGTTCAAGGATATTGCTACTGTTAAAGCAGTATTCAAGGAAAAGCTGAAAACCATGTATCACACCCGTATCAGCTATCCGGAATTAAAGAAATAAAAGCTCCCCTCTGCGGATTGCTTCCATAACATTGGCCGGAGCCCGCTCTGCCAGCAGCTCCCGTTTCATATAGTCCATATAAGGTGCTACATGACTGAAGAACTGATGATACCCCTTACATAAATAATTCAGACCCGGCTCTCCATCCGGTGTCACTACGAAACGATTTTTCGGACACTCACCGTTGCAGGCAAACAGAAACTCACAATTCCTGCATTGTGTTGGCAAAGCCTTTTGTTTCATCTGTCCAAACTCCAGCTGACGGTCGCTGTACATCATTTCAATCAATGTCTTCTCATAAATATTTCCCAGCTTAAACTCGGGGAACACATAATGGTCGCAGGAATAGACATCTCCATTAAATTCTATAACCCCGGCATGTCCGCACGTCTTTGCCAGAGAGCAAACACCCGGTTGCTCACCAACCCAATTCGCCAAAGTTGAATCAAACAGCTGAATAAAAAACTGCCCCACATCATTGCGCACCCATTCATCGAACAATGTACACAAGAAATTTCCCCACTGTTCCGGCGACACAGAAAAATCAGCCAATTTTTCACCCTTCTGCAACGGAGAAGCCAGGTGGCGTCCGTCAGCATGATGGCTCAGACGCTCCACAATCGGAGCAAACTGAATATAATGGCAATCCAGTTCTTTAAAGAAGTGATAAAACTCCAACGGATAATCAGCATTATAATCATTCACAACAGCCATGGCGTTCCACTCTACCCCGTGTTTTTTCAATAGCTGAATGCCTTGCATGACTTTTACAAAGGAAGGGCGTCCCTGACGGTTCTTACGGTATTCGTCATGAAACTCCTGAGGGCCGTCAATGGAGATACCTACCAGCCAGTTATTCTTCCGGAAAAACTCACACCATTCATCATTCAGGAGCGTACCATTGGTCTGGATGCAATTGTCAATGGAACGCCCGCCTGCATACTGGCGCTGCAACTCCATCACCCGCTTATAGAAACTGAGCGGACGCATCAATGTTTCTCCGCCATGCCAGGTAAACAAAACCTGCGGCATGGTCTGCGACTGAATATATTCACGAATAAACTTCTCCAACAGTTCATCGCTCATCACATACTTGGACGTGTCTTTATACAAATTTGTTTTCTCCAGGTAATAACAATAGTCGCAGGCCAGATTACATACAGCCCCGATCGGCTTCGTCATTACATATAATGGTTTTGCAAAAGGAAAAGCAACTTGACTCATATCCGGTTGTATTATATATTTTGATGATTTAAACTCTGAAGCAGGCCCTCACACGCATCTTCCAGTATATCCAGCACATTCTCGAATCCCTGTGCTCCGCCATAATAAGGATCCGGGACATAATCAACGACCTTTTCCCGGCAGAAATCAGTCATCCGGCCAATCTTTGCTTCAGACTCGAGATCCGGAGCCTTTTCCTTCAAGGCATCAATATTCCGGTCATCCATTCCCAGGATCATGTCAAAATGATAAAAATCATCTGAACAGACAGGGCGTGAGCGATGGGTCAGATGATATCCTCTGCGGGCTGCATGCATACGCATCCGTTCATCCGGAAGTTCTCCCCGATGATAGCTGCTGATTCCTGCTGAATCAACTTCAATTTCATGTTCTAAACCTTCGCGGGCTATGAAAGTCCGCATAATTTCCTCAGCAGAAGAAGAGCGGCAAATATTGCCAAGACATACAAATAGGATCCGTTTCATGAATTTCAAATCTTTATGGATCGGAAAACACTGTTTTATCCGATATTTAAATAGGTTTTAAAGTTGGTTACACTGGTATTCATGATCAGCGACTCAGGAAATTCTGTTTCAGCCACCAGTTCCAGAGCCAGATCATAATCTGCTATATCAAAAGAAATATGTGCATCACTGCCCAGAATTACCGGTACTTCATATTGCTTGCACAAGCGAAGTATTTCCAGATTATTCCCCCGTGCTTCCAGTTTTCCACGGCAAGGTTTCAACGAGCTGTTATTGATTTCCAGCAATGTGTGATGCTCCTTCGCCGCCAACACCAGCGGTTCGAACTGCAGCTTTGCCGTACCGTCACCCGGATGGCTGATGATATGAATATAGGGATTACAGATCACTTTCTCCAGTCCCTGCGTATTCTCCTCCACAGTCCCTTGCTGATAACAAAGTGAATGAATACCGGCAATCCGCAAGTCAAGTTTCTGCAAATAGAATTCATCCATATCCAGATGACCAGCAGTATCCAGAATATTGATTTCTGCTCCAAGCAAAAGTTCAATACCATACATTTGCCGGGGAACCACATGCAGATTCCGAAAATAAATAGGATCACACGATCCCGGGATTCCGGATGAATGCTCCGTAATGCCTAATAACTTCAGTCCCTTATCAGAAGCAGCTTTTGCCATTTCCTGAAGCGTACTGAAAGCATGCCCACTGGCTATCGTGTGAGTATGCACATCCAATTCTGTCTTTATCTTCATTTCTTCATCTATTTACATTCTACATGGGATCGACATCGTAATATACCAATAAGGAACGGAAACGTTCATCTTCTGTCAGGAAGCGCTGCACCTGCTGAAGATAAGCCCGTACTTTGGCCAAAGATGCATCCAGTTCTATCTTCACCACTATCTTCTTGATGAAAAGTGTCTGAATACGGGATACAGGCGGTTTGTCCGGCCCCAGTACCCTCTCCCCCAAACCTTTACGCAGGCAGGAAGCCATCAGTTCGGCAGCCTGATCAAGCACATCTTCTTTCCGGTGCTTCAAATATACATAAACTAACCGATAAAAAGGAGGATACTTGAAAAGTTCCCGTTCTTCCAGCTGTTCACTGTACATACGGAAATAGTCATTGAACATCACCTGATGAATCAGCGGAAGATCCGGAGACTTGGTCTGCAGAACTACAAGTCCCTGCTTGTTTCTTCGCCCGGCACGTCCGGCTACCTGGGCCATCAGCTGAAAAGCACGTTCATAGGAACGGAAATCAGGATAGTTCAACATGGAATCTGCATTCAGAATTCCAACAACGCTTACCCGATCGAAATCCAGTCCTTTTGACACCATCTGGGTACCGATCAGGATGTCCGTCTTCCCTTCTTCAAAATCCGCAATGATCCGTTCATAAGCGGTACGGGTACGAGTCGTATCCAGATCCATCCGTGCCACCCGGGCCTCCGGGAATACAATCCGTATATCGTCTTCGATCTTTTCCGTACCAAATCCCCGGTTCACCAGTTCCACACCTCCACAGGCGGGACACGATTTAGGGACCTGATACGTATAACCACAATAATGGCAGGTCAACTGATTCATCCCTTTATGATAAGTCAGACTGACATCACAGTTCCGGCAACGGGGAACCCATCCGCAAGTGCGGCATTCAATCATCGGTGCAAAACCACGCCGGTTCTGAAACAAGATTACCTGCTCCTTGTGCTCCAAGGCTTCACGTATCTTTTGCAGGAGCAAGGGAGAAAACTGCGCCGTCATTCTTTTTTTACGTGCCAGTTCCTTGATATCAACCAGCTCGATTTGTGGCAGACGGATATTCTGGTAACGCTCCGTAAGCTCTACCAGACCATATTTCCCCTGTCGGGCATTATAATAAGTCTCAATGGAAGGTGTTGCCGTACCTAACAAGGTTTTTGCTCCGAACATGGAAGCCAGCATAATAGCCGCGCTCCGGGCATGATAACGTGGAGCCGGATCCTGCTGCTTATAAGTTGTTTCGTGCTCCTCATCCACAATGACAAGTCCCAAACGACGGAACGGAAGAAACACAGACGAACGGACACCCAGAATGACATCATAATCTTGTTCCGACAACTGTTTCTGCCAGATCTCCACCCGTTCCGCATCCGGAAACTTAGAATGATAGATTCCCAGCCGGTTCCCGAAAACCCGTTTCAGGCGTTCCGTTATCTGGGTTGTCAGGGCAATCTCCGGCAACAGATAAAGCACCTGCTTCCCGGATTTCAATACCTGATCAATCAAATGAATATAGATTTCTGTCTTTCCGCTCGATGTTACTCCATGCAAAAGACATACATTCTTCGTAGCAAATAAAGAAAGAACAGAATAATAAGCTTGCTGCTGGGCCGGATTCAAAGGATTCAAAGAGACCGTATTGCATACTCCCTTTGCCAGACGGCCCACTTCCTGATAGTATAATTCAAAAATACCTTTGCCGGTCAAGCCATTCAATATGGCAGAAGAAGCACCGGATGCCTCAAGCAGAGACTTACGGGTAACCTCTTTCAAATCTGTTCCCGAAGTTCCCCAACCGGACAATTCAATGTATTTCATAAGCACTGCCAGCTGTTTGGGAGCTCTTGCCAATCCGTCAAACAGTCCTCGGAGCTTTTCTTCATCCTGCATACCCGGAGTAAGCCGGACGCGTGCTTCGGTGCGTGGTTTGTAACTGCGCTTCAGTTCTTCCTTTACTTTGACAGCTTCTTTCTCCAGCAGGGATTTGATAACCGGCAGGATCTGGCGAATGCCACTTGACTTTTCCAGTTGCGTAATGCACTGTTCCGTTTCGGCAGACAACAGATTCATCACACTCTGCTCTCTTTCCGTCAAAGGCTCCACAGCCTCAAAGTCCGGATTATATACAACGACAGTCTCACTCTCCAGCTTCATGCCCGAAGGAAGAGCCGCCTTATATACATCTCCCAATGTACACAAATAATAGTCAGCCATCCATTTCCAGAAAGCATACTGCCGGGCCAGCAGGACAGGACGTTCATCCAGGATCTCTGCTACATCCTTGGTCTCATACTCTTCAGGAGGAGTCTCATGCACTTTGGTTATAATGGCTGTATAATACTTCTTCCGACCGAAAGGAACCACCACACGGCATCCCTCCTTAACCTTTTCATCCCAGCCTTCGGGAAGAGAATAGGTATATTGACCGGCAATCGGTAAAGGCACTATGACATCCACATATTTCTTCATATCGCAAAGGTATAAAAAAACCAGTCCACCCTGCCCGACTATGGGTAAACTTTTATAGTTTTGTACATTATTCATCAATCAAATGGAGAGACAATGAAAACGTATAAAATAGGTATTATCGGCTGCGGCAATATCGCGAAGAAAATGGCCCTGACCCTGGGAGGGATGAAACATGTAGAACGCTATGCCGTCGCTTCCCGGTCCAAAGAGAAAGCAGAAACATTTGCCGGAGAATGGCAGTTCACCAAAGCATACGGTTCGTATGAGGAACTGATCAAGGATCCCCATGTCGACCTTATCTATATAGCGACACCGCACTCTGAGCATTATGAACATGCCAGACTTTGCATCCTGAATCAAAAGCCGGTTCTTTGCGAGAAGGCGTTTACCGCCAATGCACGTCAGGCCGAAGAACTGCTGAACCTGGCCAAAGAGCATCAAGTGTTCATTACGGAAGCCATATGGACCCGCTACATGCCCTTGTCGCAAAAAATACGGGAACTGATCGAACAGGGAGCTATCGGAAAACCCTATACCCTCTCTGCCAATCTGGGATATGTCATTCAGGACAAGGAGCGGATCATCCGTCCGGAACTGGCCGGAGGAGCTTTGCTGGACATCGGGGTCTATACTCTCAATTTCGCGGCCATGACGTTTGGTACGGACATCGAAGACATGAGTTCTGCCTGCCGCAAGACAGAGACCGGAGTCGACGGACAGGAAAACATTACCCTCTTTTATAAGGATGGCAAAATGGCAAGTTTGCAGGCCAGTATCTATGCGCAGACAGACCGGATGGGAGTCATCTCCGGAGACAAAGGCCATCTCATTGTAGAAAACATCAATAATCCCCAGTCTGTCCGTCTCGTAGACAGCAACTATAACATCACGGCCGTCTATCATGCTCCCGCACAGATTACGGGATATGAGTATGAAGTATATGCAGCCATTGAGGCTCTTGAAAACGGATGGCTGGAGTCACCTTACATGCCTCATGCTGAAACCATCAGAATCATGAAGCAGATGGATGAGCTCCGGAAATCATGGGGAGTTGTTTATCCGTGTGACTAAAAAAGAAATCGGGACAGAACACTCTGTCCCGATCCTATATTTGTTTCTCTGATTTCTTAGAACAAATAAGCAGCAGATACCTGCCAGGAGTTCTTTCTCAAATTAGGAGCAGAAATATATTCGCCCACTTCATCCGGAACCAGTTCTGCCAGTTTGCTTGCACCGATGTTGTAGTTTACTCCAATCTGCAGGTGGCTCAGCAGTTTCACACCGACACCGACATTCACACTGACAGCACAAGTCTTTGTATCCATCAGCTTATCAAAGCCATTGTCAATGTTAAAGCCAAACTGAGGACCGGCTGCCAGGTATACACCCAAGGCGCTTCCCAGACCAACAGACCATTTCAAGTTAACGGGAACTTCAATTGATTTCAGTTTTTCAGTATCTTCACTTCCCTTTATTTTCAATCCAGACTGAGAATACAAGGCAGCAGCGTCAATACCTAATCCTACGACAGGCAATGTAAATTCAGCCATCGGACCGATAAAGAATCCCGTAGCATTATCTCCTTTGAACAGATCACTAGAGAACTGAACTTTCGACACATCCAATCCACCTTTCAAACCAAAATGAAATTGAGCCTGAGCTGGCATGGCCATAAACAAGCATACAGCCACCAACAATGTAGACAAAATCTTCTTCATAATCTAATTAATTAAATGTTTACAATGACAAAAATAAATATTAAAACGAAATAAACGAAAAGATTGTTCAAAAAAGACCACTTTTGCCTGATAATTCAAGTAATTGTCCAGACAAAGAGACCACAACGAACGCTCATTCCGCCGGAATCGAAAGGACAATTCATCTGAATTATGCGGACGATCAGACAGTATCGTCCTGATGAAACTTTTGTTTCATGCTGGTGGAACTTTTGTTTCGACCTAGTGGAACTTTTAGTTTCTCCGCAGAATACAACTATAAGGAACGGAGAAAGGCAGAAAAACTACGGGTCACCTGTGTCGCATCAACTGCAGAAATCCAACGGTTCTCCCTTATGTTTTCCCCATCTTACCATAGGAAAACGGCCTTTCTTTGCTTAGAACAACGGTTCTGCCGGCTTTTCAATAAAGCTGACATTCCCCTCACCAAAACAGCTGGCACAAGACCATAAAAAAAGCAGTTACGGAATCCGTAACTGCTTGATCTGCTTTGTGGACCAGCCTGGGCTTGAACCAGGGACCTCCAGATTATGAGTCTGTTGCTCTAACCAACTGAGCTACAAGTCCAAAGAACATTTTTATTAAAACTGATGCAAAAGTAATGGTTTCGGTTGAAACTTGCAACTATTGAGCAGAAAAAATTAATAAAAAAATCAAATCAATCCGGATATATAAATATATATTGTAAATTTGCGGAACTGAATACTTAAATAAATCGACTTATGTCACAAAATGTAAATGAACCTCATCTGACGGGACTTACCGACCAGGAAGTTCTTACCAGCCGTCAACAACACGGAGAGAATCTGCTGACTCCTCCCAAACGTCCCTCTATTTGGAAACTTTACCTGGAAAAATTTCAGGATCCTGTAATCCGAGTTCTATTAGTAGCCGCCGTATTCTCCCTGATTATATCCATTATTGAAAATGAATATGCCGAAACCATCGGTATTTTCTTTGCCATTTTTCTGGCTACCGGAATCGGATTCTATTTTGAATATGATGCCAACAAAAAATTTGATCTGCTGAATGCCGTTGGTGAGGAAACTCCTGTTACGGTCATCCGAAATGGAAAAATCCGGGAGATTCCGCGCAAGGATATCGTAGTCGGAGATATTGTCGTATTAAACACGGGAGAAGAAATTCCAGCTGACGGTACATTACTGGAAGCTGTCTCTCTGCAGGTCAACGAATCAAGTCTGACCGGTGAGCTGATGGTCAACAAAACAACAGACGAAGCTCATTTCGACGACGAAGCTACTTATCCGTCGAATACCGTTATGCGAGGTACAACTGTTACGGATGGACACGGAATCATGAAAGTGGAGCGTGTCGGAGATGCAACAGAAATCGGTAAGGTGGCACGTCAGGCAACAGAACAGAACCAGGAGCAGACCCCGCTGAACATTCAGCTGACCAAACTGGCCAACCTGATCGGAAAAGCCGGATTTACGATTGCTGCCCTGACTTTTATTATCTTTACCAGCGAAGATTTGTATCACTACCTTTCTCTCAATGAAGTCAATGACTGGCATCAATGGATGGAGATCGCACGTATCGTTCTGAAGTACTTCATGATGGCTGTTACCCTGATTGTCGTAGCAGTTCCGGAAGGATTGCCGATGAGTGTTACCCTGAGTCTGGCCCTGAACATGCGCCGTATGCTCAAGACCAACAACCTGGTGCGCAAGATGCATGCCTGCGAAACCATGGGAGCCATCACTGTAATCTGTACAGATAAGACAGGAACACTGACTCAGAATCTGATGCAGGTCTACGAAGCCAAGCTGGATGAAAGCCAGCCTGACCTGATTGCTGAAGGCATTGCAACCAACTCAACTGCTTTTCTGGAAGAAAAAGGAGAAAACGAAAAACCGAGCGGAGTAGGAAATCCGACAGAAATCGCCCTGCTTCTCTGGCTGAATGCACAGGGAAAGAATTACATGCCTCTGCGCGAACAGGCTAAGATTGTCAATCAGCTGACTTTCTCTACTGAACGGAAATACATGGCTACTCTGGTGGATTCACCCATCCAGGGAAAACGGGTACTTTATATTAAAGGTGCTCCGGAAATCGTCATGAGCAAATGTCAGTTAAGCAGTCAGGAAGTAACCTCTTTCAACGAACAGCTGCTTGCTTACCAGAACAAAGCGATGCGTACTCTGGGATTGGCTTACAAGTATATCCCGGAAGGAGCATCCGAAGATTGCTCTGAACTGGTCAATGAAGGCGGTCTGACATTTCTGGGTATTTTTGCCATCAGCGACCCGATCCGGCCGGATGTTCCGGATGCTGTCAAGAAATGCCAGTCTGCCGGCATCAGCGTAAAGATTGTAACGGGAGATACTCCGGGTACAGCCACGGAAATTGCCCGTCAGATCGGCTTGTGGAAGCCGGAAGATACGGAACGTAACCGGATCACCGGTGTGGAATTTGCTGCACTGAGCGATGAAGAGGCACTTGAACGTGTACTCGACCTGAAAGTTATGAGCCGTGCCCGCCCGATGGACAAGCAGAGACTGGTTCAGCTGCTCCAGCAGAAAGGGGCCGTAGTTGCCGTAACCGGTGACGGAACAAACGATGCTCCGGCTCTAAACCATGCCCAGGTAGGCTTGTCTATGGGTACAGGTACTTCCGTAGCCAAAGAAGCCAGCGATATTACCCTGCTTGATGATTCCTTCCACAGCATTGCAACGGCTGTCATGTGGGGACGTTCGCTCTACAAGAATATCCAGCGCTTTATCGTCTTCCAGCTGACCATTAATGTCGTAGCATTGCTTAGTGTATTGCTGGGAGCTTTCTTTGGAACTGAACTGCCATTGACCGTAACTCAGATGCTTTGGGTAAACTTGATTATGGATACTTTTGCTGCAATGGCATTGGCATCTTTGCCTCCATCAGAGAGCGTGATGAAAGATAAGCCAAGAGATAGAAATGCCTTTATCCTGAATAAGGCGATGTATCAGAACATCTTGGGCGTAGGTGGATTCTTCTTTGTGTTGCTGCTTGTATTACTTTATGTCTTTGAGCATTCGAATATTACGCAGTTAACAGATTTACTCAACGTTCAGTTAGGTGCATCTGATGATCTTACTCCTTACGAGTTGACCTTATTCTTCACCATCTTCGTGATGACTCACTTCTTCTATCTCTTCTGTGCAAGAGCATTTGAGACAGGTAAAAGTGCGCTTCATTTCAAGGGATGCAAGGGCTTGTTGATTATTGCAGCTATCATTTTGGCTGGTCAGATTGCTATGGTAGAGATTCCTGGTTTGCAGAATTTCTTCAATGTTACTGGTTTGAAGTTTGAGGATTGGGCAATCATCATCGTTGGTTCTTCACTTGTGCTTTGGATTCGTGAAATCTGGAGTTTGCTAAAGAAAATCTAAAATAAAATAGAAGGAGTTGCGTTATTCTTTAAGATAGAAGGCGCAACTCTTTTTTATCAATTTCTAAAATTTATAAAGATATGTCTAAGTTTAAAATACCAGGAGTGTCATTCTCCTTAAATCGGGCTTTAGGTATCACGCAAGCAAAACAAAAGTTTGCTCGTGAGACTGGTATTCCAACCTCAAAGGCTGGATTGGAAAGAAAA
>ENA-OROO01000346-OROO01000346.1-human-gut-metagenome-genome-assembly--contig:-NODE-346-length-30965-cov-16.188515_pt1 | contig 30965 bp, 27 predicted proteins | sample MGYA00242130_ERZ509052 | MGnify/ENA primary metagenome ERZ509052 (study PRJEB26280, sample SAMEA2338730) | human gut metagenome | biome: human gut; feature: human-associated habitat; material: faeces... | reverse complement strand
CCCGCGTATCTGTCTTCACATGCAACTAATCGCTATTTTATCCCGAACTGGGGTAATAAAACCCACTCCGAGACCGTTTATAAAGATGTTATGCAATGGACGGACAGGATACGGCAGGTGAAGATTCTCCTCGTGGCCGCGGCAGTACTGATAGCCGTGGCCTCGCTGATTGTGTCCCACTTCCTGACGCGCGACCTCTCCAAAGAGGAGCGGGCACGCATGGAGGTGTGGGCGCAGGCCATGAAGTCGCTCTCGCAGGCCGACGAGAACACGGACCTGAGCCTCGTGCTGCGCGTGCTCAACGACAACAACACTATCCCCGTGGTGGTGACGGACCGCGACGGCGTCGTGACCGACTTCCGCAACGTACGCGTGAGCGGCAAGGACTACGCCGACTCGCTGCGCTACCTGACCCACATGGCCGAGCGGCTGCAGGCCTCGGGGCGCTGCATACGCATCTCGCTGAGTGAGCAGGTGAAGAGCGACTACATGAACGTCTGCTACGACGACTCGCTGATGCTCAAGCGCCTGGCCTGGTACCCGTTTATCCAACTGGGCGTGGTGATGATCTTTGTCGTCGTGGCCATCTTCGCCCTGCTCACCTCCAAGCGGGCCGAGCAGAACAAGGTGTGGGTGGGACTCTCCAAGGAGACGGCCCACCAGCTCGGCACGCCCATCTCCTCGCTCATGGCCTGGCAGGAGATACTCAAGGAGAGCTACCCCGAAGACCCGCTCGTGGCCGAGATGGGCAAGGACGTGGAGCGACTGCAGCTCATCGCCGACCGATTCTCCAAGATCGGATCACTCCCCGAGCCCGTGCCCTCCAGCCTCAACGACGTCATCGACCACGTCATCGACTACATGGACCGAAGGACCTCGCGCAAGGTAAGCATGGTCAAGGAGCTGCCCAAGGAGGACATCGTCGTCAGCCTCAACGCATCGCTCTTTGAGTGGGTGATAGAAAACCTGTGCAAGAACGCCGTCGACGCCATGGGCGGCGGGCAGGGCACCATCACGATCCACGTGGAGGAGACGGAGACGAAGGCCATCCTCGACGTCACGGACACGGGCAAGGGCATCCGCAAGAAAGACATCGGCAACGTCTTCCGGCCCGGCTTCACGACCAAGAAGCGAGGCTGGGGACTGGGACTGAGCCTGGCGAAGCGCATCGTGGAGGAATATCACCACGGACGCATCTACGTGCGCAGCTCGGAGGTGGGCAAGGGCACGACCTTCCGTATCGAGCTGCGGAAGTAGGAAGCAGCCGCGAAAAAGGCCCACAGATGCGCCACAAGCCCCCCAAGCCGCCCCAAGGAGCCGCACTATGGCCCCCACGGGGTGAAGAAATACCATTTTTTAACTGCAAATTGTTGATAATCGGAAAAATGTTCGTACCTTTGCACCCCGATTATGGACTTAGACTACCTCCACATAGATCTGAAAAGCTTGGACTATGGCCGCACGGAGCGGACGCTGAGCTTGGACGACGCTTACTTCGAGGCGATAGACGCACCCGAGGTGAGGAGGGGAAACCTGTCCGTGAGGATCGCCATCGATCGCACCTCGCAGGACGCCTTTCTCCTCGACTTCCACATCACGGGCACGGTGACAGTCAGCTGCGTCCGCTGCCTGGACGACATGGAGTTGCCCATCGAGGCCCAGGAGCGCATGGAGGCTAAGTTTGGAGAGGAAAGCTCAGAGGATGACGCTTGTGTGACGGTGGCCGAGGACGAAGGAATACTCGATGTCGCATGGCTCATCTACGAGTTGACGGCGCTCGCCATCCCCGTCAGGCACGTGCATGCACCTGGAAAATGCAACCCTGCCATGATACGGGTGCTCGAGGAGCACTCGGCCGTCCGAAGCGGAGAGGGAGACGAGAAAGCCACAGACCCGCGCTGGGCAGCACTCGAACAACTCAAGAAAAAGAATTAAAAAACAAAACAGATTAAAAAATTATGGCACATCCTAAAAGAAGACAATCGAAGACTCGTACGCTCAAGCGCAGAACGCATGACAAGGCAGTAGCTCCCACGCTCGCCGTATGCCCCAACTGTGGCGCCTACTACGTCTATCACACCGTATGCCCCACGTGCGGCTACTACCGCGGCAAGCTGGCCGTGGAGGTCGCTACCGCCGAGTAAACACCTTCTCATTGACATAAATGGAGAAGATAAACGCTATCATCACCGGTATCGGCGGCTACGTGCCCGACTACATCCTCACCAACCAGGAGTTGTCGCGCATGGTCGATACCACCGATGAGTGGATCAAGACGCGCGTCGGCATCAAGGAGCGGCGCATCCTCACCGAGGAGGGGCTGGGCACGAGCTACATGGCTCGCAAGGCCGCAAGCCAGCTGCTGGAGAAGACGGGGGCCGATCCCGACTCCATCGACGCGCTTATCGTCGCCACGACTACTCCCGACTACAAGTTTCCCTCGACAGCCTCCATCGTCGTCGGGCGACTGGGGATGCACAACGCCTTCGCCATGGACACGGCGGCGGCCTGCAGCGGATTCCTCTACACGCTCGACCTGGCCTGCTCGATGATAGAGAGCGGACGCTACAAGCGCATCATCGTCATCGGAGCCGACAAGATGTCGTCGATGGTCGACTACACCGACCGCAACACCTGCGTCCTCTTCGGCGACGGAGCGGGCGCGGTGCTCGTAGAGGGAACGACGGAGGAGGGTGTCGGCATGCAGGGATCCTACCTGCGTACCGATGGCAAGGGACTGCCGTTCCTTCACCTGAAAGCGGGCGGATCGGTATGCCCCCCGTCACAGTTCACGGTGTCGCACAAGCTCCACTATATCTATCAGGAGGGGCGCACGGTGTTTCGCTATGCCGTCACGGAGATGAGCAACGACGTTGGGATGATGATGAGCCGATTCGGACTGACTCCCGAGACCATCAACTGGGTGATACCCCACGAGGCCAACCGCCGCATCATCGAGGCCGTGGCCAAGCGCGCGGAGATACCGCTCGATAAGGTCATCATCAACATCGACCGCTACGGCAACACGTCGGCAGCAACGATTCCGCTGGCCATGTGGGACAACGAGAAGCTGCTCAAGAAGGGCGACAACGTCATCTTCACGGCCTTCGCAGCCGGATTTACCCATGGAGCATCTTACTGCAAGTGGGCCTACGACGGCGACGCGGTAGGAGCGGCGAAGTAGCGGACGGCTTCACAACAAATAAGTATGGGGCTCAGAACGTGAGGCGCAAGGGAGCGGCGACGCTTCCCCGTGGCCTGACGCTCTGAGCTTTTTTCGCTTTGGGCAGGAGACGGACTCCACACCCGGCCTTCTTCTCAATTCGCCAAATTGGTTTACTCCACAACAACATCATTATGCAGCACAAAGCAGGATTCGTCAACATCGTGGGCAACCCGAATGTGGGCAAGAGCACGCTCATGAACCAACTCGTGGGCGAACAGATCAGTATAGCGACCTTCAAGGCCCAGACCACACGCCATCGCATCATGGGCATCGTCAACACGCCAGAGGCACAGGTGGTATTCTCCGACACCCCGGGCGTGCTGAAGCCCAACTACAAGATGCAGGAGATGATGCTGGCATTCTCGGAGAGCGCACTCGCCGACGCCGACATCTTGCTCTACGTGACGGACGTGCGCGAGACGCCAACCAAGAACATGGACTTCCTGGAGAAAGTCTCGAAGATGGAGATACCCGTCATCCTCCTAATCAACAAGATCGACGAGAGCGAGCAAAACCAGCTCGGCGACCTCGTGGAGACATGGCACAAGCTGCTCCCGAAAGCCGAGATACTGCCCATCTCGGCCAAGAACAAGTTTGGCACGGAGATCCTGATGAAGCGCATCCTGGAACTCCTGCCCGAGAGCCCGGCCTACTTCGACAAGGACCAGCTCACGGACAAACCCGCCAAGTTTTTCGTCTCCGAGATCATCCGCGAGAAGATCCTCCGCTACTACGACAAGGAGATACCCTACTCCGTGGAGGTGGCCGTGGAGCGATTCAAGGAGGACGAACGGCTGATCCGCATCAATGCCGTCATCTACGTGGAGCGCGACAGCCAGAAAGGCATCATCATCGGCCACCAGGGACAGGCCCTCAAGAAAGTATCGGCAGAGGCACGCAAGTCGCTCGAGCAGTTCTTCGGCAAGAAGATCTTCCTGGAGACCTACGTCAAGGTCGATAAGGACTGGCGAAGCTCCAAGCGCGAGCTGCGCCTTTTCGGCTACGACCCACAATAAGGGCGCGCGCTCTCGCGAGCCACATCCCCCGGGAGAGGCAGTACCCCCAAAAAACGCTCACCCCTACCCCGCCCGCCAAGCGACGGACGGGACAAACGACAAGAAAAAAACGGCCCTAACTGTATGCAGGGCATACTCTCGCCACGAAAGGCGAGGGCCGAAGAATGTTAAACTTCAGTAATTAAACAGACATCATGGCAAATTTAGTAGCTATCGTTGGCCGCCCGAACGTGGGCAAATCAACGCTTTTCAACCGTCTCACCAATAGCCGCCGCGCCATCGTGAGCGAGACGGCAGGCACCACCCGCGACCGCCAGTATGGCAAATGTCTCTGGAACGGGCGCGAGTTTTCGCTTGTCGATACAGGAGGCTGGGTCGTCAAGTCGGACGACATCTTCGAGGACGCCATCCGCAAGCAGGTGCGCGTAGCCACGGACGAGGCCGACCTGGTGCTCTTCGTGGTGGACAACGAGACGGGCATCACGGACTGGGACGAGGACGTGGCACAGATCTTGCGCCGCGCAAGCGTGCCCATCCTGCTCGTGGCCAACAAGATAGACAATAGCGGACGATCGTACGAGGCTGCCGAGTTTTACAAACTGGGACTGGGCGACCCGATCTGCGTAAGCGCAATCACGGGTGGCGGCACGGGCGACCTGCTCGACATCATCCTGGAGAAACTGGAGGACGTGCCCGAGGAGGAGGTCGACGACAACCTGCCGCGCTTCGCCGTCGTGGGACGCCCCAATGTCGGCAAGTCGAGCATCATCAACGCCTTCATCGGCGAGGACCGTAACATCGTCACCGAGATAGCAGGAACCACACGCGACAGCATCTACACGCGCTACAACAAGTTTGGCTTCGACTTCTACCTCGTCGATACGGCAGGCATCCGACGCAAAAACAAGGTGAGCGAGGACCTGGAGTTCTATAGCGTGATGCGATCCATCCGCGCCATCGAGAACAGCGACGTCTGCATCCTCATGATCGACGCCACGCGTGGCATCGAGGGACAGGACATGAACATCTTCCAGATCATCCAGAGAAACAAGAAGTCGCTCGTCGTGGTGGTCAACAAATGGGACCTGGTGGAGGAGAAGACCCAGAAGCACATCGACACCTTCACCAACGCCATCCGCAGCCGCATGGCGCCCTTCACCGACTTCCCCATCATCTTCACCTCGGCCCTGACCAAGCAGCGCATCTTCAAGGTGCTCGAACTGGCCAAGGCAGTCTTCGACAGCCGCAAGATCCACATCGGCACCAACAAGCTCAACGAGGTGATGCTGCCCATCATCGAGAACACGCCGCCCCCCTCGACCAAGGGCAAGTATATCAAGATCAAGTATTGCTCGCAGCTGCCCAACACGCAGATCCCCTCGTTTGTCTACTACGCCAACCTGCCGCAATACATCAAGGAGCCCTACCGTCGCTTCCTGGAGAACAAGATGCGAGAGCATTGGTCGCTCATCGGCACCCCGATCAACATCTTCATCCGTCAGAAATGATGCACGCATTCTCTCTACGCCCCTTCCTCGGCTCGCTGCTGGGGACGGGGGCTCTCGCCCTGTCGCTGCTCCTGGGGTCGTGCTCCGACAAGCCGCAGGAGACAGTCAACCAAGGCGAACTGGCGGCCCGAACGGCCAAGATCTACTACGACAGCTTGGCGGCAGGCCGCTTCGACAGTTTCTATGAGGGGAAGTTGAAGGCCGATACCGTGCCCGAGACTTACCGACAGCAGATGAAAGCCATCCTGAGGCAGTTTGCCGACAACGAACAGAAGCGCCACAAGGGCATCAACAGCGTCCGTATCAGCAACTACCAGTATGCCGAGAAAACGCAGACGGCCAACGTCTTTCTCACGCTCGTCTATGGCGACAAGACACAGGAGCAGGTGGTCGTGCCGATGGTGAGGCGCGACAGTCTGTGGTATATGCGATAGGAAAACGTTCCATTACATGGCACCTTTTCTCGCCATGGCATAACTCGAGCAAGCTCGGTTCTGCTCATTTGGCTTAACGAAAAGGTTCTTATTTCTCCTCCCGCTCCACCTCTCTGACTTTCTTGAAGAGGTCGGAGGCGAAGACCAGGTCGCTGAGCTTCTTGTTGCGCGAGGAGATGACGGAGTCTTTGTCGCCCTGCCACTCCTTTCTGCCGTCGGCTATGAAGACGATGTTCTCGCCAATACCCATGACGGAGTTCATGTCGTGGGTATTGATGATCGTCGTGATGCCATACTCCTTGGTGATGCCGGAGAGGAGCTCGTCGATGACGAGCGAGGTCTTCGGGTCGAGGCCGGAGTTGGGCTCGTCGCAGAAGAGATACTTCGGATTCATGACGATGGCGCGGGCGATGGCGACACGCTTCTGCATACCTCCAGAAATCTCGCCTGGAAACTTGCTTCCCGTCCCGTTGAGGTTGACGCGGTCGAGACACTCCTGCGCCCTTCGGTCGCGCTCGGCGGCAGTCATATTGGAGAACATATCAAGGGGAAAGCGCACATTCTCCAGGACGGAGAGGGAGTCGAAGAGGGCCGCACTCTGGAAGATCATGCCCATCTCGCGGCGCATCTGCACGCGCTCGCGCTTCGACATGCGCACAAAGTCGCGCCCGTCGTAGAGCACCTCGCCACCCGTCGGGTCGAGGAGGCCCACAAGGATCTTCATCAGCACAGTCTTGCCCGCGCCCGACTGACCGATAATGAGGTTAGTCTTGCCGTCGTCGAAGACGGCGTTGATGTCGCGCAGGACGGCTTTCTCGCCAAAGGACTTGTCTATATGCTTGACTTCTATCATGGCTTTCTACTGTTTTGACTAACTGAGCAACTGGGTGAGGAACACATCACAGAAAAGGATCAGCACCGAACTATTGACCACGGCGGCCGTGCTGGCCTTGCCCACTTCTACCGATCCGCCACCGACGGTATAGCCGAAATAGGAGCTGACGCTTGTGATGATATAGGCATAGACAAGGCTCTTGATGATACTCGTCCACAAAAACCAGGGCACGAAATTGTGCTGCAGTCCGGCCGTGAGGTCCTCGGGGGTGATGATATGGCCGACATAGGCCGTGGAGTAGGCACCCACCACGCCCAGCGCCGAGGAGAAGATCACGAGGAAGGGCATGATCGTCACCAAGCCGAGTATCTTCGGCAGGATGAGGTAGTTGGCCGAATTGACACCCATGATCTCCAGGGCATCGATCTGCTGCGTCACGCGCATCGTGCCCAGCTCGGAGGCAATGTTCGAACCCACCTTGCCCGCCAATATCAAGCACATGATGGAGGAGGAAAACTCCAGCAGCATGATCTCGCGCGTGGTATAGCCCGCCACCCAATGGGGCATCCACGGACTTTGGATGTTGACCTTCATCTGGATGCAGATGACGGCGCCGATGAAGAAGGAGATGAGCAGGACGATGCCAATGGAGTCGATGCCGAGCTGCGACATTTCCTTGACATACTGCTTGAGAAACATCCGCATACGCTCGGGACGAGCAAAGGCACGCCCCATCAAAATGAGGTATTTGCCGAAGGTGGTGAGCCACTTATGTATTAACATGCGATGGGTTTATATGAAACTTTGGTGCAAAAGTAACCAAAATCCCCTTAAAAACTGCATCCGCAGGGATAGTTTTTGTCCTTGACGGGCGATATTAGCATCTTTTTTCTTACTTTTGCAATCCAAAAATGAATACAACGGATATGAGCGACAACGATAGCGAGCGACTGGTGGCGACACCTATCGGCAGCGAGGAAACCGAGGGCGAAGGTGCAACCGAGCAGCGGGCCATGCTCCACGCCAAAGGTTTGGTGAAGCGGTATGGCAAGCGAACCGTGGTGAGCGACGTCAACTTCAACGTCCGCCAAGGAGAGATTGTAGGACTGCTGGGACCCAACGGAGCCGGCAAGACCACGTCTTTCTACATGACGACAGGACTGGTAGTGCCCAACGACGGCCATGTCTATCTCGGCGACACGGAAATCACGGACTACCCGGTCTATAAGCACGCCCATGCTGGCATCGGCTACCTGCCGCAGGAGGCAAGCGTGTTTCGCAAGATGAGCGTCGAGGACAACATCATGGCCGTGCTGGAGCGCACCAAGCTCTCCCACGACGAGCAGATAGCAAAGATGGAGAGCCTCATCAAGGAGTTTCGACTGCAGAAGGTGCGCAAGAACCTGGGAGACCGACTCTCGGGAGGCGAGCGGCGACGCACGGAGATAGCACGCTGCCTGGCCATCGACCCGAAGTTTATCATGCTCGACGAGCCCTTCGCGGGCGTGGACCCCATAGCCGTGGAGGACATCCAGAGCGTCGTTTGGCGACTGAAGTTTCGCAACATCGGCATCCTCATCACCGACCACAACGTCCAGGACACGCTCTGCATCACAGACCGCGCCTACATGCTCTTCGAGGGCCGCATCCTCTTCCAGGGCACACCAGAGGAACTGGCCAACAACAAGATCGTCAAGGAGAAATACCTCACCAACAGTTTCGTGCTCCGCAAAAAAGACTTCCAGCTCATCGAGGAACAGCGCAAGGCCAAGGAGCAAGAAGGAGAGAGCGAGGGATCAGCCGATAAACATGAGGAAAGATACTTTGATTCTACAGAAAATCAACAACCTTGCACCATGAGCAATCAAGGACTAATAGCATTGGCACAGTTGATTCTGCCATCAGAGATACTTTCAAATTTTGAAGTAGTACGCGTAGAAGAAGTATCGTCCCTCACCCGCATCTATCTTGACGAATCTGCTAAGGCTGACTACAAAGAGAACCCGGAGATTGAATCTAAAGGGTTCTGCGAAGCCGTAACTATACGTGACTTCCCGATCCGTGACAAAAGTGTTGGCCTGATCGTCAGAAGACGCAAATGGTACGACAAGCAGAACAACCGATACTTCTCCGACTCTTATGGCATGAAGGCAGAAGGAACCAGCTACTCCAAGGAGTTTGCGACGTTTTTAAAAGAAGTGTATGGAGACGATTCCCACGACCTCCCGTTCGCTTGACCACTATTGTCACATAAACGTGGATACGTTTGAAAAGCAAGGTAAGGAATGGTCAGCGGTTATCGGGTGAGCCGAGCGAACAGTAGGACTTTTCCTTTACACTTTGCTCCAAAAGCGGACAAAGAAAGGCGAGACCATGGTCTATGAATGCCCACGAAATGCTATTTCGCGAGGCGGGAAAGCCATGGCTTGCCGTTAAAAAATCAAATTTTACACCTTGATATTAGGTAATTGCCTAAATTATAGCTAACTTTGCAACCCTATTTGTGGCCTCGTGCGAACGGGCCACGATACGCCCAAAAAAATTAATAATAATATAACAAAATAACGAAGAAATGCAGATTTCATTTGAGAGCCCCGAGAAGGTGGGCGGCGTGCTGACGCTGACCGTCGAAGAGGGTGACTACAAGGCAGATGTCGAGAAGAAACTCAAGGAATACCGCCGCCGCGCCAACATGCCGGGCTTCCGTCCGGGCCAGGTGCCGATGGGCTTGATCCGTCGCCAGATGGGCAACTCCGTCAAGGTGGACATCATCAACGAGCTTCTGGGCAAGGAGATGCAGAAGTACATCACCGACAACAAACTGGCCGTCCTCGGCCAGCCGATAGCCCACGAGGGCGACGAGCCGATCGACCTGGAGAAGGACGCTCCCTACGTGTTCCGCTTCGACCTCGCCATCGAGCCTGAGTTCGAACTCAAGTTGAACAAGCGCGACAAGGTGGAGTACTTTGACATCACGGTGGACGACAAGCTCATCGACCAGCAGGTGGAGATGTTCAGCCGCCGCTTTGGCAAGATGGACGACAAGGCCGAGAGCTACGACGCCGAGGCCAACGACCTGCTGCAGGGCGACCTGCGCCAGCTCGACGCCGAGGGCAACACGGTCGAGGGTGGCCTGACCCTGGAGGCAGCCAAGCTGATGCCGTCACAGATCAAGGTGGAGGCCCAGCGCGACCTCTTCAAGGGCGCAAAGCTCGGCGACATCATCACCTTCAATCCCCGCAACGCCTATCCTGAGAGCGATGGCGAGATGGCAGCCCTGCTGAAGGTCGAGAAGGACCAGCTGGCAGACTACACGGGCGACTTCTCTTTCCAGATCACGCAGATCTCCCACTTCGTGCCTGCTGAGAACAACGAGGAGCTCTGGAAGGCCGTCTATGGCCAGGACGCCGATATCAAGGACGAGGCTGCTTTCCGCCAGACCATCGCCGAGGGCGTGCGCCAGCAGCTCGTGCAGGACGAGGACTTCAAGTTCATGCAGGACGTTCGCAAGCATTGCGAGAAGAAGGTCGGCGAACTGACCTTCGCCAACGACATCCTCAAGCGCGTCATGCTGCAGAACAACCAGGATAAGGGTGAGAAGTTTGTCGAGGAGAACTACGACCGCAGCATCAAGGAGCTCACCTGGCACCTCATCAAGAACAAGCTGGTCGAGCAGACCGGCGTGAAGGTGGAGGAGCAGGATATCCGCGAGATCGCCCGCCAGTCCACCCGCGCACAGTTCGCACAGTACGGCATGGGCAACATCCCCGACGAGCTGATCGAAAAGTATGCCGACGAGATGCTGAAGAAGCGCGAAAATGTGGAGCCGCTCGTGGAGGCTGCCATCGACCGCAAGCTGGCCGTCGCCCTGAAGGAGGTGGTGAAGCTCGACACGAAGGAGATTTCCCTCGAAGACTTCAATAAGATGCTGGAGGCTTAAAAACAAGCCTTTTTCAGAAAAAAACTTCTTTTTTCAAGAGGTTATCGATTTTTTTTCTTAACTTTGTGTGTGGATAATGACCACCATCCCCATCAAGGGTGGCGCGATCCTTGTCCACAGACAAAGGGAAGGAGGTCGATAGCCTCTTTGCTTTTTGTCTAACAGCTAACAAACAGAAAGGTAAAAATGAACGATTTTAGAAAGTACGCCGTCGGCCATCTGGGCATGAACGGCCTCGTACTCGACGAAGTGATGAGGGCCCAGCAGCAGTACGTCAACCCCTACATCCTCGAGGAGCGCCAGCTCAACGTGACGCAGATGGACGTGTTCTCACGACTGATGATGGACCGCGTCATCTTCCTCGGCACGGAGGTGAACGACTATACCGCCAACACGCTGCAGGCGCAGCTGCTCTACCTCGACTCCGTAGATCCGGATAAAGACATCTCCATCTATATCAATTCGCCGGGCGGAAGCGTCACGGCAGGACTTGCCATCTACGACACCATGCAGTTTATCTCCTCCGACGTGGCTACCCTCTGCTCGGGCATGGCGGCCTCGATGGCAGCCGTACTCCTCGTGGCAGGCAAGGAAGGCAAACGCTCCGCGCTCAAGCATAGCCGCGTGATGATCCACCAGCCGCTCGGTGGCGTACAGGGACAGGCTTCCGACATCGAGATTGAGGCCCGCGAAATCCAGAAGTACAAGAAAGAACTCTACAACATCATTGCAGAGCACTCACACCAGCCGTTCGACAAGGTGTGGCAGGACAGCGACCGCAACTACTGGATGACGGCCGACGAGGCCAAGGAATACGGCATGATCGACCAGATCATGGTGAAGAAAGGTGGTGCCGACGAAGCCTCGGCCAAAGAATAAATCACGGAATAGCAACTCACGATATATCTCATTAATATATTAAGGAGAGAATATGCCTAAAAAGAAATGTTCTTTCTGCGGAAGGTCGGAGGATGATGTCAATATGCTCATCTCGGGCCTGAGCGGATACATCTGCGACGACTGCATCAAGCAGGCTTACAACATACTGGAGACGGCAGGAGCTGTCGACGACCCCAAAAAAGGAAAGGGAGGAGCCCGCAAGCTGGCCGAGGTGCCCAAGCCAATGGACATCAAGGCCTACCTCGACGAATATATCATCGGGCAGGACGAGGCCAAGCGATCATTGGCCGTGGCCGTCTATAACCATTACAAGCGCTTGCAGCAGCCCGAGGACGAGACGGGCGTGGAGATCGAGAAGAGCAATATCATCATGGTCGGATCCACGGGAACGGGCAAGACGCTCCTCGCACGCACCATAGCCAAACTCCTGGACGTGCCGTTCACCATCGTCGACGCCACCGTCTTCACAGAGGCGGGCTATGTCGGCGAGGACGTGGAGAGCATTCTCTCGCGACTCCTGCAGGTGGCCGACTACGATGTGGCCGAGACGGAGCGCGGTATCGTCTTCATCGACGAGATCGACAAGATAGCCCGCAAGTCGGACAACCCCAGCATCACGCGCGACGTCAGCGGCGAGGGCGTGCAGCAGGGACTCCTCAAGCTCCTCGAAGGCACGGTGGTCAACGTACCCCCCAAGGGCGGACGCAAGCACCCGGACCAAAACTACACACAGGTGGACACAAAGAACATCCTCTTCATCTGTGGTGGAGCGTTCGACGGCATCGAGACCAAGATAGCCCGACGACTCAACACCCACGTCGTGGGATTCAACTCTATACAGAACACGGCAAAGATCGACAAGAACGACTTGATGAAATATGTTCTGCCTCAGGATCTGAAGGCGTTTGGACTCATCCCCGAGATCATCGGACGACTGCCGGTGCTCACCTATCTGAAGCCGCTCGACCGCGAAGCCTTGCGCAAGATCCTCGTCGAGCCGAAAAACTCCATCGTCAAGCAGTTTACCAAACTCTTCGAGATGGACGGCATCAAACTCACCTTCACCGACGGCGCGCTCGACTACATCGTCGATAAGGCCGTGGAGTACAAACTCGGCGCGCGTGGCCTGCGATCTATCGTAGAGAGCGTGGTCAACGAGGCGATGTTTGAATTGCCCTCCAAGGACGTGAAGGAACTGGAAGTGACGCGCGACTATGCCGCGCAGGAGTTGGAGAAATCGACCAGCCTGCGCCGTCTTGAACAAGGCAAGTAGTGTGTCTATCACCCACAACCCCACCACCGACAGGGCCGAAAGGACCTGACGGGGCGGGGGCCAGTCCTCCCCTCCCCTACGGAGACGGATGGACAGGAATCACCCCTACGATACGGAATACATCAACTATTAACAATGACAAAGGAAGTGAATCTGACCGAAGCACTCAAACATTACTTTGGCTTCGACAAGTTTAAGGGCGACCAGGAGGCTATCATCCGCAACCTCCTGGACGGTAACGACAGCTTTGTCCTCATGCCCACGGGCGGCGGAAAGAGCCTATGCTACCAGCTTCCATCCCTGTTGATGGACGGGACGGCCATTGTCGTCTCACCCCTCATCGCATTGATGAAGAACCAAGTGGATGTCATCAACGGCCTCAGCGAGGAGGACGGCGTGGCCCACTACCTCAACTCGTCGCTGAAGAAGGCTGAGATAGACCGCGTGAAGTCGGATATCGTCAAGGGACACACGAAGCTACTCTACGTCGCCCCGGAGTCCTTGAACAAGGAGGAGTATATCGAGTTCTTCAAAACCGTCCACATCACTTTCTATGCCATTGACGAAGCCCATTGTATCTCGGAGTGGGGACACGATTTCCGACCCGAATACCGCAAAATCCGCCACGCCATCGACGAGATAGGCACGGCACCCGTCATAGCCCTGACAGCCACGGCGACCGACAAGGTGCGCACGGACATTAAGCGGAGCCTGGGCATCGACAACGCGCCAGAGTTTAAGAGCTCCTTCAACCGTCCCAACCTCTACTATGCCGTGAAGCCCAAGACGAAGGAGGTGGACAAGGAAATCGTCAAGTTTATCAAGGAGCACCAGGGCAAGAGCGGCATCATCTACTGTCTCTCGCGCAAGAAAGTGGAGGAGCTTTCAGAGATATTGAAAGCCAACGACATCCAGGCCGCCCCCTATCATGCGGGTCTCGACTCCGAGACACGGTCGCAGACGCAGGACGACTTCCTGATGGAGAACATCAAGGTGATCGTTGCCACTATCGCCTTTGGCATGGGTATCGACAAACCCGATGTGCGCTTTGTCATCCACTACGATATTCCCAAGTCGCTGGAGGGCTACTACCAGGAGACGGGACGCGCCGGACGCGACGGCAAGGAGGGCATTTGTGTGGCCTTCTACTCATACAAGGACCTCAAGAAACTGGAGAAATTCATGGAGAACAAGCCGATCGCCGAACAGGACATCGGGCGCCAACTGCTTCAGGAGACAGCCGCCTATGCCGAGTCGTCGGTCTGCCGCCGCAAAATGTTGCTCCACTACTTCGGAGAGGAGTATCCGAAGGACAACTGCGGGATGTGCGACAACTGCGTACACCCCAAGCAAAGGATTGATGCGGAGAAGCAGCTCGCCATTGTCCTGCGAGCCGTAGGCGTGCTCAAGGAGAACTTCAAGCAGGAGTATCTCATCGACTTCGTGAAAGGCAGGGCTACTGATGATATCAGGATTCACCACCACGACGAGCTGGAGGAGTTTGGCGAGGGAGAAAACGAGGACCCGAAGATATGGAATCCCGTGATCCGCCAAGGACTGCTCAACGGCTATATGCGCAAAGACATCGAGAGCTATGGCATCTTGAAACTCACCGCAGCAGGCAAGCGATACCTGAAAAGCCCGAAGCCCTTCCAGGTGGTCATGGACGCAGAGTTTAAGGACGAGGACTATGAGGAGGGAGGCGAAGGCGGTTTCGGCGTGCTCGACCCGCAACTCTTCGCCATGCTCAAGGACCTGCGCCACGATATGGCCCGCAAACTGGAGCGCCCTCCTTACGTCATCTTCCAGGACGTTTCCCTGGAACAGATGGCAACCATCTATCCTATCAACGAGAAGGAGCTGCTCAACATCCAAGGAGTCGGAGCGGGCAAGGCCAAGCGCTATGGCCAGCCGTTCTGCGACCTGATCAAAAAGTATTGCGAGGAGAACGATATCGTCCGTCCCGAGGAGTACCGCGTCAAGACGGTGGCGAAGAAGTCGATGCAAAAGGTGAAGATCATCCAGAGTATCGACCATCAGCTGTCCCTCGACGACATCGCACGCGCCGAAGGCCTCGACTTCGACGAACTGATAGACAAGCTCGATGATATCGTAGACAGCGGAACAAAGCTCAACATCGACTACTACCTCGACGACACGTACGACGAGGATCAGATAGACGACATCTACGACTACTTCATGGAAAGCGATACGGACGACATCGACAAGGCGATGGACGAACTGAATGAGGACTACACCGAAGAGGAGATACGGTTGGTACGCATCCAGTTTATATCCGAGATGGCCAATTAGGCCGACGCCCTCGCACTATTCCCACTATTTACCATCATGGGGACTGCCTCTCGACGAGGTCAGTCCCCATTTCTTTTTCTTCTCTGCCGAGACTATTATTTCGCAGCCTCTCTCCGCATCACGCGCAAGCGATGCAACTTCTGCTGACGACGGTAGCCACGCCACATCCCCATGCCCACACGCGGCCAAGAGGGGATATGCTTGATCTGGTGGCGCACCATCGGTATGTCCCAAAGCAACATCAGCAGGGCGAAGAACAACCCTGCAAGCAAGGTCCACCCGAAGAGGATCTTGATGCTTTGCGCCATCACGCCTTCCACCAAACGCGAGACGACAGAGGAGAAATCGGCCGGAGAGGCCGACATCCGCACACGGTCTATATACTGGGAACAACGGGCAAAACCATCGGCCATGTAGTATTTCATGCCGTAGGAGTGGAGCGCAGCACCTACCAGCCCTCCCACAAACATGTGCAGGACATTGAATATCGAGAGTGCTTGGAAGAAATGCTCAAACGACATCATCTCGTGCAGACACCACATGAAAGCGATACAGAGGACGGCATAGGAGAATCCACGACACATCAGCGGTATGCGGAGCATCTCGATATTCAGCCCACTGTCGAGCAAGGCATAGTATCCACCCACATAGAGGGAGAAAAACATCAGCCCGAAGGCAATGAGTTTATACACGTTCCAACGCATCAGTTTCAGCCACCCCAAGCTGACCAAACTGCCTCCAAGGATGCCCGGAAGCGACCATTGGGCCAAGGTCTCTGTGGTCAAGTCGTCATAGTGCATCACCTCCTCGTAATAGACCATCTCCAGCACATGCTCGCAGGAGAACAAGGCCTCCACCACGCCGATGAGAAGGATAATCGGCACCACATTGGGATAACGCCACATGGCTGGCTCATAGAACGGATGGGGATGGAAGAACATGCGCTGCAAGCAGACGGCAAAGGTGATGATCGACGTGCCGCAGACCAGGCGAAACTGGGGAGAGTGCCACCAGTCGAGCCAGTCGCCATAGCAGAGCAACCAAGCCGACTGAAGAAACAATGCCATCCAGAGCACACCACCCAACCAGTCGATACCACGTAGGGGCACTATCTTGGGCATCGCGTGGACTGGACGGGTAAGTGCCGCCTGGACCAGAAGCACCAGTAGCATGAGCAACATAACGAAATAGTGCATATACTCCCAATGCATCTCATAGGCAAACCATGCAGCCAAAAAGCCCGAGTATTCTATAGAGACAAGCAGGATGATATGGAGCAAAGGAAAGAAGACACCGAAATCGCGCTTGGGAGTCATCCAGAGTTGGATGTTCGACATACACTCAAACGTGCCTTGTATCTTCGCCATGCCACAAACCACACAGAGCCCCCAAAGCAGGGGAAGCGGAAAACGCAGCGTAGCCAACCATTGACAAAGGAAGATGATGAGGGCGGAACTCATCAAAAGCCCCTGATTGGTGAAGCGAAACTTCATGCGAAACAAGACGACGAAGTAGAGGGCCATCCCCGTGAGCGTGGCATAGAGACACATCTGCACATCCTCGCGCATCACTGCCCACTGGCCGACGACCTGATTCATCGCGCCAAGGTACATGCCGTTGGAAAACTGGAAACAGAAGGCCAGTACTATATATAGCCACGGACGGATGCAGCGGGGGATCCAGTCGTAGAACATCGGCATGCTGAAGACCATCGGGGGCCCGCCTCCACCTGTTTTCTTTTCTGTCATAGCACAAAGATCATTAGAGGGCAGTACACTCCATGTTCATCCCAGCCCGCAGGCGTTGGATGTTCTGACGCGATTTGAAGCGAATCCGCACAGGAATGCGCTGCTCCACCTTGACAAAATTACCTGTGGCATTGTCCTGCGGAATGAGTGAGAAGGCCGATCCCGTAGCATCGCTGATGCGCTCCACGGTACCCCAGAACACCACGCCTGGCACGGCATCAGCCGTCATCCGCACCTTTCTCCCCACAGAGATATGGGGCATCTGCGTCTCCCGGAAGTTGGCTACCACCCACAGGTCGGTGTTATCAACTATATCGACCAGCGTCTGTCCCGGCTGCACCAGTTGTCCTTCGTGGATCTGCTTCTTGCCCACCACGCCGTCGGCGGTAGCCGTGATCACCGTGTAGGAGAGATTGAGTCGGGCCATCCTCACTTGTGATCGGGCCAGGTCTATACCCGCCTTGTTCTGCTTGACGCGGTGTCCCTGCTCCTGCTTCGCAGAGGAGAGCGTCCCTATGCTCCGAGTAGCCTGCTCGTATCGGGCCTGTGCGGCAAGATAGGTTGTGTGCACCTGGTCATACTGCTGCGGCGTGACCGCGTCGTCCTTCAACAACTGGGCGTAGCGTTCCTCCTCGCGACGGGCGTTGTCCAGTTGCACCCTTGCCTCCTCTATGCCCGCGTCAGCCACACGGATGCTCTGGTCGGTAGTCTGCATACCCGTGGCAGTCACCTCCTTGCCAGCCAAGGCATTGGCCAAGTCGGCCTCAGCCTGGGCCAGACGCAAGCGAAATTCGCTATCCTCGATGATGACCAGCGTGTCGCCTTTGTGCACCTGCTGAAACTCCTCGAAACGTATCTCCTTGATAAATCCAGAGACACGCGTGTTGACAGGAGTGATCTGTCGCTGCACGGTGGCATTGTCCGTAAATTCCCCGTCACCAAAATGGACGAAGTGGTTGACGACCAAGTAAACGCCCGCAATGAGCAGCAGCAGGACGATGAGATTGTAGAAACTGCGAAGTATCGTTGTTTTTTCATAATTGTTTATTATTGTTCATGACATACCGGCCTTTGAAAATACAGCCAGCAGGATTTTCTTTGTACTGCAGAGGACATTGCCTACAAGCATTGGCAGGCATATTTCAACCGATAATAGCAATAGGCCAAGTTGATGCGCGCGCTGACCAGGGCCAACTCCGCCTCCAGTTTGACGTTGGCCGCATCGGTCATATCGGTGATGAGGGCCAGTCCGTTCTTATAGCGTTTGCCCACCACCTCGTAGTTTTCCGTCGCAAGCTGCACGGCCTTCCGGCGTGTCTGCAGTTCCGATCGCGCCGTGCCCAAGTCAATATAGGCGGCATGCACGTCGTCGCCGATCGTCTGCTGCGCCACCGTGAGTTGTGTCTGCGCCTCGGCCGTGGCTCTTTTTGCTTGCTGCACCTTGCGCTTCGTCTTGTAGAGCGACGCCAGGTTGTAGCGCACGCCGATGCCAACAAACCAATAGTTCAAGTTCTTGTTGATGGGTGGCACCTCGATGGTGATCGGCCCGTCGAGATGGTCTTCCGCCACCAGCGCCACCTGTGGGTAACGCTCCGCCTCCACAAGGCGCTCTTGCGTGCGGCTGATGTCCACCGCCAAGGCCGACCGCTGCAACGTCTTGTGTTGCTCTAAGGCCAACCGCAACCAGTCCTCCTCGCTGCCGACAGCCATTTCCACACCCTCGAAAGCATCATCGGAGAGCATCGCCAGCGGCACGCTATCCGTGCCCAAGGCCGTTCGCAACTGCTTCGTCAAGACACTCTGTCGGTCGCTGACCGTGGTCTGTCCCAGGGCTATCTGCTGCAGTTGCAGCTCGTAGCGGGTGATGTCGTTGCGCAGGGAGACCCCCTGCTCGCGACGATGGTTCATGAGTTCGATCTGCCGAAGAGCCAGTTCGCGGTTGGTGGCATAGACCGTCTCCTGATGGCGGAGGCTATGAAGCTGGAGGTAGAGGCCGACCAAGAGAAAACGCACCCGCTGGCGCTGTTCGTCGGCAGAGAGACGGAGCATCTTGGTTTGTTGCTCAGCCAGTCGTATGCCACAAGTGATGGCTCCGCCCGAATATACCACCTGCTCGGCACGCAGCAGGAAGTTGTTACCAAAATGTGGCATCGGCGCGGCCATGGACTCGCCAAACGTGCGATTCCACAAGCGAGCATCACCCAGATAGGAGATGGAGAGTTGCGCCTCTACGTCGGGGAGCTGGGCAAGACGTGCAGTCTCCTCCCCTGCCTCTGCCGTCGCTATAGCGGCACGCATCCTTATCAGCGAGGCGTTGTTTTGCTCCGCACAATCAAAGAGTTGCTGGAGCTGTCCTGTCAAACTTTGGTTTTGTCCCCATAGCGCAGAGGGCACAAAGACCGAGGCCATGCCCACAAGGGTCACAGCCCAAATTTTCATTGTCTGCTTCATAAAAAGGTTTGATTATCAACTGCCATCACATGGATGGCCAAAACATGGAGTGCTTATGCACAAGTTAGCGTCCGCCTAACAACGACGGACACTCCTACGCACAAGCACACACTATATCTGTACACAAACTCCCCAACTGTGAAATCTGTGTACCTTGTTGTTTACCCGAAAAGAATAACTTTGCGATGTCTGTAACTTGCCCTGAATCATAAAGGACGTTTCCTAAAGCAGCGAGGACTCCATTGTCCGCCTAATTTCACTCCAAACGTAAAACTGATAAGTTACAAGAGGCTTTACTTGCTTGAAAACGGTTGCAAAGGTACGAGTTTTTCAACAAACACGCAAAGAAAAATGAGGAAAAAATATCAGCCTGCCTATTCATTATAGATAGCCACCTTGATCACTCCGTCCTCCCGGTTTTCAAAGAGGCGATAGGCCTTCTCTATCTCGGCGAGCGGGAAGCGATGGGTGATGAGCGGCGTGGTGTCGATCTTTCCCTGCGCTATCAGCCGGAGCGTCTCCTCGCAGTCGCACCCATCCACACCTCCTGTCTTAAAGGTCAGGTTTTTGCCATACATATCGGGCAGGGGGAGCACCTGTGGCTCGTCATAGAGGGCTACGATCGTGACGATGGCATTGGGACGCGCACACCGCCATGCCAGACGGAAGGAGTCCTTGGCGCCCGCCACCTCCAGCACACGGTCAGCTCCACCATGGCCGCTATGGACCTTGACCATTGCCTCGCACTCCTCGGGTGTGGTGAGCAACACGTCGGGATAGTGGGATCGCACAAAGTCGCGGCGCGCTGCCGACGCCTCACAGACGATGATACGCCGTGGCCGATGCAGCATCACGCAGAGCAGGGCGCAAAGTCCCGTAGGGCCAGCCCCGATGATGAGGACGGTGTCCTCCTCCGTGATCTCGCTGATGCGTGCCGCCCAAAAGCCTGTAGCCAACACGTCGCCGACCAACAGTGCCTGCTCGTCGGTCACACTATCGGGAATGCGGTTGAGTCCCTGCGAGGCCAGCGGCACGCGCACATACTCCGTTTGTCCTCCGTCGATACGACATCCCAAAGCCCAGCCGCCATGGGGCGAGGTGCAGTTGTTGACATAGCCATGCTTGCAGAAGAAGCATTCGCCACAGAAGGTCTCCACATTGACCGTCACGCGGTCGCCGACCTTCACGCCCCTGACATCGGCTCCCGTCTCCTCCACCACACCGACCATCTCGTGGCCCACGGTGATGCCCGGCACCGCCCTTGGCACACTTCCGTGCTTGATATGAAGGTCACTGGAGCAGATGCTTCCCAAGGTCACGCGCACGATGGCGTCGGTGGGCTCCTGTATCGTCGGTCTCGGTTTGTCCGTCAGGGCAAACTTTCCTTTTTCTATATAAGTATATGCTTTCATCTTGATGGATTATCTCTATGGTCGTTACTACTGATTGCCCTCCTGGCAGTCTTGGAGGACCGTGCCCCCCCGTCGCTATGCCTCCATCCCTTCTGTGGGGGCAACACGCAGGGTTCCTGCCCGTGCGATGAGATCTTTCACCACCTCGCCCCCTGCGATGAGTCCCTCCACGGCAGGCACCCATGCGTTGGAGGCCGGGACTCCCTGCTCCGACCCACAACGCTGCTGGTCGGCCTCTGGGCAGCGCGCCCGAAACGCACAGTCTGTCTCCTCCTGCGGAAGGCCCTCCAAGGGCAGTTCCGGACTATAGACCACCTTCACATGGCGGATATTCTCCTTGCGGAGCTTCTTGCGCAAGACCTTGGCGAGCGGATCGTTGATAGTCTTGAAGAGGTCGGTCACCTCAAACTGCGTAGCATCGAGCTTGAAGGCTGCTCCCAGACAGCACAGATGGGGCACGCCGAGAGCATGGCAGCGACGGATCAGGTCGAGCTTCGCCGTCACCGTGTCGATACAGTCCACCACATAATCATATTGAGCAAGGTCTATCTCGTCCGCCCGCGTCGGGAGGTAGAACATCGGCAGTTTGTGCACCTGGCACTCGGGATTGATGGCATGGATACGCTCCTCGGCCACATCGACCTTCGGGCGTCCCACCGTGGGAAGGGTGGCGAGCAACTGGCGGTTGACATTGGTCACACAGACACGGTCGTTGTCAATCACGTCGATGGCACCCACACCGCTCCTGGCCAGCACCTCGACGACATAACCGCCCACGCCGCCCACGCCAAAGACTGCTACTCTACTGGCAGCGAGCGTCTCGAGGGCAGGACGGCCCAAAAGAAGTTGCGTTCTTGAAAATTGTTTCTGCATCGTTGGCTTATCACTTTCTCGCTGCAAAGTTACGACGAAAAGGCGAAAAAAGGCACAAACAAAGAGCTGAAAGCAGAGGAAAGTTTTGCCAAACGTGCTTTTCCGTTGTCAAATAGGGAACTTTTTTAGGTCGTTTCAAGTAAAATGCGTTCCTTTGCATGCGTGAAAGAGAGCAGCACGATACTGACGATAACGGGTTCCGACGGCACGGGCCTCTCTGGCGTGCAAGCCGACATGAAGACCATATCGGCCTTGGGCGGCTACGCCATGTCGGCTATCACGTGCATCACGGTGCAGAACACCCTCGGCATCCAGGAGTTCTATGATCTCCCCGCTGGCGTGGTCCGCAGCCAGATCGAGGCTGTGGTCAACGATATCGAGCCGCAAGTGATCAAGGTGGGCTTGATTCGTTCGGTAGAAACGCTCGACGTCATCATCGACGCAATCCTGCGCTACCGTCCGCGCTTCGTGGTCTATGCCCCTGCTTCGGTCTCTGCCAAAGGCGACCGACTGATGGGCGAGGACGTGCTGACACAGATCCAGCGTCGCCTCATCCCGCTCTGTACGCTCGTCGCCCCACAGCAGCACACGCTCCACGGCGCACAAAACGCCTATTGCAGTGCGGTGGCGGTCTATCTGAGCCAAAACTTCTCCATCGAGGAGGCACAGGAGCGGGCCGCACGGTTTGCCAAGGGAATGATGGCACGCACAGCGGAGCCACAGGGACGAAGCATGGAACTCTACCAGGCGTTTGTCTCGGCAGTGGAGCAGCATGCGAAGACCAATAGCGACGTGGCGTTCTATGCCGACTGCCTCAACGTTTCGCCCCGCTACCTCTCGCAGGTGTGCCGTAAACTGGGGGAGAAGACCCCGAAGCAGATCATCGACACCGCCCTGCTGGCCTGCATCCATCAGGAACTGATGCTGACGACCCACACCTTCCAGGAGATAGCCTACGGCTGCGGATTCTCTTCACAAGCCCATTTCTCGAAGTTTTTCAAGAAACTGACGGGAATGACACCCAGCGACTTTCGACGGCAGAACAAGGAGTAGGCGCGCCTGTAGCGCCCTCGCTTCCCACAAGCTGCGTCAGGGGTTTCCATCTCTGACCTACCCTTCCTATGCCCTCGCCGAAGCAGTCTCGCTGCCAACCCAAACAGAATATTAAACATAAAAAGAAAATAAAATCATGGAACAGAACAGACAAGAGTTGAACCGCAACCTCGCCCAGATGCTGAAGGGCGGTGTGATCATGGACGTAACGACCCCCGAGCAGGCACGCATCGCTGAGGAGGCTGGCGCCTGCGCCGTCATGGCCCTGGAGCGCATTCCCGCCGACATCCGCGCCGCTGGTGGCGTGAGCCGCATGAGCGACCCGAAGATGATCAAGGGCATCCAGGCCGCCGTCTCCATCCCCGTGATGGCCAAGTGCCGCATCGGCCACTTCATCGAGGCACAGATTCTCCAGGCCATCGAGATCGACTACATCGACGAGAGCGAGGTGCTGAGCCCTGCGGACAACATCTACCATATCGACAAGACGCAGTTTGAGGTGCCGTTCGTCTGTGGCGCACGCAATCTCAGCGAGGCGCTCCGCCGCATTGCCGAGGGTGCCACGATGATTCGCACCAAGGGTGAGCCGGGCACGGGCGACGTCGTCCAGGCTGTACGCCACATGCGCAAGATCCAAAAGCAGATCCGTGACGTTGTTGCTCTGCGCGACGACGAGCTCTTTGAGGCAGCCAAGCAACTGCAGGTTCCGGTCGAGCTGGTGCGCGAGGTCCATGCCACGGGCAAGCTCCCCGTTGTGAACTTTGCCGCCGGCGGCGGAGCGACGCCTGCCGACGCTGCGCTGATGATGCAGCTGGGCGCAGAGGGTGTCTTCGTCGGATCGGGTATCTTCAAGAGCGGAGACCCCGTGAAGCGTGCCGCTGCCATTGTCCAGGCCGTGACCAACTACAAGGATGCCAAGAAGATTGCCGAGCTGAGCGAGGACCTGGGCGAGGCGATGGTTGGCATCAACGAGCAGGAGATCAAGATCCTCATGGCCGAGCGCGGACAATAATGAGGATAGCGGTATTAGCCTTGCAGGGAGCATTCATCGAGCACGAGCGAATGCTCCAGCAGCTGGGCGCTGAATGTTTTGAGGTGCGCCAGCTCTCCGACTGGAACCAGCCCAAGGACGGCCTGGTCATCCCGGGTGGCGAATCGACGACGATGCTGAAGTTGCTCCACGACCTGGAGCTGCTCCAGCCCATCCGCGAGGCCATTGCCGACGGACTGCCCGTCTTCGGCACCTGCGCCGGACTGATCCTGCTGGCCAAAGAGGTGGAGGGCGAGAACTTCCCCCGCCTCTCCACGATGGATATCCGCGCGCGCCGCAACGCCTATGGACGACAGTTGGGTAGCTTCCACACCTCCCTCGACATGGCGGAGGTGGGCACCGGTCTCCCTGCCACGTTCATCCGTGCGCCCTATATAGAAAGCGTGGAGGACGACGTGCGCGTCCTGGCCTCCGTCGATGGCCATATCGTGGCGGCAAGACAGGGCAACCAGCTCGTCACGGCTTTCCATCCCGAACTGGACAGCGATTTGCACATACACAAATACTTCCTCTCGATGATCGCCGCATAGGCTTCAGCGCCTTGCCAGGAAAGTGTAAATAGAATCTTTTGGTGTTTCCCATGCGGCCCTCGATAGCCGCAGAGAGGTTAGATGGCCTGACACACTGCCAACCAGGGTGTCAGGCCATTTTTTATTGTTCTTTTGCTTCTACTAAGAAGGTCTTAGTGTATAGCCTTTCGTGCACAAGTCTGTTCTCTGCACGGCAATTATACCTACACGTAAAAGCGCGCACCTCTATTTCGTGAGCACCACCGACGTGGGACCGGGAATGACAAGGCGACGCTTGTAGAGGTCGCCGACAGCCCGCTTGAAGACCTTCTTGCTCACATGAAACACGCGCTTGATGTCCTCGCTGTCGCTCTTGTCGCCCAGCGGACAGCGACCGTCGTGCTCCTGGAGATAGGCCAGGAGCGTGTCGGCGAAGTCCTGCGTCTGGCGCTTGCCCGTAGGCTGGAGCGAACAGTCGAGTTTGCCATCCTCACGGATGCGGCTGATGAATCCCCGCAGACGGTCGCCCGTGTGGACATACTGGAAGATCTGGTCCTCGTAGATGAGCGCGGGATAGCGATTGTCAACGATGACCTTGAATCCGAGGTCCGTTTTCTGCCATACGAGCAGTTCCACCTCGTCGCCCACATGATAGGGGCGGAAGCCCGCAGCATCAGCATCAGCCTCCTCCGCGGTCTCGATCTCTCCCCTACGGGCGGCAGCGTCGTAGTCCTCTGCATAGTCGTGGAGATAGTGCTCCACCTTGGCCGAGGCCACCAGACGGTAGCTCTCTTCGTCGGCATGGATATGGACGATATACTTCAGTCCCACCTCCATGCGCTTCTTCTGCTCGCGAAACGGGCAGAACAAGTCTTTCATCACGCCCCAATGGAGGAACGCACCATACTGGTTGACCCACGCACATTGCAGATACGCAAACTCATCCACCCGGGCGAGCGGCTTCTCGGTCGTGGCGATGGGTCGCTCCTCCTGGTCGAGATAGACGAAGACGCGCAGCGTATCGCCCACCTGCGTGCCCTCGGGCACATACTTGTCGGGCATGAGGATTTCTCCGTCACGTCCGCCATCGAGGTAAAGGCCAAAGCGCTCGCCTTTGCCCTCACGATAAGCCACTTCCTGAACAGTCAGGTCATTGTAATCGCCGAGTTTTATCTTGATCATCTGTGTTGATAGTCTAAATGGTCCTACTACTTTTTTCTATGAATGACGGGAGGGCGGTCCACAAAACAGGGCATGGATGGACAGACTGCCCGCCGAGCCGTGTCACGCCCGCCTACACCTCGCCCTGCAAAGCCTCGTTGCCCTGCGAAGCCTCATCGCCACCGACGATCATGCCGTCTCGCAGATGGATGGTGCGGTCGGTGATTTGCGCCAGCGTCTCGTCGTGGGTGACGATGACGAACGTCTGCCCCAGTTTGTCGCGCAGGTCGAAGAAGAGCTGGTGGAGCTCCGCCTTGTTCTTGCTGTCCAGACTTCCCGAGGGTTCGTCGGCGAGGATCACGGCCGGTCGGTTGACCAAGGCCCTCGCCACGGCCACCCGCTGTTTCTCGCCACCTGAGAGTTCGCTGGGCTTATGGCGCGCCCGGTCGGCCAGACCCATGAAGTCCAGCAGTTCCTCGGCCCGCTTCCGCGCTTCAGAGGTCGATTTTCCTGCGATAAACGCGGGAATCATCACGTTCTCGATGGCCGTAAACTCCGGCAGGAGCTGATGAAACTGGAAGACGAAGCCCACATGGCGGTTGCGAAATTCGCTGAGCTTATGCCCCGACAACTGCTGTGTCTCTACCCCATCGACCACCACCGACCCGCTATCGGGCTTGTCCAGCGTGCCGATGATCTGGAGGAGCGTGGTCTTGCCCGCCCCCGAGGGACCCACGATGCTCACCACCTCCCCTTTGTTGATGTGGAGGTCGATGCCTTTGAGCACCTGTAGCGAGCCGAAGCTCTTCGTTATACCTTTGATGTCTATCATTTCTTCTTCGTTTTTCTGATTATTTTCTTCGCTACCACAGCCAGTCGGTGGTAGAGGTTGTGATAGAGCCATCCGAGCACCGCCTCATAGGCCGAACGGTCCTCGACATGCTGGGGCTCGGCAAAGGTCATCACGTCGGTCTTGTCCTCGCCAAACTGGTCGGGGAATATGATCATGAGGTTCTTGCCTGAGAAGTACTTGGTCAGTTCCTCTGGCAGGCGCTCCATGGCGTTCTTGAACGACACCGTGCCCTTGCGCGCGGTGACGACCACGAAGATGTGGTCTTCCTTGATCTGGGCGGCCAGCGTCGGCAGCTCGTTCCAGTGCTCCATCTCCACATACTCGGCGCGCACGCTCTCATGGTGGTTGAGCTCATACTGCCGGATGCGGGTCAGCGTGTCCTGGCGCCCATGGTAGGCGATGCGGCAGTCGAGATTCTCAGCCAGTCGGGAGAGACGCTCAAGCCAGCGGTAGAAGCCTGGTTCAAACTGTGCGCGCGAGGGCACACAGACCACGATGCGACGCAGCGTCGAGAGAGGCTGCATCAGGCGCGCCATGATGATCTGTCGCGACAGGCCGTTGAAGAGGCTTTGGTGAAACTTCCCCCAGAAGGTGGTGGAGTCGGAGAAGTGCATGTGCATGCCGATGACGACCTCCGTGGCCCTAAACTCCTTGAAGGCGTGCATGATGCCATTGGCAATATTGGTAGCCACGCGCAGCTGACTGTGCATCTTCACGTCGGCCGAGGCAGCGTAGCTCGTCACCTGTTCCAGCAGTTTGCAGCCCTCGGCCCGCTGGCGATCGATATTGGCATCGTCATAGACCACGCTCAAGGCCACGAGGTCGTGGTCGCGTTTCGGATTGCGCATGAGCAGGGCGAGGTTGGTGAGGCGGTTGGCATACTCGGGATATTTCACGGGGATGAGCACCGTCTCATCCTGCACCCCGGCGTCCTCCTGTGGCTGCTCCTTCTCGGCCAGGACGATATGCTTGGCGGCATATTCCGTCACGAGGCTGGAGATGACGCAGGTGAAGAGGATCATGATGACGATGCCGTTGAGCACCTCGTCACCGAAGAGATACTCGCCCGGGGCGACCTGGATGCGCAGTCCCACCATCACCATGGCGATGGATCCGGCAGCATGGGCGGAGGTGAGGCCAAACATCAGGTGGCGAGCCTGGCGGTCGAAGCGCAGGAGCCACCCCGCGAGATAGGCTGCCAGGGCCTTGCCGGCCGTGCCGAAGAAGGTGATGCAGGCCACGACCAGGAGGATGCGTCCGCCCTCGAAGAGCAGGTGGAGGTCGATGAGCATACCCACGCCGATGAGGAAATAGGGGATGAAGAGGGCGTTGCCCGTAAACTCCAGACGGTTCATCAGCGGCGAGACCTTCGGGATGAATCGGTTGAGGATCAGTCCGGCCACAAAGGCACCGAAGATGCCCTCCAGGCCAATCATCTGGGAGAGCGCCCCACAGAGGAAGAGGACGCTCAGAACAAAGACAAACTGCATGACCGCATCGCTATAGCGGCGCAGAAACCAGCGTGTCAATCGGGGGATGAGGAAGATCGTGCCCGCACAGTAGGCCGCAAACTTCACGGCAAACCATAGCCAAAAGCCTGGGCCCGAGGCGCCCTCAAACTGGTTGACGATCGTCGCCAGCGAGACCAGGGCGAAGAAGAGCGAGGTCATCGTGGCGCCCACACTGAGCGTGGTGGCCGCATGGCGACCCAGTCCGTAGCGACCCACGATGGGATAGGCCACAAGGGTGTTGGAGGCCATGAGACAGCCCAGCAGCAGCGAGGCCATCTGCGTGTAGCCCAGCAGCTCCACGGCCATGAAGTAGGTCAGCACAAAGGGCAGCAGAAACGTCAGCACGCCAAAGAGCAGCACCCGCCCTCGGCTGCGCCGAAGGCCCTCCATGTCCATCTCCAGACCGGCGAGGAACATGATGTAGAAGAGACCCACGAAACCGAAGAGGCTGAACGACGCGTCGCACTCCAGCACATGGAGGCCGTAGGGGCCGATGAGGACGCCTGCCAGCACCAGTCCGATGATGTGGGGAATGCGCAGCCGGCCCATGATAATCGGCGCAAAGAGGATGATCAGGAGCACCGTCAGAAAGATCAGCGGCGGCTGTGATATGGGAAGATACTGGGTCGTGAGCAGCATATCGATTCCTTAATTTTTTGCAAAGGTAACAAAAAACACGCAATTACGCACCACTGTGTCCTCCCTTTTTCGTAATTTTGCGCCATATATTACTTGTTAAGAGAAAGGAACAGAAAAATGAAAATAGCTATCGTTGGCGCAAGCGGCGCCGTAGGACAAGAGCTTCTTCGCATTCTCGAAGAGCGCCAATTCCCGGTCGATGACCTTCTTTTGTTTGGTTCCGAACGTAGCGCGGGCCGCGAGTACCTCTTCAGGGGCAAGCCCCATACCGTCCGCCTGCTCCAGGACAACGACGATTTCCGTGGGGTCGATATCGCCTTCACCAGTGCCGGAGGCAGCACGTCGGCTCGCTTCGCCGACACCATCACGCGCCACGGGGCTGTGATGATCGACAACAGCAGCCAGTTTCGCATGGACGAGGACGTGCCTCTCGTCGTCCCGGAGATCAATCCGGAGGATGCCAAGCGCCATCCGCGCAACATCATTGCCAACCCCAACTGCACGACGATCATGATGGTCGTGGCTCTCTACCCCATCGAGCGCCTGTCCCACATCCGCAAGATCCACATCGCCAGCTACCAGAGCGCATCGGGGGCTGGCGCCGAGGCCATGCGCGAACTGCAGCAGCAGTACAAGGAGATCCTCGAGACGGGCAGCGCCCATAGCATCAGCCACTTCCCCCACCAGTTGGCTTACAACGTCATACCGCAGATCGACAAGATGACGGACAACGACTATACGAAGGAGGAGATGAAGATGTATCACGAGACGCGCAAGATCATGCACTCCGACGTTCGCACGAGTGCCACCTGCGTCCGCGTGAGCTCACTCCGCAGCCATTCCGAGAGTGTCTGGTTCGAAACCGAGCGCCCGCTCTCGGTAGAGGAAATCCGCCACGCCCTCCAGGAGGCTCCTGGCGTGACCCTCGTCGATGATCCCCAGCACTATGTCTATCCCATGCCCCTGGAGTCGGCGGGCAAGGATGACGTCTTCGTGGGGCGCATCCGCAAGGACCTGGCCGACGACCATAGTTGCACGCTCTGGCTCACGGGCGACCAGATCCGCAAGGGGGCTGCCCTCAATGCGGTCCAGATAGCCGAGATTCTGTAGCACGGAGCACGACAGGCTCCATAGCCTCAACTACACAGACGACGGACGCCACACCCGGTTCTGATCTCATCAGCACCGGGCGCGACGTCCGTCGTCCGTATGGCTTCTCGGCGGCCGCTACTTGTGCGCCTGATAGTATTTCACGGCGGCCGCCACGTTTTTCTTCACGGCCCGGCTCGACATCGTCGCGCCCGTCACGCCATCTACCTCCGAGGCATTGGCTGCCGTACTGAGTTTCATGCCCGCAAACTTGGGCAGCAGGCCCTGTCTCACCTTCTGGAAAAACTTCGGGCTCTCTTGGTTGCGCTGGGCCTCGACCTTCACCACCTTGCCGCCCTTGATATAGACAAACAGGGGCGTTGCGCCCTTGAAGCCGCGCACCGTCGGACACAACGTGACGGTATTGACTACATACGTGCCGTCGCTCTGACGCTGCATCACCTTGTCACCCTGGCCTACTGCCACGGCCAAGCCCGTACTCATCACGAGGGCCAGGGACAGCGAGGCCCACCATTTTGATTTCTTCATTGGTCTATGCTTTTTTGTTCCTCTTTCGTTTTCCTCCTTCCTGCCCGTCTCCGCCCCACAGGACAGCCTCGGACTATCGTCTATGCAAATATAGGGAGAAAAACGCTATCCTCACCAACTTCCATCTGATATTTATGCACTATTAACCTTTCCTTCGTGGCCCGACTTATGGCGTTTTCTTCAAAATCGCACTCACTTCAGTGCAGTTTTTACCCAAAATCGCACTCACCTCAGTGCATTTTTCCACAAAAACTGCACACAACATAGTGCAATTTCACAAAAAGACGTATCTTTGCAGACAAGCACGGTTCGCGAGACGTTCTTCTTCAACCAGACCCGATCTCTCTGTTCCGTCACCACATCCCCCGTCTCCGACTTCCTCATCGATGGGAAATACACCTTTGAGGTAGGAGGCAAAAAGAAGCGACAACGCCAGCTGCAGAGCATAGAAAACGGCTACGTCGTCAAGGACGACATCGAGACAGGCTACGGCAACATCATCCCTCTATGGATGTTTGGCATGCTCTACTGATCTTCTCCCTGTCCTGACATCTACCACGTTTCCTCCATGTACCCACCACGTATCGTCCTCCCTTCCAGCATATATCGACCTCATATTGT
>ENA-OROO01000344-OROO01000344.1-human-gut-metagenome-genome-assembly--contig:-NODE-344-length-30996-cov-22.378171_pt1 | contig 30996 bp, 27 predicted proteins | sample MGYA00242130_ERZ509052 | MGnify/ENA primary metagenome ERZ509052 (study PRJEB26280, sample SAMEA2338730) | human gut metagenome | biome: human gut; feature: human-associated habitat; material: faeces... | reverse complement strand
GGGGTTTGTTTCGCTTCGCTCAAAGTAATAAGTAAAAGTGAATAGTGAAAAAGTGCGCGATATGGGCGGATATCATCCGCCCGCGAAGAAAATGCGCGGTATCGACGCGGGATTTGCAGGACGCAATGAGCCGCAAATTCGGGTACCTTGAAAATTAAACAACGGCTCGGCAACAAAATTTTATCGAATTATACCCGCAAAAATCATACCGCGGAGACAGAATATATCTGCCTCCGCGGTTTTATATTTTTTATGCCGTTTCCCGAAGCTGTATTTCGCGGCTGACTTCAAACCCGTCGCGCGTGAGGGTGAGGGCTATTCCGCCGCTGTCCGAGGTCGAATACGCCTTGCGCCCGAACGCCGACATTATGCCGACGAGCACATCGTCAGATATCTCGGCGAGGCGGTTCGTGATTATCATCGTCTCGGGGCGGAGCTTGTCCAGCGCTTCCTGCGGGACGGCGCGTTCGCCGTGGCAGGGGACTTTAAGCGCGTCAATGCGTCCGACGGCGTTCGCGAGTCTCGCGAGGTCGCCCGTGTCGTTTACCATGTCGCCCGCCAAAAGAATACGCCTGCCGTTCTGCTCGGCGAGTATGGCGAGCGAGTTGTCGTTTTCGCCGATGTTCTTGTGATATGAGTCGGGCTCGGTGTTGAAGAAACGCAGAGCCCAGCTGCCAAGCGCAAACGGCTCCCCCGCGGTTCATAAAGTCTGCCCGCAGCCCATAGCCGATGACCGGAATGTTCATGCTCTGCGCCTTTTCGCTGAGCGATTTATACAGCGCATCGCCGTCGTGGAGACACTTGTCCCACTGCGCGAGGTTAGGGCTGATAAACGGCTTGAGATATATCTTGCCGATTGTTATATCCCCGTCGTCAAGGAGCGTCTCGAGTCCGCCGACATGGCCGGAATGAAGATGGGTTATCGCGACAAAATCAAGATTTATCTTCCCGCCGGCAGTTTCTTTCAGATACTGCGCCGTATGTTTCGCGTGCTCCGCGTCGCCGCAGTCAACGAGAGCGAATCGGTCGCCGCTCTGAAGAAGAATGCAGTCCGAGCGCCCGGTGTTGAGAAAATGGATACGCTCGCCCTCCGACGGGACAGAGATATCCTCATTCTGCGCGGGAACGGGCGGATTTTTTGCCGCCCTGATGACCTGTACTGTCGTTGGCTTGAATTTGTCTTTCTGAGTGAATTTTTTGATGAGTTCGGCAAGATCCTTTATTGCCATATCCTTCAGCCCTTTCGGGAATTTATTTTGTCCTGCGCAGCTCGGCAAAGAACTGCTTCAAAAGCAGAGCACACTCGTCCTGCATGAAACCGCCCTCGACCTCGGGCGAGTGATTATACGGAAAAGAAAACAGGTTGTTTACCGACCCGCACGAGCCCGCCTTCGGGTCGTATGCCCCGAACACCACGCGCTTTATGCGCGAATTTATTATCGCCCCGGCGCACATCGGACACGGTTCAAGCGTCACGAACAGTTCGCACTCCCAGAGCCGCCAGCCGCCGAGTGCCTTGCACGCTCTGTCTATTGCTTCAATTTCGGCGTGTGCGAGGGCGTTTTTGTCCTTTTCGCGCCTGTTGCGCCCGACCGAAACTATCTCTCCGTTTCTTGTGACCACCGCGCCGACGGGCACTTCGCCGTCTGCCGCAGCCTCCCGTGCAAGCGCGATCGCCGCCTGCATAAGCTCTCTGTCAGTCATTCTTCCACTCCCCGGTTACGAAGGCCATGTGATAAAAGTATATGTCGTGTAGAGCAGATAGATGATAGAGATTATCATCGGGACATTTATAAAATATGCCGCCGTGCGTTCACCGCGCGAAAGTGCGGTGCGCGGTTTTCTGAATTTCGTCTGGATATTCTTCTGATGCGCCCTTCTCATGAAGAGAATCAGGCAGATTATGCCCGCCGCAAAGAACACCGCGACGCAGATATAATAGACGAGGTTGACCGTCTTTTCCGGCAGGAATTCATAGAGTATCGAGATAACGCCGGAGAACATATTGTTACAGAAATGTATCATGACACCCGTCCACATCGAGCCGGTGACTATAACAAAATAGCCGATGCCGATGCCGACGATGAACGCGAACGGAGCCTGGACGAGGTTGCCGTGCATCATGCCGAACAGGGCGGACGAGACAAGAATTGCGAACCAGTTGCCGAACTTGCGCGCGGGCATCATAACAACGCCGCGCAGCGCATATTCCTCAACGAGCGCAGGCACTACAGCGAGCTGGATAAGATACATCGCAATGCCCAGCGGCGTCGTCGGGGTGCGCGAATCGGGATATTCAAATGTTATGCCGGTCGTGCTCTCGACAAAGGTCGAGAGGAAGTTCGTCGCGTAGTTGCCTATCATGCAGATCATCAGACCTGCGGGTACAGCTAAAAGCATGAGGCGCGTGTCATAGGGCTTTCCGAAGTTCAGACACTGCTGACGCTTATCTTTGAGCAGCAGGCTCGACAGGAAGAACGGGACGAATATGCAGAAAATCGACATCAGTACGCCTATCGCATAGCCGCGGTCGGTCTCGTTCGCGTAGTCGTCATAGAGATTTAAAGCAAACAGCAGTCCCGCGCCGATGAACTGGAACAGGGCGAACAATAATATGCCCAGGCCGCTTATGTTGCCGAGCTTTCTTATCTGGCGCTTCTCGCGCTGCTTTATCTCAAGAGTCTGAGCGGGCCCCGGCTGATATCCGTACCCGTTGGGCGCTCCGTTATTATATTGAGAGTCGTATGCCATACTTTCACCGTTCCACTTAAAATTCTTATTAAATTATACCCTACCCCGCGGGATTTAACAATAGCATAAAAGCGAAGTTTAAAGAAAAAAGGAATATAGTTTAATTTCAGTTAACATTTAAAGGCGAAATGTAAGACGCTTCGGGGAATGGACAATGCTATAAGACGGCAGACCGCCGTTTGTGCCGTGGAATGAGATGTGAAAATCCCAATATGCCGCGGAATCTATCACGATTTTATTGATTCGCACCCTACAAATGCACGCCAATAAAATTGTGATAATTTCGCGGGCGGATGATATCTGCCCTACACGATTGTGCTGATTTATAAGCCGTTCATAGCCGGCATTTACACCTACAAATCCCAATCTGTCACTGCACTTCCACTTTAAACCCCGCATTACAAAAACCAAAGCCCACCCAACGGACAATCATCGGGCAGGCTTTCTATTAAATAAAATAACTCCGCGAAATCATATCTCCTGCGTGTTCTCGTCGTTCTCGCTTAGCTCCTGCGGCTGAACGGGACCGAATCTGTCCGCCTTGGGCAGGCTCCATCTGAAATGGGCGGCGAGCAGGCGGATGACGAAAACTATTGCCGCGCCCGCAATGACCGCCGCGGTGCTGTTGAACCGCCAGATGGTAACGCAGGCGACCGCGCCGGCTATCGACGCGCAGGCGTAGATGTGCTTTACGAATATGTACGGCTTCTCCCCGGCGAGAACATCGCGCAGCACTCCGCCGCCGACGCCGGTTATGACCCCGACGAATACTACCAGAAACGCGCCGCGCCCGGTCGAGACGCTGTAAGCGGTCTGTATTCCGACGACCGTGAACACTCCGAGCCCGAGCGAGTCGAGAATGAGCAGAACGAAGTCGTGGACATGCTGATTACTCGTGAGCAGTCTGCGGATTGCCGGCAGAAAAGTTATTATCGCCGTGACCGTCGCGACTATCGCATATACCGGGTGACCGAATGTGCCGGGCGGCGTTATGCCGAGAATGAGATCGCGCGTGACTCCGCCGCCGATAGCCGTAACAACGCCCAGAATCATGACACCGAAAATATCCATGTTTTTCTTCAGCCCTGTCATCGCGCCGGAAACCGAGAACGCAACGGTGCCGATGATTTCAAACGCAAAAATGAGAATGTCCATAAACCACTCCGAAAACAAAAAGAGTACACCATCAGAAAAATGGTGTACTCTGTCTTTTTACCTGAAAGATTCTCCGCTTCGCGGATTGCTTCGTCGGTGCAAATGCCTTTCCAGAGGACCGTCCCGGCTCGGTTCTTTTACCTGAGAGTTTCGCCCCTTCGGTGGCCGGAAATCCGGCTCTCTCCCAAACCCGTCAATCGGATACCCGATTATTTTATAGCGCATAGAGGCACTTGTCAAGAGGAAAAATAAAGGTTATTCCTCCATCTGTTTGCCGAGGAACGAAGCCGCGACCTGAACGAGCTTTATCTCCGTCTGCGTCGGCACGGATGCCTCGTCCGCCGTGAGCAGAACCACTGCGCCGGATACATCGCCCGCGCCGATTATCGGAAACGCTGCCGCCGCGTCGCGCTCAACGCCCTCTATCGGATGAAACCGCTCGCCGCCCTCCTCGCAGATAAACGGACTGCGGTTCTCCATGATGTTTTCGAGCGCCTGCGTTATCCTGCGCTCGACCGTCTCTTTCTTCGGCACGCCCGCGCAGGAAATGACCCTGTCACGGTCGGTTATCACGACCGGAAGCCCCGTGTTCTTGTGCAGAACCTCGGCATACTGCGCCGTCAGTGATGACAGCTCGCCGACCTGCGAATATTTTTTGAAAATAACTTCGCCGTCCGCGTCCGTGTATATTTCGAGCGGGTCGCCCTCGCGGATGCGCATCGTGCGGCGAATCTCCTTTGGGATAACGACCCTGCCGAGATCGTCGATTCTTCTGACTATTCCTGTTGCTTTCATTATATTAACTCCCTTGCTTTTGTTGCGTACCTGTATTGTTTGCCGCTTGAGGGAGATTATGCGGATAAATGAAAAGTTGAACAGAATGGCGGAAATGTATGTACAGCTTTAAAATATTACAAATAAAATTTTTATATATGGAAGCTTTGATGTTGACGCAGACAGAAAATAAAAGAAGCGTGGTTATTACACATTTTTTACAATATATCCCCGACTTTTCTTGACGGGCACCGCCATAATATGATATCATTCTCAGTGAGTTAATACGCTGAAATTTTATAGGAGGTGTTTTTGTGGTCCCTGAAAATTTTAAGGAAAACGGCTTTATGATAGGACTCGGCCTTTTCATCGTCGTCTTTGTCATAGCGCAGTCGCTTTTCTTCCTTATCAAGGCATGGAAACAAGGCAAAAAACTCGGAATAACAACTGATACACTGAAGAACACCGTTGTGTCGAGCGCGCTGTTCACTATCGCGCCCGCCATCTCGATTCTCGCAACGGTCATCGTGCTCGCAAACTCGCTGGGCATCGTCCTGCCGTGGATCAGACTCTCGGTCATAGGCAACCTCGCCTACGAGAGCGTCGCCGCTGAGGCAGCGCTCGATACCTTCGGCCTGACTCTTTCGAGCCCCGTGACCGATCCCAAGGTCTTTGCGACCATAGCGTTCGTCATGACCATCGGCTGCATCCTGCCGCTCATTCTCATCATCTTCGTTATGAAGAAGGTGCAGAAGACCATGGGCAAGGTTGCCGACAAGAACTCGAAGCTTGCTGATACTCTTTCCGCAGCTGCGTTTATCGGCATCATCGCCGCGTTCGTCGCGCGTGCAATTGCCGGCGCAGGTAAGGCGGGCGACAACGCCCTCTACGGTGCGGAGTTCGGCGACGGCGCAGGATTCATGTCTGTGTGCGTGCTCGTCTCGGCGATGATATTCATGAGCCTGCTCACGTTCCTGTGCAAGAAGTTCAAGATAAAGTGGCTTGAAGCATTCGCTCTGCCGATAAGCATGTTTGCCGCGATGGGCGTCGCTATTGCTATAGCGAAGCTCTGCCCCGAGGGACTCGCTTATCTTGAGTGGAGAGGCTGATAAGGAGGGAAATGCAAATGAGTAAAAAGAACGCTAAGCCCTACAGCGAAAAAATACATATCTGGGGCAGAATTTCTTCGATAACCGCCATTGCAGCCCTCATGCTCGTGCCCATCGCGATAAGCGCGCACTACAATGCGTGGCCCGAGGCGGGCAAGCTCTTCAATGCAATGAAGGTCGTTATCCCGGTCTACTGGATCTCCGGCATCGCCGAAGTGTTCACCTATGCTCCCATGCTCGGCGCAGGCGGAACATATCTGAGCTTCGTCACCGGCAACATCACGAACCTCAAGCTGCCCTGCGGACTCAACGCCATGGAGAATGCGGGCGTGCGCGCAAACTCCGAGGAGGGCGAAGTCATCTCGACTATCGCTATCGCGTCCTCGGCTATCACGACTACTATAATCCTCGCAGTCGGCGTGCTCGCGTTCCGTCCGGTGCTCCCCGCGCTGACCACCAACCCCAACATCGCTCCCGCTTTCAAGCAGGTTCTGCCCGCGCTCTTCGGCGCGCTCGCCGCGACCTACTTCTCGAAGCACTGGAAGATTTCCATCTTCCCGATAATGGTCGGCGTTATCACTCTTATCTTCGCCTCGACCATGGGCGTCGGAACGCTTATCTTCGTCACCATCATCGCATCGCTCCTCGGCGCGTTTGCAATGTACAAGTTCGGCTGGCTCGACAGCAAGGACGAGAGAAAAGCCAAGAAAGCCGCAAAGGCAAAGAAATAAAATAAACCCCGGTTTCCCGGTATTCGACAGCTCCGCTTTTAGCGGGGCTGTTTTTCGCTTCGCTCAAAGTGAAAAGTAAAATGTAATAAGGTTGAAATGATTCAACTATCATGTTATAATCAACATAAATAAAAGCAGAATCTCAGAAAAGTTGAGAGTTTTGCTCAAGAGGGTGGAATACAATGACCGTTTTACAGCTTAAAGAAATTCTTTCGGCGGAGCTGCTCTGCGGCGGCGATCATCTGGACAGAGAGGTGCAGACCGCCTGCGGCAGCGACATGATGAGCGACGTGCTCGCATTTGTCAAAGAACAGGCAGTTTTGCTCACGGGGCTCGTCAATCCCCAGGTCGTGCGGACTGCCGAGATGATGGATATGAAGGTCATCGTGTTCGTGCGCGGCAAAGTGCCGGGCGATGCGATACTCGACCTTGCGCGCGAGCTGGATATCGTCGTGCTCAAAACCGAGCTTGAGATGTTCACCTCCTGCGGAAAGCTCTATCAGGCAGGCCTGAGAGGGGGCAGGGCTGTCAATGGATAACATGAAGCTCCATTTTGACGTTGACGGGGAGGATTTTACCCGCGCGGGCGAGGCGTCCGGCGAGACGAAGCGCGTGCTCAAGGGTCTCGGCTTTGACGCCAACGTGATAAGAAACGTCTCGATAGCCATGTACGAGGGCGAAATAAATATGGTCATCCATGCGGGCGGCGGCGAGATAGATGTCGAGATATCGCCCGAGTGCATATCCATGGTGCTCGCCGATCACGGACCCGGCATAGAAAATGTCGAGCTCGCCATGCAGGAGGGGTATTCGACCGCGCCCGATAAGGTGCGCGCCCTCGGCTTCGGCGCAGGCATGGGTCTGCCCAATATAAAGAAGTATACGGACGAGATGAAGATAGACACCGAAAAGGATGTCGGAACAACGATAAGCCTCAAAGTATATACCGCTCACTGACTGAGCGCCCGCGTCTGCGGGAGCCGGGAGGACTTTTTACATGAACACGTATTTCCATTCGGTGCGGCTCGATGAAGAGAAGTGCATGGGCTGCACCAACTGCATAAAGCGATGTCCCACGCAGGCTATACGCGTGCGCAGCGGCAAGGCGCATATTATCTCGGAACGCTGCATCGACTGCGGCGAGTGCATCCGCGTCTGCCCGCACCATGCAAAATATTCCCACCGCGACTCGATGAACAGAATAATCGAGTTCAAATACAGAGTCGCCCTGCCCGCGCCGTCGCTCTACGGGCAGTTCAACAATCTTGATGATATCGGATATGTCATAACCGCGCTCAAAATGCTCGGCTTTGACGAGGTGTTCGAGGTCGCGAGAGGCGCCGAGCTCGTCAGCGATGCGACGCGAAAATACATCGCCGAGCACGATATACCCCGGCCGGTAATATCCTCGGCGTGCCCTGCGGTCTGCCGGTTGATAAGGGTCTGCTTCCCGCACCTTGTCCCGCATGTCCTGCCGCTCAATTCTCCCATGGAGATTGCAGCTCTGATAGCGCGCAGCGAGGCGCAGGCAAAAACGGGACTCGACTCTTCGGATATCGGAATATTTTTTATCACGCCGTGCCCCGCGAAGATAACCGCCGTCAAGCAGCCCATCTGCCTGCCGGAGTCGAATGTCGACGCCGTGATAGCGATGAAGGATATATATCCCGTGCTTTTGAAGCAGATGAACCACCTCGGCGCGCCCGAGGACGCCTGCAAGTCGGGGCTCATGGGAGTCAACTGGGCGTCGAGCGGCGGCGAGTCGGCGGCCTTGCTCAAAGATAAATATCTTGCCGCGGACGGAATAGAAAATGTCATAAAAGTGCTCGAAGAGATAGAAGATGAGAAGCTTGACAGGCTCGATTTTGTCGAGCTCAACGCCTGCTCGGGCGGCTGCGTCGGCGGCTCACTGACTGCGGAAAACCCGTATGTCGCAAAGGCGCGGATCCAGCAGCTCAGAAGATATCTGCCCGTTGCGGCGAATCATCTGGCGGGCGACGAAGTGCCCGAGACTATGAGCTGGCAGCGGCCGCTCGAGGGCTCGTCGGTTCTCAAGCTCGCCGACAATGTCTCCGACGCTATGGCGATGATGTCGAAGATGACCGAGATAATCGCACGCCTGCCGGGGCTCGACTGCGGCACCTGCGGCGCGCCCACCTGCCGCGCCCTCGCGGAGGATATAGTCAGGGGCAGCGCGACACTGCACGACTGCGTTTTCGCCATGCGCGACGAGCTCGCGGGTACGGATATGCAGGAGTATATTCCCGCGCCGTTCAGAAGCACGGGGAAAAAGGAGGGGACGAAATGACGGTCGGGGATATAAAAGAAAAGCTGGGGCTCAAAGCTCTTTGCGAAAACGAAGACTCGCTCTCGCGCGAGGTCACGGGCGGCTACTGCGGCGACCTTCTGAGCTGGGTCATGTCCCGCGCAAAGGCGGGGGACGCCTGGATGACCGTCATGGGCAATGTCAACTCCATAGGCGTGGCGGCGCTCGCGGACATAGCCTGCATTATTTTAACGGAGTCCGCGCCCCTCGATGAGGACGCGCGTATCCGCGCAGAGCAAAACGGCGTCGCAGTATATCAGACCGCGAAGAACGCCTATGAAACAGCCGTCAGCCTGTCGGGGCTTATATAAACTAACCCTGCTTCACCCGTCGGTGCGGCACCTTGAGAGGAGAAAAGCTATGGGTAATGAATTCGAAAAAGCGGTAAAAAGATTTTCCGAGGCAAAGGATGTTTTGGAGAAATTCGAGAAATCGGAGGAGGCCGTGGCGTTTATGCAGAACGAGACGGGATTGCCCGCCGACGAATGCATGAGGGCTTATGAGTTGATTATGAATACCGATACCGACTGAAAATAGTCGGTTAAAACCTATTGACGAATAAATCCAAAAGTATTATAATCACCTTAATGTTGTACCTATCGGGTGCAACACTAAATGAGCATATCTCAAAGGCTTTGACGGAGACAGTAGTCTTGCGCAAAGAGACAAAGTGAGCCGGCGGCAGTGGAAAGTCGGTACTCGGCGCAGGAGCGAACATCACTCCCGAGCAGCGGGACGAAAGGCGAAAGCCGAGTAGATTCCGACGGCGCGTCCCACCGTTACCGGGCGGCATTTAATTGAATGTAGTGGGTGGTTGCAAAGCCGGGTCTTTGTCCTGTTATGGACAGGGACCTTTTTTGTTATCAGCCGCGATTCCCTGAAAGGATGGATAGCTATTATGTACGACAAGGTATCGACGAATTTTGAGTTCGTCAACCGCGAGAAGAAGGTGCTCGATTTCTGGAACGAGAACCACATTTTCGAGAAGAGCATCGACTCGCGCAAAAATGCGGAGACTTTCACTTTCTATGACGGCCCGCCGACGGCAAACGGCAAGCCGCATATCGGCCACGTGCTGACGAGAGTTATAAAGGATATGATCCCGCGCTACAAGACCATGAAGGGCTATATGGTGCCCCGAAAGGCGGGCTGGGATACCCACGGTCTGCCCGTTGAGATCGAGGTCGAGAAGCTGCTCGGCATCGAGGGCAAGCAGGGGATAGAGGAATACGGTCTTGAGCCCTTTATCAAGAAGTGCAAGGAGAGCGTATGGAAATACAAGGGTATGTGGGAGGATTTCTCCGGCAAGGTCGGCTTCTGGGCCGATATGAAGCACCCCTACGTCACCTATGACAACACCTTTATCGAGTCCGAGTGGTGGGCGCTCAAGCAGATTTGGGACAAGGGCCTGCTCTATAAGGGCTTCAAGATAGTGCCCTACTGTCCGCGCTGCGGCACCCCGCTCTCATCTCAGGAGGTCGCTCAGGGCTATAAGGATGTCAAGGAGCGCTCGGCGGTAGTCAAGTTCAAGGCTAAGGGCGAGGAAGCATATTTCCTCGCATGGACGACAACTCCGTGGACTCTGCCCTCGAACGTCGCGCTCTGCGTCAACCCCGCAGAGGACTATGTTAAAATCAAGGTTGAGGACGGCACCGTATACTATATGGCGCAGGCCCTCGTTGAGAAGTTCTTCCCCGAGGGAGTCGAGACTCTCGCTACCTTCAAGGGCAAGGAGCTTGAATACAGAGAGTATGAGCCGCTGTTCGAATGCACAAAGTCGAAGGACGGCAAAAAGGGCTGGTACGTCACCTGCGACGGTTATGTCACTCTGACGGACGGCACCGGTATAGTCCATATCGCACCGGCATTCGGTGAGGACGACGCAAACGTCGGCAAGAACTACGATCTTCCGTTCGTTCAGCTCGTCGACGCCGCCGGCTGCATGGACAAGAGCACCCCGTGGGCGGGCAAGTTCTGCAAGGATGCGGACAAGGACGTGCTCGTTGACCTCGACAAGCGCGGGCTTCTCTTCTCCGCCCCCGTGTTTGAACACAGCTACCCCCACTGCTGGCGCTGCGACACGCCCCTCATCTACTATGCAAGGGATTCGTGGTTCATAAAGATGACCGCAGTCAGAGACGACCTTGTCCGCAACAACAACACCGTCAACTGGATTCCCGAGAGCATCGGCAAGGGACGCTTCGGCGACTGGATAGAGAACGTCCAGGATTGGAGCATCAGCCGTAACCGCTACTGGGGAACTCCGCTCAACGTCTGGGAATGCGAGTGCGGCCACAGACATTCGATAGGCTCTATCGAAGAGCTCAAGAGCATGTCCTCGAACTGCCCGGACGATATTGAGCTGCACCGCCCCTATATCGACGCTGTTACAATAAAGTGCCCGAAGTGCGGGGGCGAGATGCACCGCGTGCCCGAAGTTATCGACTGCTGGTTCGACTCCGGTTCGATGCCCTTCGCGCAGCACCACTATCCGTTTGAAAATCACGACCTGTTCAAGCAGCAGTTCCCGGCGCAGTTTATTTCCGAGGCTGTCGATCAGACGAGAGGCTGGTTCTATTCGCTGCTCGCCATTTCGACCCTGCTGTTCAACAGAGCGCCCTATGAAAATGTTCTCGTCCTCGGCCACGTTCAGGATGAGAACGGTCAGAAGATGTCGAAGTCCAAGGGCAACGCCGTTGACCCGTTCGACGCGCTCAACGCCTACGGCGCAGACGCAGTCCGCTGGTATTTCTACACCAACTCCGCTCCCTGGCTGCCCAACCGCTTCCACGGCAAGGCTGTTATCGAGGGTCAGCGCAAGTTCATGGGCACACTCTGGAACATCTACGCTTTCTTCGTGCTCTATGCAAATATAGACGAGTTCGACGCCACGAAGCATGAGCTTCGCAAGGCTGAGGAGCTGCCGACCATGGACAGATGGCTTCTCTCGAGACTCAACACCCTTATCACCACCGTTGACAATTACCTTGCGGATTACTGCATCCCCGAGGCGGCGCGTGCGCTGCAGAACTTCGTCGACGAGATGAGCAACTGGTATGTCCGCCGCTGCCGTGAGCGCTTCTGGGCGCAGGGCATGAGCCAGGACAAGATAGATGCCTATATGACTCTTTACACCGCGCTTGTCACCGTCTCGAAGCTTGCCGCTCCGATGATTCCGTTCATGACGGAGGATATCTACCGCAACCTCGTGTGCAGCATCGACAAGTCCGCTCCCGAGAGCGTCCACCTGTGCGATTATCCCGTTGCGGATGCCGCATATGTTGACAAGGCTCTTGAGGAGAGAATGAACGAGGCTCTCAATATAGTCGTGCTCGGCCGTGCCGCAAGAAACGGCGCGAACATCAAGAACCGTCAGCCGCTGGGCAAGATGTTTGTCCGCGCGGACGAGGCTCTCGGCGGCGAATACGCGGAGATAATCAAAGACGAGCTTAATGTCAAGGAACTGGAATTTGTTGACGGCGAGGCGGATTTCGTCAGCTACAGCTTCAAGCCGCAGCTCAAGACCGTCGGCCCGAAATACGGCAGATTCCTCGGAAAGATTAAGGAGCACCTCTCCTCCCTCGACGGCTCCGCCGCAAAGAAGGAGCTTGACGAGAACGGCGCGCTGAAGTTCAGCGTCGACGGCAACGAGATAGAGCTCGGCGTTGACGACCTGCTCATAGACTCCGTCCAGAAAGAGGGCAGCTTCGCGGTCTCCGACTACGGCATCACCGTCGCCATAGACACGAACCTCACCCCCGAGCTTATCGAAGAGGGCTTCGTCAGAGAGATAATCTCGAAGATCCAGACCATGCGTAAAGAGGCAGACTTCGATGTTATGGACAAGATTGTTCTCTACACCGGCGAGAATGAAAAGCTCAACGGTATCATCAAGAAGAACGCCGAGTCCATAAAGCATGATGTCCTCGCAGATGAGATAGTCTATTCTCTCGGCGGCGACAGCTCCAAGGAGTGGAACATCAACGGCGAGAAGATGACTCTCGGCGTCAGCAAGAAATAAAAGCAGATTTTTTCCGCCGCGTCTTTAATCGGATGCGGCGGATTTTCTCATTTCCGACTCAAAACAAGCCCAATATTTTAAAGAAACAAAATAAGCAAAACTGTTGCAATAATGTTACATTTCAACTTATTGTTGAATCGTGTCGGATGTTGTATACTCATTTCGGATGAATTTTTCCCGCGTCTGAGGAGCGGATACAACGAGGAGGATATCATTTTGCCAACAGCATATTTTTATGCCGCGCTCGCGGCAGGCATCGCGGCGGTCGTCGTTTTCCTTGTCCTGCGAGTGAAGTGCGGCGGACTCAAGGGGCTCTATTCAAAGGCGATAGCGAGCTTCTTCTTCCTGCTTACGGCGCTCTCTGCGGCGGCGGTCAACCCGGGCCACGAGGTGTATGCCGGGCTCATCGTGTTCGGTCTTGTGCTCGGTCTCTCGGGCGACATATGGCTCGATTTGAAATGGATATATGAAAAGGATATGGAGAAGTTCCTCAACGCCGGATTCATAGCGTTCATGATAGGCCATGTGTTCTACATAGGCGCTATTTATAAATTCGCCGGCAACTGGAGCGTGCTCACGGCTGTCCTGCCGATAATAATCTCGGTCGTTGTCGCTATGGGAAATGTTATCGTCAGCGAAAAGCTGCTCAAGCTCAAGTTCGGCAAGTTCAGAACGATAGTCGGCGTCTATACCTTTTTCCTGTTCATGACCTTTGCCGTCAGCGCGGTCGCGATGCTCAACAATTCCTTTGCAAAGCAGTGGATTCTCACGGCGGTCGGCGGAATATTGTTCATCCTCTCGGATGCGGTGCTGTCGAATATGTATTTCAAAGAGGGCGGAAACACGAAGCCCAATGTTATTATAAACCACACTCTCTACTATGCGGCGCAGTTTATAATAGCGTCGTCGGTACTTTTTATAAAATAATCCGAAAAAACGCTTGACAAAATCCTTTCGGGCTGTTAAAATAGTGCGTACAACAAAGCAGAGTGACGCATTGTGCCGCAGCTCTCACCTCCGGGGTTTTGTCCGCGCGGGTCAATAAGAACGGATTTTTATTTCTGTTGATTATTGAGCGAGGGCATCTCTGTGCCCTCGCTTTGATTTTTCCGGTAGAACCGGTCAGAGCATATGGAGGTGCTGGTTATAGGTATCAAAGAAATGCAGATCAATGAAGAGATCACGGACAAAGAGGTCAGGCTCATAAGCAATGACGGTGAACAGTTAGGTATCGTTTCCGCCGCTCAGGCTCAGAAGCTTGCCGCAGAGAAAAATCTCGACCTTGTCAAGATAGCTCCGCAGGCAAAGCCGCCCGTCTGTAAGATCATGGACTACGGCAAATATCGTTTTGAGCAGTCCAAGAGGGAGAAGGAAGCGAAGAAGAATCAGCGTGTGATCGAGATAAAGGAGATCCGCCTTTCGCCCAACATTGACGTACATGATTTTGATACGAAAGTCGGTCACGCCAGAAAGTTCCTGTCGGCAGGCAACAAGACCAAGGTCTCGATCCGCTTTCGCGGACGCGAGATGACCCACACCGATCTCGGACTGACCATAATGGCTCAGTTCGCGGAGAAGTGCGCGGATATCGCCTCGGTCGAGAAGCCGGCAAAGCTTGAGGGACGCCAGATGCTCATGTTCCTCGCTCCCAAGAGCGCAAAGTGATTATCCCGGTAAAATACCGGTCAAAAAGTTGAAGGAGGAAAAGAACTCATGCCCAAGATCAAAACTCACAGCGGTGCTAAAAAGCGCTTCAAGCTGTCAAAAAACGGTAAGCCGATACGTGCACACGCAAACAAGTCTCACATCCTTACCAAGAAGAGCACAAAGCGTAAGAGAAATCTTCGCAAGACCTCTGTTGCAGACACCACCAACGTCAAGCAGATCAAGAAGCTTATCCCTTACAAATAAGAGACAGCCAACCACTCATTAATTATTCGGAGGTAGAAAACCATGGCACGTATCAAAGGTGCAACAATGACTCGCAAGAGAAGAAATAAAGTTCTGAAGCTTGCCAAGGGCTACTATGGCTCAAAGCACAGCCTTTTCAAGACCGCCAAGCAGGCTGTCATGAAGAGCGGCCAGTACGCTTACATCGGCCGCAAGCAGAAGAAGCGTGACTTCCGCAGCCTGTGGATCACCAGAATCTCCGCTGCCGCGAAGCTCAACGGCATGAACTATTCCACGTTCATCAACGGTCTGAAGAAGGCCGGCATCGATCTCAACCGCAAGATGCTCTCCGAGATCGCCATCAGCGATCCCGCCGCTTTCACCGCTCTGACCGAGCAGGCCAAGGCTGCCCTCAAGTAAGTGATCGGAGATTTTCGGGTAGAGACTAAATCTGAAAGTTAAGGGGCTGCTGATGCAGTCCCTTATTTCATATCGGAGGAAAAAAGATGGATTTTGAAAAGATCTCGTCGCGTTCCAACGAAAAAGTGAAGCTTTTCCGGCATTTGTCGCAGAGTGCCTCGTTCCGCAGGGAAACGGGGCTGTTCGCGCTTGAGGGCGCACGCCTGTGCTCGGATGTTGCAAAGACCGGGATAGGAATAAAGACCGCTTTCTTTACAAAAGAAGCTCTCGAAAAGTATCCGGACTATATATCTGCCGTCGCCGAAAAGGCGGAGCAGGCGTTCGAGATACCGCATGAGCTCGCAGGAACTCTCTCCGATACCCGCGAGGCGCAGGGCGTTTTCTGCATCTGCGTCAAGCGAAAAGAGGCGGAGCTGGAGACGATCGACCCCAAGGGGACATATATAGCGCTCGACAATATGCAGGATCCGTCGAATCTCGGCGCGGTGCTCAGAACTGCGGAGGCGTTCGGCATGAGCGGCGTCATAGTCGGCGGCGGATGCGATATATATAACCCGAAAGCGCTTCGCGCCGCGATGGGCTCTTCGATGCGAATTTCTGTTTTGACAACAGGAAATTTGCCCTCTCTCTTGATTTTTGCCGCCAAAAAGGGTATGCTTACCTTAGCTTCCACGCCGTCAGACGGGGCAAAGAAGATAACCGATATGAGTTTTTCCGGCTCCGTTATCTGCGTTGTCGGCAACGAGGGCAGCGGAATATCGCCTGAGGTCATGTCTGCCTGCACTCTGCCCGTGACTATCCCGATGCGCGGGCGCGCCGAGTCGCTGAACGCCGCAGCGGCCGCCGCAGTGCTTATGTGGGAGCTGACAAAATAACACACGGAGGCTTCAATGGACAAGAAAGCCTATTGGCTCTGGCTCCAGGAAGCTCTTGGCGCAGGAGCTGTCACAGATGAGATTACCGCTGTGTTTCCATCCCCCGAGGAGATGTACTCAAGGGGCGAGATAGAATGGCGATTGAGCGGTGTACTCACCAACAGACAGATAGAAAAACTCAAACAATGCTCTCCCGAAAAGGCGCAGGGCATTGTTGATGTTTGTTATAATAACGGCTGGACCGTCCTCACTCCGGACGACGAGGACTATCCGCCGAAGCTCAGAAGTCTGCGCAACATGCCGCTGGCGCTCTTCGTCAGGGGCGACATAAAACGCGTGACACAGCGCGTGTGCATTGCTGTTGTCGGCACGAGAAAAGCCTCGTTCCAGGGCAGCTACCTCGCGCACCGCTATGCCGCGGCGCTCGCATATTCCGGCATCTGCGTCGTCTCCGGCGCGGCGATGGGTATCGACAGCTGCGCGCACAACGGCGCGCTCGACTCCGGCGGAGTCACGGCGGCGGTGCTCGGCTGCGGCTTCGGATACAAATATCTTATGGAAAACGAGTATCTGCGCGACTGCGTGGCTCAAAGCGGCGCGCTGATAACGGAGTTTCCGCCCGGATTCCCGTCCTCGGCGAGAACATTCCCGATAAGAAACAGAATAATCTCGGGACTCTGCGACGCTACAATAGTCATCGAGGCGGGAGTTAAGAGCGGCTCGCTCATCACTGCGAACTGCGCCATAGAACAGGGACGAGATGTGTTCGCGCCGCCCGGCGATGTGTTCAACTCATCTTACGCCGGGGCGAATCGGCTGATAAGAGACGGCGCAAGACCGCTTTTGTCAATTTACGATCTGATAACGGAATACTCCGTGCGCTATCCCGACAAGATAAAGCCGAAGGATATGGCGAAGGCGCTCGAATATCTGAGCGGCAAGCGCGAGCTGACGCAGGAGCAGGCAAAGGAAGAGCCGAAGACCGTTGAGCTTCCGCACGAATCGGTCAAAAAGTTCGAGCCCGAGCCGAAGCCCGAGGAGTTCAGGGTCAAAAAGCTCGTGTCAATACCCGTCGGACTCTCTGAAAAGGCAAAGAAAATATACGAATCAATGGGAGAAGAACCTCTGTTTGCAGACGAGATAGCGGCGAAGACCGGATTTGCGCCGTGGGAGGTTGTCAGCTCGATGACCGAGCTGGAGCTTGAAGATCTCGTGTGTCTGTGCGCAGGGAAACGATACAAAAAAATTTGAACAGGGGAGCAAACGAAATGTCCACTTTAGTTATAGTCGAGTCGCCCGCAAAGGCGAAGACAATTAAAAAATATCTCGGACCCGGCTATGAGGTAGTCGCCTCGATGGGTCATGTCCGCGACCTGCCCGCGGCGAAGCTGAGCGTCGATGTCAAGCATGACTTCGCGCCGAAATACGCCGTTATAAAAGGAAAAGAGAAGCTCGTCAGCGAGCTGAAAAAAGATGTTGAAAAAAGCGATAAAGTTATCCTCGCAACCGACCCTGATCGCGAGGGAGAAGCGATATCGTGGCACCTTTCGACCCTGCTCGACCTCAATCTTGAGGACAAGAACAGAGTCACCTTCAACGAGATAACCAAAACCGGAATCAAGAACGGCATGGAACATCCGCGCGCCGTCGACATGAATCTCGTCAACGCACAGCAGGCGAGAAGAATACTCGACAGACTCGTCGGCTATCGCTTGAGCCCGTTTATTTCGCAGAAGATACGCCGCGGACTTTCCGCCGGCCGCGTTCAGAGCGTCGCGGTGCGCATGATAGTTGACCGCGAGGAGGAGATCCGTGCGTTCAAGCCCGAGGAATATTGGACGATAGACGCAAAGTTCACCGCCCCGTCCCGCAAGGTGTTTTCCGCATCGCTCTACGGCGACGAAAACGGCAAGATAAAAATAGAGAACAAAGAGCAGTCGGACGCTATTCTCAGCCGTCTCGACGGCGCTTCGTATACCGTCAAAACCCTCAAAAAGGGCACGAGGAAGAAGAACCCCGCGCCGCCCTTTACCACCTCCACCCTCCAGCAGGAGGCTTCGAGGAAGCTCGGTTTCCAGACTCAGAAGACCATGCGCACCGCGCAGGAGCTCTATGAGGGCGTCGATGTTCAGGGCATCGGTACGACCGGTCTTATAACCTACATGAGAACCGACTCGCTGAGAATCTCCGAGGAGGCGCGCGCCCAGGCAGCCGCCGCCATAGAAGATATCTTCGGCAAGGAGTATCTGCCCGACAAGCCGCGTTATTACAAGACCGGAGCCAACGCGCAGGACGGCCACGAGGCTATCCGCCCCGCGACCCCGTCGATAATCCCCGAGCGCGTCAAGGATTCGCTGACTTCGGATCAGTATAAGCTCTATAATCTTATCTGGAAGCGCTTCATGGCGAGCCTCATGGCGAGCTGCGTCCAGGATACGGTGAAGCTTGAAATAGCCGGAGCAAACGAAAAGGACGCCGCCGAGGGCAAATATTGCCTGTTCACCGCCGCCGGTTATTCCGTGCGCTTCGACGGCTTTACAAAAGTATATGAGATAAGCGACGACGAGAGCAAGGGTTCGCTACTGCCCGAGATAAAGGTCGGAGACACTGCGAAGCTCAAGGAGCTCATCCCCTCGCAGCACTTCACCTCGCCTCCGCCGCGCTTCACCGAAGCGTCGCTCGTCAAGGAGTTCGAGGAAAAGGGTATCGGCAGACCGAGCACCTATTCAACAATAATCACTACCATAGTCAAGAGAAACTATGTCAAGCGCGAGTCGAAGCAGTTCGTGCCCACCGAGCTCGGCGAGGCGACAACGAAGCTGCTCAAAGAGAAGTTCCCGCGCATAGTCAACGTCAAGTTTACCGCGCAGATGGAGGATATGCTCGACCGCGTCGATTCCGGCGATATCGACTATGTCTCCGTCCTCGACGATTTCTACGGCGAGTTCGAGAAGTCGCTCGACAAGGCGAAAGCCGAGATGAAGGATGTCAAAATTCAGCTCGAAGAGGATATAACGGATATCCCCTGCGAGAAGTGCGGCAGAATGATGGTCATAAAGACCGGACGCTACGGCAGATTCCTTGCCTGCCCCGGCTATCCCGAGTGCAAGAACGCGAAGCCGCTCGTGCTCGAAACGAACGCAAAGTGCCCCAAGTGCGGCGCAAAGGTCATCGAGAGAAAGACGAAGAGGGGCTATACTTTCTACGGATGCTCGAACTGGCCGGGCTGCGACTTTATGACCTGGGATAAGCCGACGGATGAGATATGCCCGCAGTGCGGCAAGTCCCTGTTCAAGAAGAAGGGCGGCGTTGTCGAATGCCTCAACGAGGGCTGCGGATATACGAAAAAGAGCGCAAGAAAAGGTAAAAAAACCGATGAATAAAGTTACCGTTATAGGAGCGGGCTTCGCGGGCGTTGAAGCCGCGAGACAGCTGTCACGCGCGGGGATAAGAGTTACCCTGTGCGAGATGAAGCCGCAAAAATTCTCGCCCGCCCATTCGAGCCCGAACTTCGCCGAGCTCGTCTGCTCGAACTCCTTCAAGGCTTTGCGCACCGCGAGCGCCGCGGGCGAACTCAAAGCCGAGATGGAGATGCTCGGCTCGCTCTGCGTGAGCTGCGCCAAGGCGACTGCCGTCCCCGCGGGCGGTGCTTTAGCCGTTGACAGGGACGATTTCTCCGCCCTTGTCACAAAGACAGTCGAAGAAGATCCGCTTATAGATATAGTCCGCGGCGAGATGACGGAGATACCCGCAGACGGCGTTGTGATTATCGCCGCAGGGCCGCTCGCGTCCGACGCGCTCTCCAATGAGATAGAGAAAATCTGCCCCGGACATCTGAGCTTCTACGATGCGGCGGCGCCGATAGTTTCGGCTCAGAGCCTCGATATGTCCTGCGCGTTCAAGCAGTCGCGCTACGACAGGGGCGGCGAGGATGACTATATAAACTGTCCGATGGACAAAGAGGAATATGAGGCGTTTTATGAAGCCCTTGTCGGCGCGGAGAGCGCCGAAACCCACTCGTTCGACAAGCGCAAGGGAGTCTACGAGGGCTGTATGCCGATAGAAGTCATGGCTCTGCGCGGGCAGGATACTATCCGCTTCGGTCCGATGAAACCTGTCGGTCTGCGCGATCCGCGCACGGGACACAGACCGTGGGCGGTGCTCCAGCTCAGAAAAGAGAACTCGGCGGGTACTATGTATAATCTCGTCGGCTTCCAGACGAATCTGAAATTCGGCGAGCAGAAGCGCGTTTTCTCTATGATACCCGCGCTCAAAAATGCGGAGTTCGTGCGCTACGGCGTCATGCACCGCAACACATTTATAAATTCACCCAAGCTCCTCGGCGCGGATTTCTCGCTCAGGAGCGACAGACGAATATTCTTCGCGGGTCAGATGACCGGCGTGGAGGGCTATATGGAGTCCGCCGCCTCGGGAATACTCGCCGGCATCAACGCCGCGCGGTATATAAACGGAAAAGACCCGTTCGTCATGCCCGGGGACACTGTCATGGGTGCGCTCGCACGCTATATCAGCGACGAGAGCGTGACGGATTTTCAGCCCATGGGCGCAAACTTCGGAATACTTCCGCCCCTCGACGAGCGTATCCGCTCGAAGCAGGAGCGTTATGAGAAGATCTCGCAGCGGGGACTCGAGTCTGCGGGAAAATATATCGAAGGAGAGAATGAAAAATGAAGATTATAGTTGATGCTTTCGGCGGCGACAATGCACCTCTTGAGGTTATCAAGGGCAGCCGCAACGCAAAGGACGATCTCGGCGTTGATATAGTTCTCGTCGGCGATAAGGAAAAGATATTTTCCTGCGCCGCGCAGAACAAGATATCGCTCACGGGCATTGATATTATAGACGCTCCGGATGTTATCGCCATGACCGATCAGCCCGGCGAGATACTCAAGAGCAAGAAAAACTGCTCCATGGCGGTCGGACTTCAGACTCTTGCGGACGGCAAGGGCGACGCATTCGTCAGTGCCGGGTCAACCGGCGCGCTCGTCATGGGTGCGACCTTTATCGTAAAGCGCATCAGGGGCGTAAAACGCCCGGCGATAGGCAGCGTCCTGCCCTCTAATGACAAGCCGTTTCTTCTGCTTGACTGCGGCGCGAACGCAGACTGCACCGCGGAGCATTTGAAGCAGTTCGCCCAGATGGGCGCGATATATTCGGAGAAGTTTGTAAAAGTTCAGTCTCCGCGCGTGGCTCTTGCGAATATCGGCACCGAGGACAGCAAGGGCGACCGCCTGCGCCATGAGGCGTTCGATCTTCTCAAGGATACGAAAGAAATCAACTTCATCGGCAACGTCGAGACTCGCGACGTGCCCTACGGCTGCTGCGACGTGCTCGTCGCGGACGGCTTCACGGGCAATATTATTTTAAAGCTCTATGAGGGTGTCGCGGGCGCGATGATGGCGAATATCAAGAACATCTTCAAAAAGAGCTCGATAACCATGCTCGCCGCCATGATGGTCAAGGGCGGTCTGCTCGGTCTTAAAATGAGAATGGATTATTCCGAGTTCGGCGGCGCGCCGCTGCTCGGAGTCAACGGCGTTGTTATCAAGGCGCACGGCTCGTCCGACGCAAAGGCTATCCGCAACGCCATAAGGCAGGCAAAGACCTGCGCAGAAAAAAATATAGTCGGCACCATTGCACAGAGCGTCAAGGAAGCTGCCGACGCGGAGTAAAAAAATGGACAACAGAGAACTCGAAAAGAAAATAGGCTACAATTTCAAGAATAAAAAGCTGCTCACCGAGGCGCTGACCCACTCGTCATACGCCAACGAGCGGCAGGACGGCACGCGCTGCAACGAGCGCCTGGAGTTTCTGGGCGACTCGGTGCTCGGCTTTATCTCCGCCGAGCACTTCTTCCATCACTTCAAGCACCTGCCCGAGGGCGAGCTGACGAAGAGACGCGCTTATTTCGTCTGCGAGAAGTCACTCAGCGAATTTGCGCGCACTCTCGGTATCGGCGACTATCTGCTCTTCGGCAAGGGCGAAGTGCTCACCGGCGGCAAGGATCGCCCGTCCATACTCGCCGATGCATTCGAGGCGGTGCTTGCAGCCATATATCTCGACGGCGGCATAGAGCCTGCGAAGAAATTCGTGTTCCGCTTTATAGACAAGGCGGACGAGGAGAAGCCGGCGGTCACCGACTATAAGACCACCTTGCAGGAGATAGTCCAGCGCAACCCCGAGGAGGCGGTGGAGTATGTCCTCGTAGGCGAGAGCGGCCCCGATCACAATAAGACCTTCAGCGTCGAGGTTCACCTCAACAGCAACGTCATCGGCCGAGGCTCGGGACGCAGCAAGAAGATAGCCGAGCAGGCGGCCGCAAAAGAGGCTCTCCAGCTCATGGGACTCAAGTCATGAAGCATATAAACGTCTCCGTCTTTGTGCCCCATGCGGGCTGCCCTCATCAGTGCAGCTTCTGCAATCAGAGGAGCATTTCGGGCGCTGCGAGTCAGCCGACGGCGCAGGATGTGCGCGATGCGGCGCTCGTCGCCATGCGCTCGTCACCAGAGGGGATAAAGGACGGAGAGATAGCGTTTTTCGGCGGCAGCTTTACGGCTATCGACCGGGATTATATGACCGAATTGCTCTCGGTGGCGCAGGAGTTCATAGGCGAAAACGGCTTCAGGGGCATAAGAATATCCACCCGCCCGGATGCCGTTGACGGGGAGATCTGCGATATCCTCGAGAAATACCGCGTCACGGCGGTCGAGCTCGGCGCGCAGAGCACCGACGACAGGGTGCTCGCGATGAACCGCAGAGGGCATACGCGCGAGGATATCTTTCGCTCGGCGCGGCTCTTAAAAGAACGCGGCTTCGAATTGGGGCTCCAGATGATGACCGGGCTCTACGGTTCGAATGATGAGGACAGCATCGGGACGGCGCGGGACATAATTTCGCTTTCACCCGATACCGCGCGGATATATCCGACGGTTGTTATAGAAAACACCGAGCTCGCCGAGCTATATCGCAATGGCGAATACCGCCCGCAGACTCCCGAAGAGGCGGCGGTGCTCTGCGCGAAGATACTTCCGATGTTCGAGCGAGCGGGGATAAAGGTCATCCGCCTCGGACTTCATTCCGGCGGCGACGTCGAGGGCTCTTTCGTTGCCGGCGCATATCATCCGGCTCTGCGCGAGATGTGCGAGGGACATATATATTTTGATATTATTAACAGAGCACTCTCCGGAAAAGAAAAGGGGAAGTACATGATATATGTCGCCCCGCGTGAAGTTTCAAAAGCTTCCGGGCAGAGAAGATGCAATATCGAAAAGCTCAGAGAACTCGGCTATGAATGCAGGATAAAAGAAAATGCGGCTCTCTCGGCACGCGGTATAACCTTGGAAAAAGTCAACTTATTATAAAGGCAGGCAGATAAATGTTACTAAAAGCACTCGAACTGCAGGGCTTCAAATCCTTTCCCGACAAGACAACGCTTGAATTCGGAAAAGGCATAACCGCCGTCATAGGACCCAACGGCTCCGGTAAGAGCAATATCTCCGACGCCGTTCGCTGGGTTCTCGGCGAGCAGTCCTCAAAGAGCCTGCGCGGCTCGAAAATGGAGGATGTTATCTTCGGCGGTACTTCGCTGAGAAAAGCGATGGGCTTTGCCGAGGTCACTCTGCGCCTCGATAACACCGATCGCACCCTCAACAACTGCGACAAGGACGATGTCTCCGTTACCCGCCGCTACTACCGCTCGGGCGAGAGCGAGTATCAGCTGAACGGCGAGACTGTCCGCCTGCGCGATATCCACGAGCTGTTTATGGACACGGGACTCGGACGCGACGGCTATTCCATGGTCAGCCAGGGCAGAGTCGCCGACCTTATCTCTTCGCGCTCGCCGCAGAGGCGCGATATGCTCGAAGAGGCGGCTGGAATATCCCATTTCAGATACCGCCGCGCGGACGCGACCCGCAGACTCGAACAGGCGGAGGAAAATCTCGTTCGCCTGCGCGATATATTGACCGAGCTCGAAGGACGCGTCGGACCGCTCAAAACACAGAGCGAAAAAGCGCAGAAATTCCTTGTGCTTGCAGGGGAAAAGAAGGAGCTTGAGATAGGACTCTGGCTCAAGACGATAGAGCGCTCCCGCGAGGGGCTTAGGGCGCAGGAGGATAAAATATCCCTCGCCGCCGCTGACTATGAGCAGGCGGAGCGCGAGCTCGAACAGATATCGGCTCAGATAGAAGAGCTGATGAGCACGGGCAGCGGAATAACCGTGCAGATAGAAGAACTGCGAACGAAAGCCGCCTCCGACGAAGAGCAGGCGACCGCAGTTGACGGCAGAATCGCCGTCGAGCACAACAACCTCGCGCATAACCGCGAGACGATAGAGCGCATAAAGCGCGACATGGAGGCGGCGACCGCCACCGAGCAGCACCTCGAGGAGCAGATCGACGCCGCCCAAAAAGAAATAGAATCTATAGACGCTGAGATAAAGGGCTGCCAGGCGCAGCTGCTCGAACTGCTCGACAGCACGGGCAAGCTCAAGGAGCAGGAGAGCGCGATAACCGCCGAGCGCGACAGCGCGGAGGCGCAGGCGAAGGCCATAAACGAGTCTCTCTCCGCCGCAAAAATCGAGCAGAGCACGGCGCGTTCCTCTGCGCAGGAGATAGCCGCGCGCCTCGGCACAGTTGATGAAGTCATCGCTTCGCGCGGCGGATTGCTTGACGCACTTCGTGAGCAGGCCGAAGTCAGCCGCAGGAATCTTGATGCGTGCCTTGAAAATATAGAATCACTTTCAAATTCAATAGACGGCTACTCTATGATAGTCCGTTCGCGTTCAGAAAAGGCGGAGAAGATGCGCCGCGAGCTCGACGCCGCAACGCTCGACATCCACCAGAAGCAGGCGCGCATCAGAATGCTCGAGGATCTTGAGAAGAACATGGAGGGCTATTCCGGCTCCGTTAAAGCGGTCATGCGCGAAGCAAAGCGCGGAACGCTGCGCGGAATCCACGGACCTGTGTCCCAGCTGATAACCGTTGATGCGAAGTACGCCGCGGCGGTCGAGACGGCTCTCGGCGCCGCCGTGCAGAATATAGTAACCGACGACGAGTCGGCGGCAAAACGCGCCATAGCCTATCTTAAAGAGAGCCGCGCAGGACGCGCAACTTTCCTGCCGATGACGGCGATAAAGCCGCGCCCGTTCAGGGAGGACGGACTCGACTCCTGCGCCGGATTCATCGACATGGCGGACAGGCTTCTTCGATGCGACGACGAGTATCTGCCGATAATCAGGAATCTGCTCAGCCACACCGCCGTTGCGGATAATATCGACAGCGCGATAGCCATCTCCAAGCGCTTCGGCCACAGATTCAAAGTCGTCACGCTCGACGGTCAGGTCATGAATGCGGGCGGCTCAATGACGGGCGGTTCGCGCGGGCAGAACGCGGGAATACTCAGCCGCGGCAATGATATAGAACAGCTCAAAAAGACCGTCGCGAAGCTTGAAAAAGACCTTGCCGAGCGGCAGGAGAGATACAAAGAGCTCGCGGGCGAAGTCTCGGCGGCGCAGGCGGAATACGACGGCGTGACGGCGGAGCTTCAGAAAGCGCAGGAAGAAAAAATCCGCCGCGAGGGCGAACTGCGCATGATAGACGACAAGATAGAAACCGCCGAGTCGGCGCTCAATGACCTCGAAGCGGAGAAGCGCAGCTCCGCAGAGCGCACCGCAAAGCTCGAAGAAATTCAGACTCAGGCGCAGAAGAAGATAGATGAATTTACCTCTCAGCTCGACTCGGTCAATGAAAAGATAACCGAAATCGAATCGCGCCGCGATGAACTGCTCAGCACCCGCGAACAGAACGCAGACAAAGAGAGCAGTATCAACCTCAGCATCCTTGCGTTCAAAAAGGATATTCAGGCGAGGGAAGAAGTCATCGAAACGCTCAAACGCCGCAGAAGCTCCCATGAGGGTCACGCCGATGAACTCAAATCGGAGATCGACTCCATAACCGAGCAGATGACCGCGACGAACGAGCTTATAGAACAGCTCAAGGGCGAGGCGGCATCGCTTCGCGCCGAGGCTCAGCAGAAGAAAGACGAGATATCCTCGCTCGCTCAGAAGCGAAGCGGAGTCGAGGGCGAGAGCACCAAACTTCGCGCCCAGGAGCGCTCGGTCAGCGACAGGCGCGAGAGGCTGTCCGGCGAGCGGGCAAGGCTCGAAGAACGCCGCGACTCGATGCAGCGCGAGCTCGAAAATGCACAGAACAAGCTCTATGACGAATATCAGCTCACTCGCCGCGAGGCGGAGGAGCTCGGAATAGTCATTGAAGATCCGCAGAAAGCGCAGCGCGATCTCAATGATATAAAGAACAAGATAAGAGCCCTCGGCAACGTCAATGTCGGCGCTATCGAGGAATACAAAGAGGTCTCCGAGCGCTACGAGTTCATGAAGACGCAGATAGACGATGTGGAGAGCTCGCGCGCGGAGCTGCTCGCCTTGATAGGCGACCTCACGGGCAAGATGTCGGAGCGCTTCAGAGAGCAGTTTGACCGCATAAACAGTATATTCGGTCAGACCTTCTCGGAGCTGTTCAGCGGCGGAAAGGCGGAGCTCATACTTGAAAATCCGCTCGACGTGCTCGAATGCGCCATTGAGATAAAGGTTCAGCCCCCGGGCAAGAATGTTCAGAACATCGACCTGCTCTCGGGCGGCGAAAAGGGACTTGCGGCAATCGCGCTGCTGTTCTCCATCCTCAAGGTCACTCCCGCGCCGTTCTGCTTCTTCGACGAGGTCGAGGCGGCGCTCGACGATGTAAACGTCACGCGCTACGCACAGTATGCTCGCCGCATGACGAAGAACACGCAGTTCATCCTCATCACGCACAGACGCGGCACGATGGAAGAAGCCGATGTCCTCTACGGAGTCACGATGCAGGAGGACGGAGTCTCCAAACTGCTCGAACTCAAGACCGCCGAAATGGCAAAGAAGCTCGGATTGACACAGTGATACATATAATAAGCCCCGGAGTTTTCCGGGGCTGTTTTTATATTTTGCGATAAGTTGGGGGTTGTCAGGTCATGCAAATCATTCCTCGCTCTTCCCTCCAACCGCTTTGCCGAGTTCGGAAAACGCTATCGGTGCGAGGGCGAGGGCGGCGACGGTCAGCCACTCATATATATTGAGCACGGACACATCGAATAGCACCCGCAGCGGCGGGACGGTCATAACAATGAGCTGGAGCGCGGCGCAGAGGGCGGCGCAAATAGTGAGCTTTCTGTTTGAAAAAATACCGATGCTGAAAACCGAGCGGCGCGAGCGCATATTGAACGAATGAGCTATCTCGCAGAGGCTCTGCGCCGCAAACGCCATGGTGCGTCCAAGCTCGACGCAGGAATTTTTAAAGAGCGAGTTGCCCGCGACGAACGCAAACAGACTCAGCGCGCCTATCAACATTCCCTCGAGGGCTATGTCGAGCCCCGTGCGGTCGGCGAAAAAGCTCTTTGAGCTGTCGCGCGGGGGACGCTGCATGATGCGGCTGTCGAGCCTCTCCGCACCGAGCGCGAGCGCGGGCAGGGAGTCTGTGACGAGATTTATCCACAAAAGCTGTATCGGCAGGAGCGGCGCGGGCATGCCGAAGAGAGTGGCGGCAAAGACGCAGAGTATCTCGCCGATGTTGCAGCCGAGCAGATAGTGTATGGCGCGGCGGATGTTGTCATATATTCCACGCCCCTGGGCGACGGCTTTGACTATTGTCGCGAAATTGTCGTCGGTCAGAATCATGTCGGCGGCGTTCTGCGCCACCTGCGTGCCGCCCTTGCCCATGGCGCAGCCGATATCGGCGGCCTTTAATGCGGGCGCGTCGTTGACCCCGTCGCCCGTCATGGCAACAACCTCGCCGTGGGCGCGCAGAGCTTTGACTATCCGGACTTTGTGTTCGGGCGTCACACGCGCATATACGCGGCAGGAGCGCACGGCGCGCGCGAATTCGTTCTCGCCCATTTTGTCTATCTGCGCGCCCGTCAGGCATTCGCCGGAGCGCGAGAGTATGCCGAGTTTTTTCGCCGTGGCGCAGGCGGTGCCCGCATGGTCGCCGGTTATCATGACCGGCGTTATCCCCGCGCGGCGGCAGGTTTTGACCGCCTCATATGCCTCTTCGCGCGGCGGATCCTCCATGCCGATAAGCCCGCAGAATGTCAGCCCCGTCTCGCTTATTTTTCCCCCGTTTGTCTCGCCCGTGGCGACGGCAATGACTCTCAGCGCCCGCTCAGCGAGAGAGGCGTTGAGACTCAGTATTTTTTCACGCCGAGCCGAAGTCATCGGGCTTTTCGTTCCGTTTAATATTATATCGGAACACTTTTTTATCAGCACATCGGGCGCGCCCTTTGCGACCGTTATTATTTTGTCCCCGTCTCTTATCGCGACGGACATCATCTTCCGCTCGGACGAGAACGGTATTTCATCGGTTCTGGGCTTTTGGCGGTTGAGCTTCACTGTATCGGTGCCGGATCGCTCCGCCGCCGCGACTATCGCAGCCTCGGTCGGCTCGCCGGACACCTTGCCCTTGCCCTCGTATTTTGCGTCGCAGCAGAGCGCGGCGAGCGAGAAAAGCTTTTTTGCCTCTTCGCCGGTCAGCTGAATTTCGCCAGACGGCGAGCAGGCGGCAGTGACGGTCATTTTGTTCTGAGTCAGCGTGCCCGTCTTGTCTGAGCAGATATATGTCGCCGCGCCGAGCGTCTCGACTGCGGGCAGGCGGCGTATGACCGCGTTGCTCTTCGCCATCTTCTGCACCCCGAGCGAGAGCACAACGGTGACAACTGCGGGCAGTCCCTCGGGGATAGCCGCAACGGCGAGACTGACAGAGAGCATGAACGCGCTGAGCACGCCCATGCCGCGCAGGATGCTGAGCACGAATATCAGCGCGCATATCGCCAACGCGCCGATGCCGAGAACTTTTCCTATCTTCGCGAGCTTTATTTGCAGCGGCGTTGTCGGTTCGTCTTCTGTGTTCAGAAGATGTGCTATCTTCCCGACCGCCGTGTCCATGCCCGTCTGAGTCACGACTGCCCTGGCGTGGCCCGCGGTTATGACTGAGGACGAAAATATCATATTTTTGAGCTCCGCCTGCGGACTGCCGTCGGGAATACGGCAGAGAGCGTCCTTTTCGCACGGCATGGATTCGCCGGTCAGTGCACTCTCCTGTGCCGACAGCGAATGTGAAGATATCAGCCGCGCATCTGCGGGGACAAGATCGCCCGCACGGACTTCTATAATATCCCCGCGAACAACTTCCGACGCAGGGATTTTTGTCTCTTTTCCGTCTCTTATGACTGCCGCCGTCGGCGCGGACATATTTTTAAGCGCCTCGAGCGAATGCTCCGCGCGCCGCTGCTGAATGACCCCGACTGCGGCGTTGAGTATAACTATTATCAGTATCATTATCGGGTCGGCGAAGTCGCCGTGTTCCTCTAAAAACGAGGTCGCAAATGACACTCCGCTCGCTATGAGCAGGACTATCACGGTGAAATCTTTGAACTGCTCGAAAAATTCCGCGATGATACTTTTTTTCTTTTTGCCGCGCAGTATGTTTTCGCCGTCCTGCCCTAGCCGCTTCTCCGCTTCGCGCGAGCTCAAGCCCCTGTCAACGCTGCTGCTGAGTTTGCCGACCGCGTCTGCAGCGCTCATCGAATACCAGTCCATATTTTCTCCCCTTTTTTATTGAGTCCGTGCAATATATATTCAATTTGTCGCCGAAAGTTTACCAAAGTTATTGAACCGTTCACATTTCAATGATAAAATAAATTGTAATTATGTCTTTTTTTCGACAGACGGAGGTATCGCGCTTCGTGACAAAGATAGTTAAATTTCTAAAACCGTATATGGGAGCTACCGTGGCGGCGCTGTTTTTCTCGCTGTTTAACAATCTTATGCAGCTGATTCTGCCCGCGATGATGGCTCTGATGATAAACACCGGCATCGGCGACGGGCGCATGGGCACTGTTCAGCTCATCGGCGGCGTTATGGCGGTGCTCTCCGCTATCGCGATAGGCGCGGCAATCGCGGGCAGCTACTATTCTTCAAAGGTCTCCGCCTGCTTCGGTCTGTCGCTTCGCCGCGCGCTGTTCGTCAAGGTCGAGTCGCTGAGCCAGTGCGATATAGATAAGATAGGCACGCCCTCGCTGATAACGAGAACGACAAATGACATCCGCCAGATTCAGGACATGATCCTGATGATGATCCGCATTATTATCAGCGCGCCGATAGTCATGGTCGGCGGCGCGTTCATGGCGTTCACGCTGAACAAAAGGCTCTCGACCGTCATGTTCATCGCTATTCCGATAATTTTGGTTATCGCCCTCGTCGTCGCAAAGCAGGTTCTGCCGATGTTCGACAAGGCGCAGAAAAAGACCGACAGACTCAATCTCATCCTGCGCGAGAAGCTCAGCGGAATCAGAGTTATCCGCGCGTTCAACCGCTCGGAATATGAGGACGAGAAGTTCAGAAAGGCGAACTACGACCTGACCGGACTCATGCTCAAGATAAACCGAATTTTCGCGTTCCTTATTCCGCTCGCAACGCTTCTTTGCTATGTCATAGTCGCCATTCTCCTCAAGATGGCGGCGGATCAGATAGACGCGCTCGATGCCGTCGCGGACAGCGTGCAGATAGCGAACACCGTCGGCGATCTGCAGGCGTTCATGGTCTATATGATAATGATAATCTACGCAGTCTCCATGGCGGCGTCGCTGTTCGTGATGCTCCCGAAAGCGGAGATATCCGCGAAGAGAATCAACGAGGTACTCGACCTCGTCCCGATGATAAAAGAGACCGAGCATCCGATAACCCCCGACGCAGACCGCCGCAGCGAGCTTGAGTTCGACTGCGTGAGTTTTAGCTATCCGGGCGCCGATTCGCCGATACTTTCGCGCATATCTTTCAAGACCATGCCCGGCGAGACCACCGCCGTTATCGGCTCCCCCC
>ENA-OROO01000341-OROO01000341.1-human-gut-metagenome-genome-assembly--contig:-NODE-341-length-31200-cov-6.660459_pt1 | contig 31200 bp, 25 predicted proteins | sample MGYA00242130_ERZ509052 | MGnify/ENA primary metagenome ERZ509052 (study PRJEB26280, sample SAMEA2338730) | human gut metagenome | biome: human gut; feature: human-associated habitat; material: faeces... | reverse complement strand
CCGCAGCCGCCGAAGCGGTGCTTAAGCCGCTAGGCGGGAATTGTGCGGTGTTGCCCAAAGTTTCTGCTTCCTTCTTTTCAAAGAAGGGACAACAATGCCCGTAAAAAGTCCTTACACCTCAGCGCTGGCGCGGCGGGTAACGTGGCAGCTTACGTTGACTGCCACCGGCAGGCAGGCCACATGGGTGGGCAGCTGTTCAATGCAGACGCCCAGGCAGGTGGTTGCACCGCCAAAGCCCTGCGGGCCAAAGCCGGTTGCATTGATGGCATCCAACAGCTCTTTTTCCAGCGCGGCATAATAGGGGTCCGCGTTGGGCTGGTCCAGCGGGCGCAGCAGTGCCTTTTTGGCCAGAGCTGCGCATTTATCAAAGCTGCCGCCAATGCCAATGCCCAGCACAATGGGCGGGCAGGGGTTGGCCCCCGCCTGCTTGACGGTTTCCATCACAAAGTCTTTTACGCCCTGCACGCCATCGGCAGGTTTGAGCATGGTCAGGCGGCTCATATTCTCGCTGCCTGCGCCCTTGGGGGCTACGGTAATTTTGCAGACATCCCCCGGCACAAGATGTACCGTTAAAAACGCCGGGGTGTTATCCCCCGTGTTCACGCGCTGCAAGGGGTCCGCGGTGATGGACTTGCGCAGGTAGGCTTTCTCATACCCGCGGCGCACGCCCTCGTTCACAGCTTCGTCCAGATTGCCGTTGATATGCACATCCTGGCCCAGCTCGATGAACACACAGGCCATGCCGGTATCCTGGCAGATCGGCAGGTCTTTTTCTGCAGCAACGCAAAGGTTCTGCAGCAGCAGTTCCAGCGTCTGGCGGGCCAACGGCCAGGGTTCGGCGGCATGGGCGTTATCCAGCGCCTGCTTCACATCCGGCGGCAGCTGGGTGTTGGCGCGGATGCACAGTTCTTCCACCGCATCGGTAATGGCGACGGCGTTTACTTCCCGGATGCTCATACCCGCGCCACGCCGCTTTCCCGTGCAGCTTGCGCCACAGCGTCAGCCACAGCCGGGGCCACACGCGGGTCAAAGGCCTTGGGCAGAATGTTTTCCTCGTTCAGCTCGTTTTCCGGGATCAGGCTGGCGATGGCCTTCGCAGCGGCCATCTTCATCTGGGGGTTGATGTCCCGTGCGCGGACGGAAAGTGCGCCCTTGAAGATGCCGGGGAACGCCAGAACATTGTTGACCTGGTTGGGGAAATCGCTGCGGCCGGTGCCGATGACCCGCACACCGGCTGCCTTGGCGGCATCGGGCATGATCTCCGGGTTAGGGTTGGCCATGGCGAACACAATGGCATCCGGTGCCATGGTGGCGGCCATCTCGGTGGTCAGCGCACCGGCAACGGAGGTGCCGATAAAGACATCTGCACCGCGCACGGCATCGGCCAGGGTGCCGGTCAGGTGTTCGGGGTTGGTCACGGTTGCCAGCCATTCCTTATGGTCGGCAAGGCCCGCCGGGCGGCCGGGGTACAGGATACCGTGTTCATCCACGGCAACAATGTTTTTGGCACCGGCAACCTGCAGCATCTTGATGATGGCCGTACCGGCAGCGCCGGGGCCGTTCTGCACGATCTTGACATCTTCCAGCCGCTTGCCAACAACCTTGAGGGCGTTGAGCACGCCGGCCAGCACGATAATCGCGGTGCCGTGCTGGTCGTCATGGAATACAGGGATATCCAGGTCGCGCTCCAACTCCGCTTCAATATCAAAGCACTCCGGGCTGCGGATATCCTCCAGGTTGATGCCGCCAAAAGTCGGAGCGATGGCCTTGACAGCGGCAATAACTTCCTCGCGGGTGGAAGCATTCAGGCAGATGGGGAACGCATCGACACCGCCGAACTCCTTAAACAGAACGCACTTGCCTTCCATGACCGGCAGACCAGCTTCGGGGCCGATGTTGCCCAGGCCCAGCACAGCAGTACCGTTTGTGACAACTGCCACGGTGCGGCCCTTGAAGGTGTATTTATACACATCGTCCGGGTTCGCCTTGATCTGGCGGCAGGGCTCCGCAACGCCGGGGGTGTAGGCAGTGGACAAGGCGTCACGGTCCTTGACTTCAAACAGGCTGTTGACCGTCAGCTTGCCGGGGTATTTTGCGTGCATTTCAAGTGCGGCGGCATTGTAATCCATGGTAGTTGCTCCTTTGTTCGTATTCCTGTATTGATTTTGTTTTTATTTCAGTTTTGCATAAATCGGTTCCAGCTGGATCACGCAGAAATGGTCCGGCCAGCGGTCCGATACCGCTTTGCGCAAAGCAGCCGGGATTTTGTTGGCGCGATGGTCCTTGGCGGCCAGCCAGTCTGCGGGAACGGCACAATCAAAAATCACATTGGTATGGGTGGGGCCGGGCACAATGCGCAGGTCATGGATATCCGCTTCCGGCGCAATTTCAGCCAGCTGTTCTTTCAAGAATTTCCGCAGTTCGTTGATATGCGGGTCATCCGTCACAACAGGGTCAAAGTGGATCGTGACCAGCAGATGGTCATGCACCTGGAAATCCCGCTCGATAGAGTCGATCAGGTCATGGCTTTTCATCACATCACTGTCGGCGGAAAGCTCAATATGGAAGCTGACCAGCTTGCTGCCGGGCCCGTAATCATGCACCATCAAATCATGGATGCCCAGCACACCGGGGTAACTCAGGGCTTTTTTCTCAATGTAATCGATCAGTTCCGGGTCAGGGGCCGCGCCCAGCAGCGGGCTGATGGTATCCCGCACCAGGCCGACGCCGCTCCACAGGATAAACAGCGCCACGCCAACACCCATCAGGCCATCAATGCGGTCAATGCCAGTCAGGTGAGCCAGAATGGTAGCGGCCAGAACCGCGGCAGTGGTAACCACATCGTTGCGGGCATCCGCCGCAGTGGCCATAAGCGTTTCGGACTTGATGCGGTTGCCAACGCTGCGGTTGAAGCTGCTCATCCACAGTTTGACCAGGATGGACACCACCAGCACCGCTATGGTCAGCGCACTAAGGGTAACCGGCGTGGGGTGCAGCACCTTGAGGAAGCTTTCTTTCAGCAGCTCAATGCCGATGACCAGTATCATGACCGAAACCGCCAGCCCCGCCAGGTATTCGTACCGTGCATGGCCGTAAGGGTGCTCATCATCGGCAGGTTTTGACCCCAGGCGGAAGCCCACCAGGCTGACCACGTTGGAGCTTGCATCGGACAGATTGTTCAATGCGTCCGCCGCAATGGCCATACTGCCAAACAGGGTGCCCACCGTAAACTTGCCCGCAAACAGCAGCACATTGCACACAATCCCCACCATGCAGGCCAGGTTGCCGTAAGCAGTGCGCACGGTGCGGTCCTGAATATTGGCCGGATCACGGATAAAAAGTCTGATCAGAAGTTTTGTCAAGAATTGCTCTTCCCTTCCCCTACAGATATGGATATTCGGAATTGAAGTTTCCTGCTGGGGCGTTGTATCCGACAAAACCCACAGACAGATAATTTACAAAAATGGCGGACCGATGGGGGTCCGCCATTTATCATTTCAGGTTCAAGCAGCGTTCCTGCTGACCATCTTATGCAGATCAGTCACGAATGATGCAGGCATCGCGCTCCGGGCCAACGGAGATATACTTGATCTTGCAGCCAACGGCCTTTTCCAGATATTCCACATAGCCGCGGGCAGCTTCCGGCAGGTCCTCGTACTTGCGCACGGAGGTGATATCGCAGTGCCAGCCCGGCAGTTTGACGACAACCGGCTGTGCATCGTCCAAAGTCTTGCCGGTCGGGAAGCGGTCGGTCACAGTGCCGTCAGCCAGCTTGTACTGGGCAACAACGGGAACTTCTTCCATATAATCCAGAACGTCAAACAGGGTCAGGGCCAGCTCGTCACAGCCCTGGCACTGAACGCCGTAACGGGAAGCAACCACATCAAACGGGCCAACGCGGCGCGGGCGGCCGGTGGCAGCGCCGTATTCATGGCCGGCTTCACGCAGCAGGTGCTTTTCTTCCTCGGTCATAGCCAGCTCGGTGGTAAAGGGGCCGTCGCCCACGCAGGAAGAATAAGCCTTCATGATACCGATGGACTTGTTCAGCTTGCGGCCGGGGATGCCAGCGCCGATGGGTGCATAAGCGCCGATGGTGTTGGAGGAAGTGGTGTAGGGATAAATGCCGTAGTCGATATCACGCAGGGCTCCCAGCTGGGCCTCAAACATGATCTTCTTGCCGGCATCGTCAGCATCTGCCAGGTACTGGCCGACATCGCAGATGTAAGCGCTGAACACTTCCTGGAAGTGCTTGCACCAGTTCCACATATCATCCACGCTGACAGGCTTCTGGTTATAAATGTTGACCATGGTCAGGTTCTTGGATTCCACCAGGGTTTCCAGGCGCTTGCGCACACTGGCATCCATGTGGACCAAATCGCCCATGCGCAGGGTTTTCTTCATGTACTTATCACCATAGGTGTAAGCAATGCCGCGCTTGGTGGAACCAAACTGTGCGCCCGTTTTGGCAAGGCGGGCCTCCTCCAGGCCATCCTGCTCCACATGGAACGGCATGGTGATGGTAGCACGGTCAGAAATTTTCAGGTTGTCCGGGGTAATCTTAACACCCTGTTCGCGCAGGGCGGCGATCTCTTTTTCGAGATGTTCCGGGTCAATGACCATACCGCCGCCCATAACACAGACAATGTTGGGGTGCAGGATGCCGGAGGGCACCAGGTTCAGTACGAACTTGCCGCACTCGTTTTTGACGGTGTGGCCGGCGTTGTCGCCGCCCTGGTAACGGGCAACGATGTCATAATCGCGGCAGAGCAGGTCCACCATACGGCCCTTGCCCTCGTCGCCCCAGTTGATACCGGTAATTGCAGTAAGCATGAAAAATAACCTCGCTTTGGCAAAATGTACAGCCTTTTCCGTTCAGTCTGCCGGGTGGCTGACTGATTTCTTGTAGCCGGGATTCGCCGCCAGCTATATTATAGCAAACCCGCTTGCAAATTCCAATACCCCGGCACAATTTTGTGCAAATCACACATCCCCGCGCCAGCCGGGCCGCCACTTTGAACAGGGGATCAGTGGCGCACCTGCAGCTTGCGGCGGGTGCCGTCCGGCTCAATCACCGTGGTGTGCTCCAGCTGGTCAATCATGGATGCGCGGATATCGGCCAGGTATTCCTGCCGCAGGGCGTCACGCTCCGCCAGTTCGGCTTCCGTCAGGCCAGAAGTTTTTGCTTTATGAGCCAGCGCATTGATGCGCGCGATTTTTTCTTTTTCCATAGGGTTCTGTTCCTTTCCTTATATAAGGATATCCGGGCAGCAGGTCTGCCGCCCATGGCAGAGCATTGGGTGCTCTGCCACGGGTATTATAACACACTCGCTTCCCTTTTGTGAATGCAGGGCTGTACTTTTTGCAAAAAAGCTGTATAATAGAAAAGTATCCGCTTTTGACGGGGGTATTTTCCCCTGCTGCGGTACGCGATGTATTTTTCAAAAAAGACAGGAGACAACCCATGAAAAACACCAACCTGACCCGCGCTGCTGCCAGCCTGCTGGCATGCGGCATGGTTTTTGGCCTGACTGCCTGCAGTTCCAGCGCATCCTCCAGCGAAGCAACCGCCGAGAGCGCAGCTTCCAGCGAAGCTGCCAGTGAAAGCACTGTTCCTGACGACGCTACCGCAGAAAGCGCCGCCGATGATTATTCTTATCTGGCTGATTTTTCTTTCAGTGATGCCTATGACGAGAACGGCTACCTGAAAGGCATCACCGCGCTGGATTACGTCACGCTGCCGGATACTGAGAGCTTTACCCTTTCGGACGATGCCACCACCGTGAGCGACAGTGATATTGACGATTACATTTCCAACAACATTCTTTCCAACTATAAGACCACCAACGAGATCACCAACCGCGCCGCCGAAAACGGTGACACTGTGAACATTGACTTTGCCGGTTCCATTGACGGTGTTGCCTTTGACGGCGGCACCGGCAGCGATTATGATCTGACCCTGGGCAGCGGCACCTTTATTGACGGCTTCGAGGATCAGATCGTTGGCCACATGCCCGGCGAAACCTTTGATGTGAATGTCACCTTCCCGGATGACTACCAGGCCACAAACCTGGCCGGCAAGGACGCAGTGTTCGCCACCACGCTGAACTACATCAACGAGGATGTGACCCCCGACCTGACTGATGATTGGGTCAGCAGCAACCTGGCCGAGTCCATGGGCATGAACAATGTGGCTGAGCTGAAAACTTTTGTCAGCAACAGCCTGCTGTTCAATCAGGAAGCCAATGAGCTGTACGGCCAGCTGTACGATGCTGCCGAAGTCAATACCGATACCCTGCCCGAAGATGTGCAGCAGTATTTCACCAATACCGTGCTGTACCAGCCGTACCTGTACGCCCAGATGCGCGGCGTTTCGCTGGAGACCATGCTGAGCCAGGCCGGTTACAGCAGTGTGGATGAATACCTGGAGAACAGCGAAAGCTCCAAGCAGAGCATGATCAAGCAGATCCTGATCATGCAGGCTTTGGCGGAGAAGAACAACATTGTATGCGATACCGACATTCTGAACGCTGAGTTCTCCCGCTACTTTGGCTCCACCGATATGACCAGCTATGTGAACGCTTACGGCGAAAACTACGTGAAAACCAACATTCTGCATGACATTGTGATGCAGAACCAGATCGACAACGTTGCCTAAGCTGCCCAAACTTTTTGGCTCCCCCCTGACCATTAAGTTTTAACCGTACCACCCGCGCCCGCTTGACAAAGCCGTGTGCGGGTGGTATATTAGGACCATAATATTTAGACGTTTATCTAAATATATAATTCTTGTGATTTTCTGAAAGGGTATATGTTATGAGCACGATAATTTCTTTGCAGACCATTTTGTGGAGCGCCTTGGCCGCCGCAGCCGGTATCGGGCTGCCGGTTCTGGTTTTTTTGGTATGGAAGTTCAAATTCTGCCGGGGTGCAAAGCTGTTTCCTGCTGTTGTCGGCGCGGTGACCTTCGTCGTTTTCGCCCAGGTACTGGAAGGTGTGCCCAAGGCCATTTTCTTTGGCGGCGGCACCGGCGTTTCGCAGTATGTGCTGACCCATGCGTGGGCTTACACCCTGATCGGCTGTCTGCTGGCGGGCGTGTTTGAGGAAGTCGGGCGCTATCTTGCGTTTCGCTTTCTGCTCAAGCGCTATACCAACCGGCGGGACGCCGTAACCTATGGCATCGGCCACGGCGGGATCGAGGCAATCCTGGTTCTGGGGCTCACCGCCATCAATAATATTGCAATTGCACAGCTTGTCAACAGCGGCAGCATTGAAACCATAACCAATGGGCTGACCGGCGCGCAGCTGGACCAGGTACAGGCACAGATCGCCGCCGTTGCCAGCTTTGGGGCCGCCAACCTGCTGCTGGGGCTGGCTGAACGCGCGATTGCCATGACGCTGCACATTTCCCTCTCGGTGGTTGTATTCCGGGCTGTCCGGCAGCGCAAGGCCGGGTATCTGGGATTGGCGGTGGCGCTGCATGCGCTGTTCGATGTTCCCGCCGCTTTATTCCAGTGCGGCGTGCTGCACAGTACCTGGCTGGTGGAAGCACTGCTGCTGGTGCTCTGCCTGGGCTGCGCGGCTTACGCCAAAAAGCAGTATTGTGCATTGCAAGAACCGGAACAGCAGACGTTATCAGATAAGGAGGAACGCTGACCTATGGTAGGCGATGCGTTTAAGGCTTTGGGGGACCCCACCCGGCGGCGCATTCTGGAACTCTTGAGCGAGGGCGAGATGAGCGCCGGTGATATTGCCGCGCATTTTGATATGGCAAAGCCATCCGTAAGCCACCACCTGAACATTTTGAAAAATGCCGGGCTGGTAACGGATGAGCGCCGCGGCCAGAACATTGTGTACTGCCTGAACCTGACCGTGTTCCAGGAAGCTGTTAAGTGGTTTTTCGATTTTGGCTTTGTGAAAGGTGGACCTGATGATGAAACGAAATAAACTATTTTGGGGGCTGCTGATTTTTTGCGCCATCAACTTTGCGGCGCACCTCTGCTTTTATGGCTCCCTGCCGGATGTTGTGCCCACCCACTGGGGCGCGGACGGCCAGGCTAACGGCTGGGGGCCAAAATCCACTGTGCTGATTATGGCAGCCTTGCCCGCCCTGATGCTGATTTTGATGGCAGCGCTGCCCCACATTGACCCCAAGCACCAGAATTATGAAAAGTTCAAGGGCGTCTGGAACGCCTCCCTCACTGCCCTTACAATATTTATGTCAGCTATGAGCTGGTTTTCGGAGCTGAGCGTGTTCGGCTTGATTCCGGAGGGCAGCAGCCTGGTCGGTATTCTGGTCTGCGGCGGCTGCGGGGTGCTGTTCATCTTTTTGGGCAACTATATGCCGCGCATCAAGCAGAACTATATGTTCGGCTGCAAAACTCCCTGGGCGCTGAACAACGAACACAACTGGAACCGCACCCAGCGCATGGGCGGCATTGTGTTTGTTGTTATGGGTGCTGCTCTGATTGTAATTTCACTGCTGGCCACCATTTTGGGCGATGCCGCCACCATGATCCTGCTGCTGGCCGTTGTCTTTGGCGGCTCCGTCTGGATCTACCTCTACTCCTACCTCGTCTACATCGGCAAAATGAAGTAAGTAAACAGCGCCCACCCGGAGCGCACTCTTTATCCTGCATCGCGCCTAATATCCAAAAAAGGCGCGCAGCGCCCACCACCATTCTTCTTTATTATTTATTCTTTATTCATTACAAAATGCTCCCCTCTCCATGCAGTTCTCTTATGCACAGGGCGGGGAGCGTTTTATTTTTATTCCTGGGTTTTCTTTCCAGCACGTTCCGTTTTCATGCGGATGCGCTCGCGCTGGGATTTTTCCAGTTTTTTATAGCGGGCATAGCTTTCGGGGCGCACGGTCTCAATGCAGCGGGCAAAGTTCCAATGCAGACCGTCGCGGCGGTTCAGCTTAAAGCGCAGGAACCACGGGCCGTGGTCCGGGCAGGTGGCTTCGGTATAATAACCGGTGTTGCCGCGCTTGAGCCAGATATCGTTCAGCACCAGCGGCTTGCCGCAGAACGGGCAGCCCACCTGATACAGCGCAGGGTCATTTTTGTAGGCATCGTGGTCCAGGCGGTCAAAGTAGGTTTGGATATCGTACGTTTCGGTATCGGTATTGTTCAGCAGGGCGGCTGTCAGCTGGGCGGCGGGGTCCGGGTATTCGGCAATGCCCTGGGCCAGCGGCAGGCGGCGGCAGATTTTTGTGGTGTACAGGGCATCGTCCAGCGCATTGTGGAAATCGCCGTCATGCTCAATGCCAAGGCGGTCCACCACGCTTTCCAGCGTCAGGCCCTCGCCTTCCCCGCGGGGGAAATTTTTCAAAAAGATCTGCTGCAGGTCATACCAGCGGGTGGGCCAGCTTTCGTCCATATTATAAAGGAACAGGTTCTGTTTCAGCACCGGCACATCGTCCAGGCCCCACTCGGCAAATTCGGCGTCGGGGCCGGCCCATTCCTGGAACCGCCGCAGGCCTTCGGCAATGGGCACCCCGGCTTCCAGATCGCCCTGGCTCAGGCCAGTCACCTCCGCAATGCGCCAATGCAGCTTGCGGAAAATGCGGGGGCGCAGGGTCATCTCAAAGGTATCCAGTACATCGCCATTCTCGTCCACCCGCACTGCACCGATCTGGATGATCTCACCCCGCAGGGTCAGCTCCGCCCCATGATAATTAAAGGTTTTGGGCGCATTGCCCATGTTCCATTCCAAGTCAAAAACGATCAGGTTCACTGCGGGTCCTCCAAGATGAATTTTTCAACGGCCAGCCCTACCCCGTCATGCTCATTATCTGCGGTGACGTATTTGGCTGCCTGTTTTACTTCCGGCACAGCATTGCCCATGGCAACGCCCATGCCCGCATAGCGGATCATGGGCAGGTCGTTCCAGCCATCGCCGCAGGCCATCAGGTTTTCGGGGCCAAGGCCCATGTTTTTCAGCAGCAGCGCCAGCGAGGCGGATTTTTCCACCCCCAGGGGCATCGTTTCAATAAAGAACGGCGCCGAGCGGTAGATGGAAAGCTTGCCCGCAAACTTTTGCTGCATCAGCTCCTCCACATGGGGCATATCCACAGGGTCGCCAACCAGCAGCAGCTTGTTGATGGGCCACTGGATCTCGGCGGGCAGGTTTTCCACCTGGCGGGCCGGGATTTTGTTGATGCGGGCTTCCTCGCCAACATAGGGGTTGGCGGCATCCTCGGTCACAATGCCTTTGGCATCATAGGTCAGCGGCATCACGTTCCAGTAGCGGGCAAAGGTGCACACCGGGTCGATCAGCTCCGGCGGGAACTCATGCTGCACCAGCGTTTCGCCGGTTTTGCAGTCAATGATCTTACCGCCGTTATAGCTCAGGATGCAGCCGCCGCGGCGGTCCAGCTCCAGCTCTTTGGCAAGCGGCTCAATGCCCACGGTGGGGCGGCCGCTGGCCAGCACAATGCGCACGCCGCGGTCCGCCGCTGCCTGCAGGGCAGCTTTGGTGCGTGGGGTAATGACTTTGGCATTGTTGGTCAGTGTGCCATCCAGATCCAGTGCCAGAACTTTGTATTGCATAATATCCCCTGTTTCTTTGTTTTTTCGTCTTTTTATTTTACCCTATCAGCCGCCATTGCGCAAGGGGGCGGTAAAGATTCCGGTTATTTCTGCCTGCATTGCTCTTTGGAGCGCAGCAGGGCTGATTTTGCGGTGCAGCACACCCATTTTTGTGGCAAAACCCGGAAAATGACCGGGATTTTAGCGGTTAGCAATAACTAACGCATTGACAACAAATTTTCCGCATGGTACACTATTCAGGCAATAAGGGAGTAGTCGGCGCGGCACTGGGCAAGAGCAGCCGTGCAGTTTTGCCAACACAATGAGCTAACAGCAAAGGCTCTGGCACTACTTGAAATGACGAGACTTATCCGCACAGGGTTCACCTGCATGCTGTGTGCAGGTGCTGGGCGGATAGGTCTTTTTTGTTTGCCCGGCTCTGCCCTTGGATTTGATTTGGAGGTATTTGGGTATGAGTTTGTTTGACTTGATCATGATCGGCATCAGCCTTTCGATGGATGCGTTTGCGGTTTCCATCTGCAAGGGGCTTTCGGTGCGCAAAGTACAGCCGTCCCACGCGCTGATCTGCGGTGCCTGGTTCGGCGCGTTCCAGGCCATTATGCCGTCCTTTGGCTACTTCCTCGGTTCCCGGTTCGAGCACCTGCTCAACAGCGTTGGCCCTTGGGTTGCCTTTATCCTGCTGGCTGTGATCGGCGTAAACATGGTGCGGGAAAGCTTTGGCGGCGATGAAACTGTGGACAACGATTTTTCCGCCAAAGCCATGCTGCCGCTGGCCGTTGCAACCTCCATTGACGCCTTTGCCGTTGGCGTTGGCTTTGCCGCAATGGAAGCCAACATTGTGGTTGCTGCCCTGCTGATCGGCTGCACCACCTTTACCCTGTCTGCCATCGGCGTTAAGGTTGGTGCCGTGTTTGGCGATAAGTATCGCGCCGTTTCGGAGCGCATTGGCGGCCTTGTGCTGATTTTGATCGGCCTGAAAACCTTGATCCAGAGCTTCCTGTAAAATTTGGCTTTCTCTTATTTCCGTTATTCTGATAAAACAGCTGCCCGCATCCTTTCCGGTTTTTGGCCGGAGTGATACGGGCAGTTTTCTTTGGGATTGATCCTGCACAAAAAAAAGTCCTGCCCGGCAGCGAGGGGTGCTGCGGGCGGGACTTATTTTTTATCAGGGGGTATTCTGACGCTTTAAAATAAATTACTTTCTGCTGTGCTTTTTGCGGGAGTTTTTGCCCTTTACAGCAGGCTTAGCAGCCTCAACAACCGGCTTTGCAGCTTCCACAACGGTCTTAACGGCTTCGTCAGCGGCCTTGGCGGCAGCCTTGACAGCAGGCTTCTCGGCAACTTCCTTCACGGCCTTGTCGGCAGCTTCCACAGCAGCCTTGACAGCGGGCTTTTCGGCAACTTCTTTTACAGCCTTCACAGCTTCATCGGCAGCGGCCTTAACGGCGGGCTTTTCAGCAACTTCCTTGACAGCGTCGGTGGCCACGGCAGCAACGGCAGTGGCAGCCTCGGCTGCCTTCTTTGCGGTAGTCACAGCAGCCTCGGCAGCCTTTTTGGTGCTGGTCTTGCAGGTGGCCTTCTTGGCGGTCTTAACAACCTCAGCGGCGGTTTCGGCAACCGGCTTATCGGCAGAAGCCTTCACGGCGTCAACAACCTCGGTAGCAACTTCGGCAGCAGCCTTGGCAGCGGCGTCAACGGTCTTGGCAGCGCTTTCAGCGGCAGCCTTCACTTCAGCCTTTGCTTTAGCGGCGGTAGCCTTGGCGCTGGTCTTGGGCTTGCGGGTCACTTCGTTGATGGTCCAGTACTGGTTATCGCCGTTCACATCGGCCCAGATCTGCAGGACTGCACCGTTTTCGGTGTTCATGTTGACCAGATCCAGGCACTTGCCGGCCAGGTTGGACTTGATCTTTACGCGGCCATCATTGGCGGGCTCCACGATCCACAGCTGGCTGGAAGCGTTAGCGCCTTCCCACTGGTGAACATGGGTGCCATCGGTCACGCCGGAGCAATCCAGGTCCATCATCTTGCCGGTGAAACGGTTCTTGATGCGGTACACGCCCTCGCCGGCGCGCACAAAGCTCCACTGCTGCCATTCGGCGTTGGCATTATCCCACAGCTGGATCTGAGCGCCGTTCTCGGTGTTGTAATCCTTTACTTCAACAACCTTGCCGTTTGCAGCGGCGATGGTATAAAACTTATCCTCAGTAATAACGGTCTGAGCAATTTTCTTGGTAGCCATGTATAAGCTCTCCTCTCAGTTTATCGTGTTGGTTGGTCATTTTTGTACGCCTGCGGCTGGCAGTGTTCTGCGCAGCCCCCCTCCAAAGCGTCATCTATATAAAAAGGAGTGCTGTGTTGGTTCAGCCTCCTTGTGTTCTCCTCTATTATAGCCAATTATTCCCACATCGTCAAGTTTTGTGCGGCGTGACGGCATTTTACACAAAAACGCCGGGAAGGGTGGAATCCTTCCCGGTATTTTTATGGGGATTTTCCGTTTTTATGCCGATTGCGCTTTTGTTGCGCACTTATCCGGCAGAAAGGCTATTTCAGGAGTTTTCCGCAAAATTGCCGGTGTACAGGCGGTAGTAACGGCCCTTTTGGGCAATCAGCTCATCGTGGGTGCCGCGCTCAATAATGCGGCCCTGTTCCAGCACCATGATGCAGTCCGAGTTGCGCACGGTGGAAAGGCGGTGGGCGATAACAAAGGTGGTGCGGCCATACATCAGGCCGTCCATGCCCTGCTGCACCAGGCGCTCGGTGCGGGTATCAATGCTGGAGGTTGCTTCGTCCAGGATCAGTACCGGCGGGTCCGCAACAGCGGCACGGGCAATGGCAAGCAGCTGGCGCTGGCCCTGGCTCAGGTTGGTGCCGTCGCCGGTCAGCGTGGTGTTATAGCCATCCGGCAGGTGGCGGATGAACTCATCGGCGTTGGCCAGCTTGGCGGCGGCGCGGCATTCCTCGTCCGTTGCATCCAGGCGGCCATAGCGGATGTTATCCATAACCGTACCGGTAAACAGGTGGGTATCCTGCAGAACAATGCCTAAGGATGCGCGCAGGTCGTCTTTATGAATATGGGTCACATCAATGCCGTCATACTCAATGGTGCCCTTCTGGATATCATAGAAGCGGTTGATGAGGTTGGTGATGGTGGTTTTGCCTGCGCCGGTGGAACCGACGAAGGCGATCTTCTGGCCCGGACGGCCATACAGGTTGATATCATGCAGGACGATCTTGCCCGGATCATAGCCAAAGTCTACATCCTTAAAGACGATATCTCCCTTCAGTTCACGGTAGTCTGCGCTGCCATCGGCGTTCACACGCTTCCAGGCCCACAGGTTGGTGCGCTCCTTGGTTTCGGTCACAGAATCATCCGGCAGGCGTTTGGCGTTGACCAGCATGACCTTGCCCTCGTCCACTTCCGGCTTTTCGTCCAGCAGGTCAAAGATACGCTGGCCGCCGGCCAGAGCCATGATGATGGCGTTGAACTGCATGGAGATCTGGCTGATGGGCATGTTCAGGGTGCGGTTGAAGGTCAAAAAGCTGGCCAGCTTGCCCAGGGTCAGGCCTGTCATGCCAGACAGAGCCAGCGCACCGCCGATCATGGCGCAGAACACATAGGAAAGGTTGCCCAGCTGGGTGTTAGCCGGACCGCCGAGGTTGGAGTAACGGTTGGCCTTATCCGCGCTTTCAAACAGCTGGTCATTGAGCTTATCAAACTGCTCAATGGCTTCTTCCTCGTGGCAGAACACCTTAACGACCTTCTGGCCGTTCATCATCTCTTCAATGTAGCCGTTCACCGCACCAATATCACGCTGCTGGGAAACAAAGTACTTGGAAGAGTTGGTGGTAAGATACTTGGTGACCAGCAGCATAATCCCGACCATGACCAGGGTGAGCACCGTCAGCGGCACGCTGAGTACAACCATGGAAACCAGCACGCTGACAACGGTAATAGCGCTGTTCAGCAGCTGCGGCATGCTCTGGCTGATCATCTGGCGCAGGGTATCAATATCGTTGGTATACAGCGACATGATATCGCCGTGGGCGTTGCGGTCAAAGTATTTGATGGGCAGCGTCTGCATATGGGTAAACATTTCATCGCGCAGGCGCTTCAGGGTGCCCTGGGTAACGTAAGCCATCATACGGGCCTGGGCAAAGGCGGTAACAATGCCGATGCCGTAAAAGCCTGCCGTGCGGGCGATGGCATGGGCCAGGCCGGAAAAATCACTGCTCTGCTCTTTCAGCAGGGGCAGGATGTAGCCATCGATCAAGGTCTGCATGAACAAAGTGCCCTGCACGTTGGCAAACACGCTGACAAAAATGCAGATGACGACCGCAACGACCTGAATGCGGTAGCATTCCATCACATAGCGCAGGATGCGCATGAAGATCTTGCCGGGATTCTGGACTTTGGGGCGCGGGCCGCGGGGGCCGCCGCGGCCAACCTTAACCACTTTTGCTTTCTGCTCAGCCATTGTTATCGCCTCCCTTTTCGTCAAAGTCGCCGGTGCCTTTGGTCTGGCTGTTATAAACTTCCTGATAGATGGGGTTGGTGGCCAGCATTTCGGCCGGGGTACCGTAACCACTGATCCTGCCGTTATCCAGCACGATCACATGGTCGGCGTTTTCCACGCTGGAAATACGCTGGGCAATGATGAACACCGTGGTGCCGGGAATCTTTTCGGTAAAGCTCTTGCGGATCTTGGCGTCGGTGCCGGTATCCACAGCGGAGGTAGAGTCGTCCAGAATCAGGATGCGGGGCTTTTTCAGCAGAGCACGGGCAATGCAAAGGCGCTGCTTCTGGCCGCCGGAAACGTTAGTGCCGCCCTGGTCAATGTGGGTGTTGTATTTATCGGGGAAGCGCTCAATAAATTCATCGGCGCAGGCCTGCTTGCACGCCTCCTCGATCTCGGCATCGGTGGCATCCTTATTGCCCCAGCGCAGGTTTTCGGCAATGGTGCCGCTGAACAGTTCGTTTTTCTGCAGCACCATGGCAACGCTGTTGCGCAGGATCTCCAGGTCGTAATCGCGTACATCCACGCCGCCAATGTACACATGACCGGCGGTGGTATCATACAGGCGGGGCAGCAGCTGCACCAGGCTGGACTTTGCACTGCCGGTGCCGCCGATGATGCCGATGGTCTCGCCGGAACGGATGTTCAGGTTGATATCAGACAGCACATCGCGGCCATCAGCCTTATAGCGGAAGCAGACATGATCAAAGCGGACAGCGCCGTTCTTGACTTCCATAACCGGGTTTTTGCCGTTGGACAGGGTGCTTTCTTCTTCCAGCACTTCAGCCACACGCTTGGCGGAAGCGGCGGACATGGAGATCATGATGAACACCATGGACAGCATCATCAGGCTGGTCAGGATGTTGGTGCAGTAGGTCAGCATGCTCATCAGCTCGCCGGTGGTAAAGCTGGTAGCACCGGACAGCACGATCATGCGGGCACCCAGCCAGGAAATCAGCAGGATGCAGGTGTAAACGGTGGCCATCATCAGCGGAGAGTTGAAGGAAAGAACTTTTTCAGCACGCAGCAGCAGATCCTGCACATTGCCGGATGCCTTTTTGAACTTTTCACTCTCGTAATCTTCGCGCACATACGCTTTGACCACGCGAATGGCGGAAACATTTTCCTGCACGCTCTCGTTCAGGTCATCGTACTTTTTGAATGCGGCGGAGAAGTAGTTGCTGGCGCGGGACATGATGAGCACCAGGCAGCCGCCCAGAATGATGACCGCCACCAGATAGATGGAAGCCAGCTTGGCGTTGATGGTGAACGCCATGATCATGGCAATGACCATGCTGGACGGCGCACGGATGGCCATACGCAAAATCATCTGGTAAGCGTTCTGGATGTTGGTCACGTCGGTGGTCATACGGGTGACCAGACCGGCGGTGGAATATTTATCGATATTGGCAAAGCTGAATGTTTGGATATTGCGGTACATGGAGCGGCGCAGATTGCGGGCGTAACCGGTGGAAGCACGCGCACCAAAGACACCGCCCAGCACGCCGAACAGCAGGCCAAAGGCCGCTGCCACGATCATCCAGCCGCCAACGCGGTAAATGTGGGAAAGATTGCCGGCGGTAACGCCATCATCAATGATGGAGGACATCAGCTTGGGGATGATCATTTCCATCACCACTTCGCCGATCATGCACAAAGGGGTCAGGATGGAAACCAGCCGGAACCCCTCTGTTTCTTTGTAAAGTGACTTAAACATATGGTATCTCCTGTTTGGCTGCCCGGGGGCAGCGCCTGAACTTCTTAAGCCAAAGCATTGCGGAACACTTTGGGGTGTGTCTGAAAACAAAGAAAATAACGGATATTTCGCAAACACAAGCAGGATTTAAGGCAAGGAGCCGCAGGAATCCTTTATGGATCCAAGGCTTTTTAACGCAAAATCCCGCTGCGCTTATAGAAATAGACCAAATTTTTGACTTTTCAGATACGCCTTAATTTTTGCCGCGGATGGCTTTTGCATTTTCAATCAGCTTGTGCAGGGTGCCCTGGATAGCTTCCAGTTCCTGCGCGCTGACCCCGTTTTGCAGGTCATGCTCAAAATCCGAAATGCACTGGTGGATGGCGGCGGCGCATTGGCGGCCTTTCTCGGTCGGAACCAGGCTTTTGAGCCGGGCGTCTTTGGCGACAACTTCCCGCGTGATAAAGCCGGACTGCTCCATGCCCTGCAGCATGGTGGTAATGCTGGAACGGTTGGTGTGGAACCGGGCTTCCAGATCACGCTGGTAGATTTGCTTGCCGCTTTCCGTTTCCTGCATCAAAAACCCCAGCACCATGCCGCGCATACCGGTCAGCTCCGGGCTGACCCTGGTGCTGATGTACGCATCCAGCGCGCAGGAAATTTCCCGCGCGGCATAGTTTAAGGTGCGGCCCACATGCACAAAGCCGTGGTCATCCTGTTGGTTGCGGTTCTGCGTTTGGATCACCTCACTTTCCAATTTGTTTGATTGTTAATTGTTTGAATTGAAACAGTTTGATTTGCAACAGTATGATTATAAACAAATCCCGCCGGTTTGTCAACCAGCGGGATGTAATTATTTTCAAAGAAAATTGTGAAAAGTTTGTGACGGCTTATTTTTTATGGGAATGCCGCAAATCCGCACGCCTGGCGCATGGCTTCATCGCTGGCGAAACCGTAAATCTTTACGGTTTCATCCTCATAGATCAGCGCATCCTCCGGCATGGCATCGGCAAGGGCCTGGGTAGTGGGCTGGCGCTCGCCGTATGCTTCCCATTTGGAGATAACAAAGAAAATTTTACCCTGCGGAGGGGTTTGCAGATGGCTGGTGACCTGCAGCCAAGGGCGCAGCTCCGGCACACTGTTTGGGGTCAGGGTCCACACGTTCAGGGTGCCGTCCGTCAACTCGGTCATCACATTACCGTCCCAAAAAGAAGCGTACCCGTCCCGGTAGCCGTTCTGCACCAGGAACTGTGCCGCCCCTTGGTTGGGGTTGGCTGCCACTGCCGCTGCGCGGTAGTCTGTTCCGGCGTACAACAGTAATATCGCCGCCATCAGGGCCGTCAGACCACGGGCATCCGGGCGGTGCAGGGGGGTGCAGTCCGCCAGCATGATTTCCAGCAGCGGTACAAATAAAATTGCCAGCGGCAGCAGGTAGCGGTCCGAATGGCCGCTGTTGGTCAGGCCGTACAGCAGTGCAAAGCAGACGGCCCCGGCCAGGAAAAACGCTCCCACCAGCCGGTGCCCCAGCGGGTAGCGTGCTTTGCCGCGCACCAACCGAACAGAAAACACAAAGCAGAAAAGGATCAACGCTGCAGCCGCAAGGTTAAACAGCGCGGCCAGAGAAAACACTTTGCCCTCCTGCCAGCCAAAGGAAGCCAGCAGCGCGTTGACAAACCATTGCAGGCGGTCCAGGTTCAGCCCGGTAAAGGCCACATACCCCTGGTCCTGGAAGTGATATTTTTCCGCCAGCACCTTTGCGTTGACCAGGTACCCCGCCAGCGCGGCAGCATCCGCCGCAAGGGTGGGCACCAGCAGCGCCCCGCCGGGGGTGCGCCAGGCATTGGCCAGCTTTTGGCGCAGGGTATCCGCAGGCGGAGCATCCAGCCAGCAGAGCAGCGCTGCCGCCACGGTAAGCGGAATGTTCAAGATGAACAGCTGCCGCGGCCCGCCCAGCGCTGCAGCAAAGCTGAACAGCACCATGCCCGCCGCCGGGGCCAGCCGCCGCCCGCCGCGCAGAATGCGCACCGCGCACCCCAGCACCACAAAGCTGATGGCAATGTGCGGAATATAGTAAAGGCCCTCCAGCACATACTGGCGGTACAGCGCGCCATAGGGCAGCACCAGCAACCCGGCCCCCAGCAGGCCGCTGTACTTGAGCTTTGCACTGCGCCCGAACCAGAACCACGCCGCGAGATACAAAAGGATCAGCACCACGCTGCCCACCACGCGCACAGTATGCCAGCTGGTGAACAGCCGGAACAGCGGTGCCATGACCAGCTGGGTGTTGAGCACCCGCAGCTCGGTGGAATAGTACCAGTTGGTGCTCATCACGCCGCCCTCCTGCGCCAGCAGGTTGGCAAGCAGTTGTTCGGACGCCATATCAGCGTCCAGCCGGTTGGGTGCCCAGCAGCACCAGTCCACCACCAGCAGGGCAAAGCAGACCGCCGCCCAGAGCAGCAGTATCATATAGGTGGTTCGTTTTTGTTTTGCGCCGTTTGTTTGCAGCTTTGGCAAGCGGCTCCCCTCCCCTTTTTGGGATAAACTTTATATTATTGTATCGCAAATGGGGCGGGGGTGCAACCACTCGGCGTTATCCTTCGTCCGCTGCGGGGTCCAGCTGGCCGGTGGTGTCCAGCTGGATGGCGGAGCCGCGCCGCACAGTGGTGCCTGCCCGCGGGTACTGGCTGACGACCCGCTCCCCCTGCCCCAGCACATCCGCAGTCAGGGTATACTCGTTCAGCTTTTGGGCCGCGGCGGGGGCTTTCCAGCTGGTCACATCGGGCACGGTGGTAAAATATTTTGCCTGCTCTGCTTCGGTATAGCTGGGCTGGATGCCTAAGCGCGGCAGGCTTTTTTGCAGCACTTCCGCCGCCACGGGGCCGGAAAGCGCGCCGCCGCTGGTGGTCCAGCTGTGGGGTTCATCCAGGCAGATGAGGACTGCGATTTTTGGGTTTTCGATCGGTGTCACTGCCACAAAGCTGGCAATGCGGGCGCGCTCATTCTCGCTGTCCAGCTTTTGGCTGGTGCCGGTTTTGCCGCCCACACGGTAGCCCGCCACAGCACCGTTTTTGCCGGTGCCGGTGGTCACAACGCCCTCCATCAATTCGCGCATGACGGCGCTGGTTTCGGGCCGGATGACCTGCGCTTTTACGGTGGGCTGCACCTGCTGCACGGTATTGCGCTCGGTATCGCGGATGGACTGCACCACATGGGGCTGCATCAGCTTGCCGCCGTTGACCACCGCGCAGACGGCTGTGATCATTTGCAGGTAGCTCACCTTGCTGCTTTGCCCGAAGGAGCAGGAAGCCAGCTCCACCGGGCCCATGCGGTCGGCGGTATAGTATTCGCTGCGCTTGATCTCGCCGGGCAGGTCAATACCGGTTGCGGCGCGCAGGCCAAAGGCGGCAAAGTAATCGCAAAAGTTCTGTTTGCCCAGCCGCGCCCCTACCTGGATAAAGCAGGGGTTGCAGGATACCGCCAGCCCCTGGGCCAGGGTTTCACTGCCATGGATATGCCCGTTTGCGCAGCGGAAATTTGTGCCCGCCACATTGATCTTGCCCGCGCAGACAAAGCGGCTGTTCCGCGTGACGGCACCGGTATCCAGTGCCGCAGCGCAGGTGATGAGCTTGAACACACTGCCGGGTTCGTACAAATCGGAAATTGCCTTGTTGCGCCACTGGGCCTGCTGGGCGGTCTGCAAGGCTTTGCTGCGTTCTTCCCCGCTCAGGGCGTTCACCTGCTGGCGGATGGTTTCATCCACAATGGTGCGCGGATCGTTGGGGTCGTAATCCGGCTTGGTGGACATGGCAAGGATCGCGCCGGTATCGACCTCCATCACAATGCCCACCGCACGGGCCGCCACATGATGCTCCGCCACGGCGGCGCTGAGCGCGCTTTCCAGATAGTGCTGGATGTCCGCCCGGATGGTCAGAGTGATATCATTCCCTGGCACAGCATCCTGCAGGGTGCTGTAATGGGTGGGCATATCATACCCCCAGGCATTTTTTGCAGTCAGGATGGTTCCGTTCCGGCCGGTCAATTGGGCGTCATATTGCAGTTCCAGCCCCCAAAGGCCCTGATTATCCACATCGGTAAAGCCCAGCAGGCAGCCCATAAAGTTGCCCTGCGGGTAAACGCGCTTGGTATCCTGCAAAATCTGGATACCCTGCGCGTTGTTCTGCGTGCACCAGGCCCGCACGGCGTCCGCCAGATCGGCATCCACCCGGCGGCGGAGCAGGCAGTCATTGCTGGTGCGCTTGCTCAGCTTTTGCAGGGTAGCGTCATAATCAATATTCAAAATTTCGCTCAGTGCTTTGGCGGCGGGCTGCACCAGCTCATCCGCCAGTTCCCGCGGGGAGGCCCGGATGGTCCAGCAGGTTTTGCTGGCGGCCAGGGTAATGCCATCGGCGGAATAAATTTCGCCGCGGGCGGCGGGCAGCGTGGTATCCTGCAGCTGCTGGGCCGCGGCACGGTTGGCGTAACCGCTGGGGTCCAGTATTTGCAGGGTAAACAGCCGGGCCAGCAGCCCGCCAAAGCACAAAACCGCCACCAGCCCGGCCAGCACACGGGTGCGCCGCCGCATGTGGCGGTTCTGCGCAGGGTAAATGCTGCGCGGCGGGCGGTGGGTCTGTTTCATGGCGGTCTGCCTCCCCCTGTATTTTCTTCCACACACAAGCGTATGTGCTGGCGGGGCGGTTTATCCCGGCTTTGTGCGCCAGTATTGCAAGATTGTTTCCTTGCCGCACTGAAATTGCCCGGTGTTTAACGCTGGATTTTGCCATTAGTCGATATTTGTTTTTATCTTTTTCCTTTTCTTTCAGAACAAATTTCGCTCAAGCGCTGTTTTCATCGTTGCGTTTCGTTTCAGATACCCGTGCAAAATCCATTCTTTTTTTGCTTTTTGAAAACGAAATTGCTCATTTGCAAGGACAATATCGTTTCAATTCGCACAGATATTGCTTTTCTGCTTTTCTCGTCTTATAATGATAAACATGTAAATTTTTCGTAAAGCGAATAAGGAGTATCGGGAACGAATGAGCAACACAAAAAGCGCCGAATCCACCCTGTCGGAGCCGATTTTTAACCGCCAGGCATTGGTTCGGCTGATTTTGCCGCTGCTGGCGGAGCAGTTTTTGTCGGTATCCATGGGCATGGCGGATACCCTTATGGTATCCGGCGTGGGCGAAGCCGCTGTCTCCAGCGTGAGCCTGGTGGACAGCCTGAATATTTTGATCATCCAGATCCTGTCCGCCCTGGCAACCGGCGGCGCGGTCATCAGCAGCCAGTACCTTGGCCGGCGCGATGGTGAAAAAGCCGCCAAAAGCGCCGCCCAGCTGTACACCGTTCTTGCGGTCAGCACCATCGCTGTCATGCTGGTCATTCTGGTGCTCAGCCGCCCCATCCTGCGCATTGTTTTCGGCCGCATTGATGACGATGTGATGAGCTTTTCGCAGACCTACTTTTTGATCAGCGCCATCTCCTACCCCTTTATCGGGTTTTACAACGCCGGGGCCGCTTTGTTCCGTGCGCAGGGCAACAGCCGCATTTCCATGCTGGCCAGCCTGGTCATGAACATCATCAATATCTGCTTCAACGCCCTGTTCATTTATGGGCTGGGCATGGGGGTACTGGGCGCTGCACTGGCCACCCTGCTGGGGCGCGTGTTTGCCGCGGCGTGGGTGTTCTGGCAGCAGCAGCAAATTGAAAACCCGCTCTGCATCCGCCATATTGCGGATATGAAGCCGGACGGCGACCTGATTCGCCGCATCCTTGGCATTGGCATTCCCTCCGGTTTGGAGAACGGCATGTTCCAGATTGGCAAGCTGTGCGTCAGCAGCTTGACTTCCACCCTGGGCACCTCCGCCATTGCGGCCAACGCGGTGGCCAACACCATCAGCGGCATTGCCAACATTCCCGGCAGCACCATGGGCCTTGCCATGATCCCCGTCGTCAGCCGCTGCCTTGGCGCAGGAGACAAAAAACAGGCCAAGCATTACGCCAAGATGTTTATCCTGATGGCAATGCTCGGTTTGTTCTGCACCAACGCCTGCCTGTTTTTTACGATTCCTTACATTGCACGGCTGTTCAGCCTTTCGGATACTGCGCTCAACATGTGCGTTACCGTTATGCACTGGTTCTCTTTGTTCAGCGTTGTCTGCTGGGCTACCAGTTTTACGCTGCCCAACGCCCTGCGCAGCGGCGGCGATGCCCGCTACACCATGACGGTGAGCATTTTCAGCATGTGGCTGTTCCGCGTAATTTTGAGCTACATCTTTGTGCTCAAGCTCAACATGGGGCTGACCGGCGTGTGGTTCGGTATGTTCATTGACTGGATCTGCCGCAGCGTGTTCTTCATGATCCGCTTTGTCAGCAACAAGTGGATGGACCACAACGTAATCTGATACTATAGTTTCCTTAGGGCAACACCGCACAATTCCCGCCTTGCGGCTTAAGTACCGCTCCGGCAGCTGCGGCACTTAGAATTATGCGGTATTGCCTTAGCTCACATTCTAAATAACATCAAAAAGCGGCGCAGAGCCGGGCGTTATCTCCTCCGGTTCTGCGCCGTTTTTTTATTTTTGTGTGATAATGAACGATTTACAGGATATCCCACTGCACGGGGGTCAGGAACAGCTTTTCCGCCTCGGCACGGTCGGTGGTCTGGCCCAGCACCCACATCAGTTTGACTGCGGTGGCTTCGGGGGTCATATCGTGCGCTTCCAGCACACCGGGCAGGGCTTTGGCCGCGCGGCCAACTTCGTACACGGCAAGGTCGCTGCCCTCATGCGGTACCTGGGTGGTGAACACAGCCAGGTGCCCCGCGCCGCACCAGTCCCGCACGGCGGCAAACATGGCACCATCATCCCCGCCGGGCAGACCACCCACGCCAAAGCTTTCCAGCACCAGGGCGCGGTAACGGCCCTCCAACATGGGGATGATATCCGCCCGCATGCCCGGCACCAGCCGCAGCACAAACACATTGGGGTCCAGCGCGGTACTGAACACCGCATGGGTATAATCCGCCGGGCGCTGCAGGAACTGGATCAGGCGGCGGTCCCGGAACATGGCAGTTTCGGGATAATCAATGCTGGAAAACGCGTTAAAACTCTTGGTTCGGGTTTTGCGGGCGCGGGTGCCCAAAATCACCTGATTGTCAAACACGATCTGCACACCCCAGGCATCCGGGTGGCAGGCATAGGCCACGGCGCGCCACAGGTTGTTGCGGGCATCCGTATCGCGGTTATAAATCGATTTCTGGCTGCCGGTCAGCACCACCGGCTTGGGGCTTTTCTGGATCATGTAGCTGAGCGCTGCGGCGGTATAGCCCATCGTGTCCGTGCCATGGGTGATGACAAAACCATCATAGCGGTCATAGTTTTCCTGCACAGCGGCGGCAATGCCCTGCCACTGTTCGGGGCCCATGTTGGTGGAATCCAGGTTATACAGCTGGATGGCATCAATACGGCAGAATTCCGCCAGTTCCGGCACGCAGGAAAGCAGCTCTTGCGAGGTGATAGCCGGGGCAAGCCCGCCCGCCGCCGTTGGGCGCGAAGCAATGGTGCCGCCGGTTGCAATCAGCAGGATCGTTCTCATAAATTAGAGTTCTCCTTTTATTTTTCACTGCACGGTGCCTTGGCGCAGGGGCGGGGCACCCTTGTGCATAATATTCATAAGTGCGCTTATTATACCATCTGTGTGCGCGCAAGGCAAACATTTTTTACAGGGGGTTGACAAGTTTGGTCTATTGTTATAGACTAGGTTTATAGTAATAGACCAAATGAGAGAAGGAGCACCCCAAAATGGAACAGGATTACCGCCTTGCGGAAGGCGAATACCGCTTTGCCTGCCTGGTGTGGGCTAACGAGCCGCTGGGCAGCGGCCAACTGGTAGCGCTGGCAAATGAAGCCCTTGGCTGGAAGAAAAGCACCACCTATACCGTGCTGAAAAAGCTGTGTGAGCGCGGTATATTACACAATGCAAACGGCACCGTAACGGCACTGGTCAAACAGGCCCAGGTTCAACAGGAAGAAAGCGCCGCCGTCGTGCAAAAAAGCTTTGGCGGCAGCCTGCCCCGCTTTGTGGCCGCTTTTTTGAACACCAGCTCCATCAGCGAGGTGTTCGAGCAGATCGTCCACATCTCTGCTGACGATGTGTTCATCGGCCTCTCCTTCCCCATCCGCGCCATGCTGGATGACGCCCGCCGCCAGGACAGCGACGCCTGAATGCTGCTTGCTTACTGCTTAACGGAAAGGAAAAACGCCATGATGTTCAGCATCCGTTCTTTTGTGCTGTATGCCGTTGGCACCAGTATGTGCGGCAGCCTGCTGGTACTGCTCTGTCTACCGTTGTGCGCGCTGCTGCGCAGGCTGCGGGCCCCCAGCAAACTGTTGTGCCTGCTTTGGCTGGCGGTCGGGCTGCGGTTTCTGCTGCCGGGCGGCATCCCGGTATCCATCCGGCAGCCGGGCAGCGCGGCCCCCATTCAACAGGCTGGCGCCGTGGTTCAGGCGCTCACCGTGCCCGCAGAACTCCCGGCGCAGGCTTTGCCGGGCGCGGCAGGCAGTGCTCCCCTGCCCGGCAGCATGTTTAACATCTGGGTGGCACTGGCAGCGATCTGGGCTGCCGGGGTAGTGGTTTTACTGGTGCGTGCGGCGGCTGGCTATTGCCGCCTGCTCCGCATGGTGACCCTTGCCTGCAAAACGCCGGATGGCTGCTACACCTGCGCCGCGGTTGCCACGCCGTTCACACTTGGCGTGCTGCGCCCCCGCATTTATATGCCGCAAAGCCTGCAGGGTCCCCCACGCCGTGCGGTACTGCTGCATGAACGCACCCACATCCGCCGGGGTGACCCCATCACCAAGCCGCTGTACTATCTGGCCGCCTGCCTGCACTGGTGGAACCCGCTGGCATGGCTGGCGTTCCGCCAATTTGAGCAATACATGGAACTTGCTTGTGACGAAGCAGCCCTCGGAACCGCTCCCGCTGCCGAGCGCGCAGATTACTGCGAAAGCCTTCTGCGCTTTGCCACGGTGCGCCAGATGCCCGGTGCCCTCGCCTTTGGGCAGGGCCAGGTGGCCAAGCGGGTGGCCCACTTGCTGAAATACCGCAAACCTGCCCCGCTGCTGTTAGCCCTTGGCTGTGTGCTGGTTGCGCTGGGCTGCGGTGCCTGCGCCCTGCGGCCCCAGGCGGAAACTACCGCGCCGCAGGCCGAACCCGTTTCCGCTGCGGCAGAACCCACGCCGGAACCTGCCACTCCTGCTGATGATACGCTGACCAACAGCGCCGCGGAACCCACCGCACAGCCGGAGCAGCCCCAGGCCACGGCAGAGCCGCTGGTTTTTGGCTGGCCGGTGGCGGATTTCCATTACATTGCCCACTTTGTATCAGACTATCACCGCGGAGCGGATTACAGCGCCACCAAAGGTACGCCGGTGCTGGCAGTGTATAACGGCACGGTGGCGGTTGCCAACAACCACCCCAGTTACGGCAATTATGTGGTGATCGACCACGGCACCCTGCCGGACGGCCACAGTTACCGCACGCTGTATGCCCACCTGGATACCCTGAGCGTGGCAGCTGGCGATACAGTGACCCAGGGCCAGCAGCTTGGCACGGTGGGTTCCACCGGCAAATCAACCGGCAACCACCTGCACCTGGAGCTGTTTGTGGATGGAGCCTTGACCGATACCCGCACAATGATTCCTTACGATAACACTACCTCCCCGGACCTGCATTTGACCACCACGCTGGATTTTATCTGCCCGTTGGAAAGCTACACGGCAATTTCTGCCCCCTTCCGCACCGATGATTCCGATACACCGCCCCACCTTGGCGTGGATTTTGCCGCTGCGGGCGGTACACCGGTACAGGCTGCACAGAGCGGTGTTGTGACCCAGGCAGGCTGGGATGATGACCACGGTTACTTTGTAACCATCTACCACGGTGCAAACGCCGCTGCCAACGATGACGGCACTTACCCTGCCAACTATGCCACCAGCTATGCTCACCTGCAAAGCAAGCCCGCCGTGCAGGTGGGGCAGCGGGTCGCGCAGGGGGATGTGATCGGCTATGTGGGCAGCACAGGCAGTTCCACCGGCAACCACCTGCACTTCCAGCTGCTGGTAAACGGCACCCCCGTTGACCCGCTGGCCATACTGCCGCAATAAGAGAAAACAAATGAAACTGAAAATATTCTATGTACGGGCTGCTGCAGCTGCGGCGGCAGCCCTGCTTTTTTTGTACCCATTCCCCGCCCATGCAGCGGATTCCGCTGCCTTGCAGGGCCAGGTGAGCGCGGCGCAGCGCGAATATGAAAGCGCCGCCAGCACACTGGACAGCATGCAGCAGCAAGCCAGTGACACCCGCCAGCAGGTCAACGACTTGCAAAGCCAAACCAATGCACTGCGCGGCCAACTGGGCAGCATTGTGGCCCAGCTGGAGCAAAGCCGCACCGAGCTGGCCGAAGCCCAGAACCAAGCAACCGCTGCGGCCAAGGCGCTGGAAGAAAAGCAGGCTGCGTTCAGCGCCCGATATGACAGTTGCAAGCAGCAGCTGACCGCCATGCAGCTGCTGAACGAAGGCGGGGAAATCAGCCTGTTGATGCAGGCGGATGATTTATACGAACTGCTGACCTTTTGGCAGGTGCTGAACGATTTGACCGAGCACAATAAACAGCTGCTGGACGAGTTGGATGCGGAAGCTCAGGCTCTGGACACCCAACGCCAGCAGGCCGAAGCCGCTGCAACGCAGGCCGAACAGGCCGCCCAAGCCCTGCAGGCGCGCCAGGATGAACTGACCCAGACGCAGATCCAGCTGGAACAGGCCTTGCAGCAGGCCAGCACGGAACTGGACAGCCAGCAGGCAGCCGCCGAAGCCCAGGCCGCCGTGACCGAAGAAAAACGCAAGGCCTATGAACAGGCCACCGCCGCGCTGGATGCCTACTTAAAAGCGCAGAGCCAGAAATACCAGGATCCCGCCCGCCATTGCAGTTTGGATTTCACCTGTCCCCTGCCCAGCGTGGGGCGCATCAGCACCTACTTTGGGGAGCCGGATGCTGTATACAACAAGCCGCACACAGGGGCCGACATGCCCGCCGCCAGCGGCACCCTCATTTACGCCGTGGCGGATGGCGTGGTCAGCGCGGCATCCGCCCGGCCCAGTTATGGCAACTGTGTGCAGATCGACCACGGCACCGCGGATGACGGCAGCAGCTATGCCACCCTGTATGCGCACATGTCCAGCTTTTGCGTCAGCGCGGGGCAGACGGTGCATAAGGGCGATGTGATCGGCTATGTGGGCAACACCGGGGATGTGCGCGGTGCCAACGGCGGCTACCACCTGCATTTGGAGCTGCGCATCAACGGCACCCGCACCGACCCGCTGCAATACATCCCGCACTGAACGGAGAATGTCGATTGACCGGCTAACGTACAAAACAAACACACTATGGCTGAACTGCAACACAAAACACCGCGCAAACCCCGCCGCACCAACCTGCGCCGGCTGCCCGGCTGGCACAGAACTGGCGAGATTTTTTATGCCGTCGGCTTTTTAACAGAATATTGGCTCATCTGCCTGGGCCGCAAGGCTGCCGCCGCGGCGCACGCTGCGCGGGATGCTGCGCTTTATCTTATCTGGCTGCTGCTTGCCCCGGTGTTGGAGCTGGGGCAGGCATTCTGCACCGCGCTGGCCGGGCCGCACCCGTTGCGGCAGCTGGTGCCATGGCTTGCCCCCTGCGCCGCCGGGGTGATACTTTGGGCTGTGGTTGCCCATGGGCTGAACCTGCACTTTACCCTGCAGGTGGAAGTAAACGGCACCGTGGTTGGCAGCGTTGCCACCGAGCAGAACTTTGATACCGCCCGCGCAGACCTCCAGGCCCGCCTTGCCGCCGCACGGCAGCTGGCGGATTCCGATACCGCCGCCCTGCCGGTGCTGGAGCCAACCTATACCCTGCACATCGGCGGTACCCCCATGACGGAATTGCAGCTGACGGATGCTATTCTGCGCGCCAGCGGCAGCTCCATTGTGGAGGGCACCGCAGTGTATCTGGATGGCAGCCTTGCTTTTGTTACGGTAGAGGGCGACCACCTGCGCTGCTTTTTCAACCAGCTGCAGCGGCCCTGGCGCGCCCCCAGGCAAAGCAATGTGCGCACCGCATTTCTGCACGAGCTCCGGCTGGTGGATGGCATCTATCTGGCGGGTTCGGTGCAGCCTTATGGCGAGATCGTTCAGCAGCTGCAAAGCCGCGATCTGCTGCAGGTCAAAACTGTGTACACCCGCGTGTATCAGGAGCCGATCCCCTATGACCAGCAGACGGTGGAACGCAGCGACCTTGGCTTTGGCGTGGTGGAAACTATCCAGCAGGGTGTTGACGGCACCCAGCAGCTGACCGAGGAGATCACCTATGTGAACGGCGTGCAAACTGCCGCCGAGGTGGTACATATTGATATATTGACCCCTGCAGTGCCGGAGATCACTGCCCGCGGCACCCATCTTGCGCCGGGCATGACGGCGGAGCTGGATGGGTACACCTTCATCTGGCCGGTGCCGCAGTACAAGCATGTAAGCCGCTGGATGGGCGGCAGCGACAACCACAAGGGCGCGGATATTGCCGCGCCGCGCGGCACCCCCATCATTGCCTCAGCCAGCGGCACGGTGGTAACAGCCACCTACCACAACAGCGTTTTCAGCTATGGCAACTATGTCATGATTTACCACGGCACCGACGACCAGGGCAACACCTATGCTACCCTGTACGCCCACATGAACAGCACCCCGCCGGTCAGTGTGGGCCAGAACGTTTCGCAGGGGGATGTCATCGGCCATGTTGGCACCACCGGCAACTCCACCGGCAACCACCTGCACCTGGAACTGCGTGTGAACGGTGCGCGCACCAACCCGCTGAACTATGTTCCGCACTAATGTTATGGTGTAGCTGAAAAAGCGCCAGCCGACACTTTATTTTCAGTTATGCCTTAGGCCTGACAGCCTGAAGGAGATCAATTTCGATGAACCAGCAAAAACATAAGCTTGTTGTGCGCATTGTCTGCCTGGTGATCGCCGTCTTGATGGTGGCAAGCCTTGCCGCAACGGCGTTTATGGCACTGCTTTGATCCGGCAGCAACGCACAACTTTTACGCAAGGGAGCACATTTTCGCTATGAGCAAAAAAGTCAGTCTTGGTGTGGCCGCAACCGTCACGCTGATTGCAATGGCCGTGACCTTTTCCATGACCATGACCGTATCCATGAACATGTTCAACAATACGGTTTCCAGTGTTAAAAACAAGGAGCGCATGTATAACAAGCTGTCCGAAGTGGACCGCTATGTGCGCGCCAATGAGTACTTTGATATCAACGATGATACGCTGAACGATACCATTGCATCCGGCTATATGCTGGGCATCAGCGACCGGTACGCCCGCTATTATTCCGCCAAGGCCTACAGTGAAAGAGTCGGTCTTGCCAATGGCCGCCTGATGGGCATTGGCGTTTCCGTTGTCAAGGATCCGTCCTCCGGCTATGCGCGCATCATCCGTGTGTATGATAACACCCCCGCTACCAACGTTGGTCTGGAAGTCGGCGGCTTTATCACCGCTATCGGCGATACCAGCACCCGCAGCATGAGCGATGCCGCCGCCATGACCTCCGCCCTGTTGGGGGAGGAAGGCAGCACCGTCAACATCAAATACCTGACCCCCCTGCGGGAAGAGCAGAGCTTTGAAATTACCCACGCCAATTATACCACCCCCAGCATCAGCACGGTGCGCCTGATGGATAACGGCGTTGGCTACCTGCGCATTGATTCCTTTACCTCAGGCACGGCGGTGGAATTCCGCAATGCTGTCAACAGCCTGACCAACCAGGGGGCTACCTCGCTGATTTTTGACCTGCGCGATAACAGCGGCGAAAACCTGAACGCTGCCCTTGTTGCCACAGATTACTGCGTGCCCTCCGGTCTGATTGCCCAGAGCCAGGATAAGGGCGGCAATGTGACAGACCTGCGTATGTCTGACGAAAACGAGATCACCCTGCCCATGGTCTGCCTGGTCAACGGCAGCACGGCATCCGGTGCGGAGCTGTTTGCCAACGCTCTGCGTAAAATGGCCGGGGCCACCATCGTGGGCAGCACCACGGCGGGCAAAGGTGTTCTGCTCAGCGACCCGCAGAGCCTTTCGGACGGCAGCGCGGTGGTAATCACCGTGGGCATTCTGCTGGATAACGAGGGCAAAAACTGGAACGGCACCGGCCTGACCCCGGATGTGGACGCCAGCCTGACCAACGATGAACAGAGCAGCTATTACGACTTTACTGTCGATAACGACCCCCAGATCGCCAAGGCTATCAATGCCATTTCCGGCGCCAATGGCCAGTAAGCGGGCAGGGGAGACCCAGCCTGAGATATACCCTAAGGCAACACCGCACAATTCCCGCCTTGCGGCT
>ENA-OROO01000326-OROO01000326.1-human-gut-metagenome-genome-assembly--contig:-NODE-326-length-31731-cov-15.698668_pt1 | contig 31731 bp, 24 predicted proteins | sample MGYA00242130_ERZ509052 | MGnify/ENA primary metagenome ERZ509052 (study PRJEB26280, sample SAMEA2338730) | human gut metagenome | biome: human gut; feature: human-associated habitat; material: faeces... | reverse complement strand
AGGGCCAGACCGTGCTGATGATGTGCGGCCTGCAGGGCAACGGTAAGACCACCCACGCCGCCAAGCTCGGCAAATATTACCGCAGCCAGGGCCGCCGCCCGCTGCTGGTCGCCTGCGATATTTACCGCCCCGCCGCCATTGAGCAGTTGAAGGTCGTCGGTGAGCAGGCCGGTGTCCCGGTCTTTACGCTGGGCACCGAAAAGCCCGAAATCATCGCGCAGAAGGCACTTGCCTACGCGAAGGATCACGGCAATGACATTGTTATTCTCGATACCGCAGGTCGGCTTCATATTGATGAGGCTCTTATGGATGAGCTTAAAAACATAAAAAAAGAAGTTGAGCCAAACGAAATTTTGCTTGTTATCGACTCGATGACAGGTCAGGACGCAGTTAATGTTGCGAAGAGCTTTAACGAGCTTCTTGACATTACGGGCGTTATTCTAACAAAGCTTGACGGTGACACTCGAGGCGGTGCGGCACTTTCGGTAAAGGCTGTTACAGGCAGACCTATTAAATTTGCAGGTACAGGCGAAAAGCTTGACGATATTGAAGTTTTCCACCCCGACAGAATGGCAAGCCGTATTCTCGGCATGGGTGATGTGCTTACTCTCATTGAGGACGCACAGAATAAAATGGATGCCGAAAAAGCCGAAGAAATGGCTCAGAAGATGATGAGCAACAAATTCGACTTTAACGATTTGTACGATCAGTTTGAGCAGGTCAAGAAAATGGGACCGCTCAAGGGCATTCTCTCAAAAATTCCGGGCGTCGGAAAACAGCTTGAGGGCGTTGACATTGACGACAGACAGATTGACTGGGTTCAGGCAATCATCCTCTCAATGACACCCGAAGAAAGAAGTCATCCGCACATTATGAACCCGTCAAGAAAGCGCAGAATTGCGGCAGGTTCGGGCAGAAGCATTGAAGAAGTCAACCGACTTATCAAGCAGATTGACCAAATGCAGAAGATGATGCGTCAGATGACAAAGGGCGGAAAAGGCTCTAAGAAACGAAGAAAAATGAAAGGTCTTCCGGGGCTCGGCGGTATGCCGATGAACGGAATGGGCGGAATGGGCGGTCCTGACGGAATGCCTCCGTTCAAATAATTAACATTTATCAAACATTAAACAAAAACAAAGTTTTTCATCCAATTACGGTTGGTGAATATAAATTAACAATTTTTATGAGGTGAACATTATGGCAGTAAAGATCAGACTTAGAAGAATGGGTTCAAAGAAGGCTCCTTTCTACAGAGTAGTAGTTGCAGATTCAAGATATCCGAGAAACGGTCGTTTCATTGAAGAAATCGGCACATATGATATTCTCAAGAAGCCTTCAGAGTTCAAGGTTGATGCTGAAGCAGTTAAGAAATGGATTGCTAACGGCGCTCAGCCAACAGACACAGTAAAGGCTCTTCTCAAGAAGAACGGCGTAATTGAATAATTGCGCTTCGGAAAGGACAAACAATGAAGGATTTACTTGCAGTTATCGCAAAGGGTCTTGTTGACGATCCAGATTCCGTATCAGTTGAAGCAGATGCTCCCAACGAAGAGGGAACAGTTGTTTACCATATTCATGTTGCAGAAAACGACATGGGCAGAATCATCGGTAAGCAGGGCAGAATTGCCAAGGCTATCCGCACAATTGCCCGCAGTGCAGCTATCCGCAGTGAAGAAAAAATTATGGTTGAAATCGACTGATTAACGGTCATAACCGAACAAAAGCCTCCGAAATTTCGGGGGCTTTTAATATTGCTCAAATTTTATTGAGCAGACATCTGACATACAAAAAACGGTCGGCTTGAACAAACCGACCGTTAATATTTTGCAATTATTAAATTAATTCAGAAATTATTTGTCCTCTTTAACAACATCTCTGACAACCTTTACGATGTGCGGCTGTGTAAGACCGAACTTGTCAAGAAGCTCAAGAGCAGGACCGCTGTAACCGAAACGATCGTTTACACCAATCTTTGTAACCTTAACAGGGCATTCTGCGCTTACAACATCACAAACAGCGTCGCCAAGACCGCCGATAACATTATGCTCCTCAACGGTGATGATTCTGCCTGTTTCCTTTGCAGCCTTAATAATGATATCTCTGTCAATAGGCTTGATTGTGTGGATATTGATAAGGCGAGCGTTGATACCCTCTGCTTCAAGCTCCTTAACAGCCTTTAAAGCCTCGTTTACAACAAGGCCTGTTGCGATAACAGCCACATCGTTGCCCTCGTGAAGAGTAATGCCCTTGCCGAGTTCAAAAGTATAGGTATCGGGATCGTTAAAGCTGTCGATTGCAAGTCTGCCAAGACGGATATAAACAGGGCCCTTGTACTCAATTGCTGCCTTTGTAGCAGCCATCATTTCGTAATGATCGGCAGGGTTAAGAATAACCATACCCGGAATTGTACGCATAATACCGATGTCTTCAAGGCACTGATGAGTAGCACCGTCTTCGCCTGTTGAAATGCCTGCGTGACTGCCGGCAATCTTAACATTGAGGTGAGGATAAGCAACAGAGTTACGAATCTGCTCGAATGCTCTGCCTGTTGCAAACATTGCAAATGATGCTGCAACGGGGATTTTGCCTGCCGCAGCCATACCTGCCGCAACACCTACCATATTGCCCTCGGCAATACCGCAGTCAAAAAATCTGTCGGGAAATTCTTTCTTGAAAATTCCTGTCTTTGTAGCAGCTGCGAGGTCTGCGTCAAAAACGATAATATCCTTATTTGTCTTTGCAAGCTCACAAAGAGCCATACCAAAGCTTTCTCTTGTAGCCTTTTTAATAACCTGTGCCATCAGCAGTTGCCCTCCAATCTGTCAATTTCAGCCTGAAGCTCGGCAGTAGCCTGTTCATACTGTTCCTTGTTTGGAGCAGTGCCGTGCCAGCCAACCTGATTTTCCATAAATGAAACGCCCTTGCCCTTGACGGTCTTTGCAAGAATTGCAGTAGGCTTGCCCTTTACTGTCTTAGCCTTTTCGAGAGCCGATTCAATCTGATTAAAGTCGTGACCGTTAATTTTGATTACTTCAAAGCCGAAGCTTTCAAACTTTTTATCGAGAGGTTCAATGCCTGCAACCTCTTCAACAGTACCGTCAATCTGAAGTCCGTTCTGGTCAACAATTACAACGAGGTTGTCAAGCTTGTTGTGAGCGGCAAACATTGCAGCCTCCCAAACCTGACCTTCTTCAACTTCGCCGTCACCGAGAACCGTATATGTGCGATAGCTCTTGTTATCAAGCTTAGCCGCAAGCGCCATACCGCAGGCAGCCGAAATGCCTTGACCGAGTGAGCCTGTGCTCATATCAATACCGGGAGTACCCTTCATATCGGGATGACCCTGAAGCATTGCGCCCACATGGCGGAGCTTAGTAAGCTCGTCCCATTCAAAAAAGCCCTTGAGTGCAAGTGTTGCATAAAGAGCCGGACAGCAGTGACCCTTTGAAAGAACAAAACGATCTCTGTCCTGCATATCAGGATTTTTAGGATCAACATTCATTTCCTTAAAGTAGAGATATGTGAAAATATCTGCTGCAGAAAGCGATCCGCCGGGATGACCTGATTTGGCATGGTAAGTGCCGAGAATTGCGCCCATTCTTGACTTTGCAGCAAGGATTTGGAGCTGCTTGATTTCTGAACTATCCATTTAATAAACCATTCCTTTCAGAATTTTGCGCAGTACTTGACCGTGTCTGCGCACCTATTTCAATTATACACAATTCAACGCAAATTTCAACAATTTTTTCGGATTTTCCAAAAATCGGATAAATTCCTTAAATTCACCCTTGAAGAAATAATTTTTTATGATATAATAAGCAAAGTAAAGTACGATTAAATCTAAACTTTTGTAAGAGCTTATTTATGAAAACCGTTTGGAGGGAACAGTAATGCTGCTTGCGGCCGATGTCGGAAACACCAATGTCAAGCTCGGTATTTTTGACGGAGATAATTTAAAATTCAAACTCCGTTTTTCAACCGATGAAAACAAAACAAGCGACGAGCTTGCCGTTGAGCTTTACACTTTTTTGCAGATTTACAACATCGACGCAAAAAGCATTGACGGCGCTATTATAAGCTCTGTTGTTCCGAAATTTACATATAACCTCAGAAGTGCGATTATGACCGTTACAGGCAAAAAAAGTCTGCTCATAGGTCCGGGACTCAAGACAGGTCTTGACATCAAGATTGAGCATCCCGAAACCTTGGGTGCAGATATCGTTGCCGGCTGTGTGGGAGCGTGTGAAAAATACGGTGGTCCTCTCATTATGATTTTTATGGGAACAGCAACCGCAATTGTCTATGTTGACGCAAGCAACGCGTATCACGGCGGTGCAATTGCCCCCGGTATGGGAATTTCGCTTGACGCACTCACAAATCACGGTGCATTGCTGTCATCGGTTGATATGAAAGCTCCAAAGAAGGTAATTTCGTCAAACACATCCGACTGCATTCGTTCGGGAATTATGTTCGGAACAGCCTGTATGCTTGACGGAATGGTTGATATGTTTACCGAGGAATGCAGGAAAGAATGCAAGGTTATTGCAACAGGCGGTCTTGCTCCGCTTGCAATCAAAAACTGCCGTCACGATATTATCTTTGATGAGAATATTATTCTTGACGGACTCAAAATTATTTACGGGAGAAATAAAAAATAAAGACAATTTAATATACAACTTGTTTTTGAATTATTAATTTGATGCAACGGGGTTCTCCCCTTGTAAATATTATTTGCGTTTCACCTGCGGAAAATGAGCAGGGAAACAGCAGGAGGAATTTTTTATGAATAAGACAGAAACACAAAAGACTTACAAACTTGTAGGACTTGCAATTCTTACAGCGCTCATCATTGTTGTACAGGTACTTGCAAGCTTCTTCCCGATGAAACCCGTATCAATCACACTTGCACTTATCCCGATTGTAATCGGTGCGGCTATTTACGGCAAGGGTGCAGGCGCATATCTCGGAGCGGTATTCAGCGCGGTTGTAGTTCTCATGTGCATCTTCGGCGTTGATCTCGGCGGTGCAATGGTATGGAACGCAAATCCGTTTATGTGCATTGTAGTTTGTATGCTTAAAGGTACAGCCGCAGGATTTTGCTCGGGTGTTGTTTACCGTGCAATAAGCAAAAAGAACTCAATTGTTGCAGCCGCACTTGCAGGCATTGTTTCACCTATTGTAAACACAGGCATCTTTATTCTTGGCTTACTTCTCTTCTTCAGACCTGTTCTCGAAGTATGGGCAGGCGGCACAGACATTGTTTACTATGCTCTTATTTCACTTGCAGGTATCAATTTCATTATTGAACTTGGCGTAAACCTTATCGTAAACCCTGTTATTGTAAGAGTAGTCGATGTTGTTCAGAAGAACCGCACAAAATAATTAACATTCAAAAACGGGCGATTTTGTTTAGAATCGTCCGTAATTTTTTACATTATATTTTAAAATCGGTGATGTTATGCAAAAGAAAATTCTTGAACTTTTAACAAAAACAGACGGTTATGTTTCGGGCAGTGAAATTTCCGAACAGCTTGGTGTGTCAAGGCAGGCTGTGTGGAAAGCGATGAACAATCTCAAGGAACAGGGTTACAAAATCGACTCTGTAACAAACCGCGGATACTGCCTTGTTGCCTATCCCCCGCACCTCAACGAGTCTGCAATAGAAAAATACCTGAAAACCTCTGTAATCGGCAAAAACCTCATCGTCCTTGACGAGGTGGGTTCAACAAACGATTACCTCAAAAAGCTTGGCGCAGACGGCTGCGAAAACGGCACGGTTGTCGTTGCCAGAGAACAAACTCAGGGCAAGGGCAGGCTCGGCAGAGTTTGGAAAGCAAAAAAGGATGACAGCATCACCTTTTCATTCTTGTTAAGACCTAAGATTGCCCCGTCAGAGGTATCGTCAATCACCCCTCTTGCAGGTCTTGCAGTCTGCAAGGCAATCAGAGAATTCACGGGACTTGACTGCCGTATAAAATGGCCGAACGATATCATCATCGGCAAGAAAAAGCTCGTCGGTATTCTAACCGAAATGAGTGCCGAATTTGACGCCGTTGAATATGTAATTACAGGCATCGGAATCAATGCCGATACTCAGGATTTTCCCGATGACATCAAGGAAAAGGCAACTTCAATTTATCTTGCAACAGGCGGTCATTTTGACAAGAACAAATTCTTTGCCAGTGTACTTAATCACATTGAGGAAGAATTTATCAAAAACGGTTTAAAACTCTCCGACATTGCGTTAAAAGAATACACAAGCCTTTGCGCAACAATCGGCAGAACCATAGCATTCAGCCGCAACGGCAGATCCGTAAAAGCCAAAGCCGTAGGAATTAACCGTAACGGCGAGCTTATTGCCGAGCTTCCCGACAAAACCACCAAGCTTATCAATTCAGGCGAAGTCACCGTTCAAGGCATCTATTAACGGCGTGTCGCCGTCCCCCGTTCGCCGCTACAATAACAATACAATATTATTGCGTACTATACCGCACAAACAACAAGGACATCCGAAAAACGGATGTCCTTAGTTTTTATATAAAATATTCGGTTATAAATTACTTGAAGTATTTTACGCCGCTTTCAAAAATCTGCTGGTCTTTTGCAAAAGGAACATTTTTGTAAAGGTTTTCGCCCTTTCTCTCGCTGTGTCCCATTTTGCCGAGTACTCTGCCGTCAGGTGATGTGATACCCTCAATTGCGCAAACAGAACCGTTGAGGTTGAACTCAATGTCGCTGCTTGGGTTGCCGGCAAGGTCAACATACTGTGTTGCAATCTGACCGTTCTTTGCAAGTTCTTTTACAGTTTCAACATCAGCCATAAATCTGCCCTCACCGTGTGACACGGGAACAGCAAACACATCGCCTGCGTTGACATTTGCAAACCACGGTGACTTAACGGAAGTAACTCTTGTATACGCCATATGTGAAATATGTCTGCCGATTGTGTTGAATGTGAGCGTCGGATCATTTGCTTTAAGCTCTCTGATTTCGCCGTAAGGAACAAGTCCGAGCTTGATAAGAGCCTGGAATCCGTTACAGATACCAAGCATAAGACCGTCACGATTCTTGAGAAGGTTGTTAACCTGCTCTGCAATTCTCGGGTTGCGGAATGTTGTTGCAATGAACTTACCTGAACCGTCAGGCTCGTCACCGCCTGAGAAACCGCCCGGAAGCATAATCATCTGTGACTTTGCAATGAGCTTTTCCATTTCGTCAATTGTTTCCTCAATGTCATTTGAAGAAAGGTTCTTGACGATGAGCATTTCAACATTTGCACCCGCTTTTTCAAATGCTCTTGCCGTATCAACCTCGCAGTTTGTACCCGGGAATACAGGGATAAATACAGTAGGCTTTGCAACCTTGATTGCAGGTGAAGATGTATTTCTCTCGCTGTAAAGCGGAACATCAACTTCGATTTCAGGCACTTCAGCCTTTGTCGGGAATACCTTTTCAAGCGGAGCAGTCCACTTTTCGAGGAGTGCGGAAAGTTCGATTTCCTTGCCGTTTACAGTAATCTTTGCATCGTTCGTAACAGTACCGAGGTCATAGTGAAGAACATCGTTTGAAAGCTCTGCACCGTCTGCAAGTTCGATAACAAGCGAACCCGAAAGCGGAGCAAAAAGCTCGTCATTTGTAAGTTCGTTTGCAAACTTAAAGCCAAAGCCGTTACCGAAGCAAGCCTTACATACGCTTGCGGCAGTACCGCCCTCTTTAACAACCGATGCAGAAAGCACCTTGCCGTCCTCGCAGAGAGCATAAACAGCGTTGTACATTTCGATAAGCTTATCCCATACAGGCATAAGTGTTTCTTTATTTTCGGGAACGGGAACAAAGATAACCTTTGAACCTGCGTTCTTGAATTCTGTTGAAATTGTCTTTGATGCCTTTGTCATTGCAACGGCGAAGCTTACGAGTGTAGGCGGAACATCAATGTCCTCAAATGTACCTGACATACTGTCCTTACCGCCGATTGACGGAAGTCCGAGCTTGAGCTGAGCCTGCATAGCACCGAGGAGTGCTGCGGCAGGTTTGCCCCAACGGGAAGGGACATCTTTAAGTCTTTCAAAATATTCCTGGAATGTAAGTCTTGCTGTCATCGGGTTTGCGCCGATTGCAAGCAGCTTTGAAAGCGACTCAACAACTGCATAAGCAGAGCCGTGGAACGGACTCCAGCGTGAAACACCGGGGATATAACCGTAACTCATTGCTGTTGCATCGTCTGTTTCGCCCTTCTCAAGCGGAATCTTTGCAGCCATAGCCTCCTGAGGAGTGAGCTGATTCTTACCGCCGAACGGCATAATTACCGTAGCCGCACCGATTGATGCGTCAAATCTTTCTGCAAGACCGATCTGTGAGCAAACTTCAAGTCTTGACATATTTTCAAGGAATGCCTCGTCAGCAGGCATATCTTTAAGCTTTGCGGGAGCAACCTTACGGTAGCAGCCTTCCCACTTCGGAGCCTCGATATAAGCCTTGGCAACCTGAGTAACACCGTTTGTGTTGAGGAACTCACGGCTGAGGTCAACGATTGTGTCGCCTCTCCAGTTCATTGTAAGACGAGGACTTTCGGTTACAACCGCAACGGCTGTAGCCTCAAGGTTTTCTTTTGATGCAAGTGAAATAAACTTGTCAACATCTTTTTTATCGAGAACAACAGCCATTCTTTCCTGACTTTCGGATATAGCAAGCTCCGTACCGTCAAGGCCGTCATATTTCTTTGTTACCTTGTCAAGGTCAACCGTAAGACCGTCGGCAAGTTCACCGATAGCAACGCAAACACCGCCTGCACCGAAGTCGTTGCATCTCTTGATGAGCTTTGCAACTTCGGGATTGCGGAACAAACGCTGAATTTTTCTTTCTGTAGGAGGATTACCCTTCTGAACCTCTGCACCGCAGGTTTCGATTGAGCTTTCATCGTGAGCCTTTGAAGAACCTGTTGCACCGCCGCAGCCGTCACGGCCTGTTCTTCCGCCGAGAAGCACGATTACATCATCGGGAAGAGGAGTTTCACGGATAACATTTTCCTTTGGAGATGCACCGATAACAGCACCGATTTCCATTCTCTTTGCAACATAGCCCTGATCGTAAAGCTCGGTTACCTGACCTGTTGCAAGACCGATCTGGTTACCGTATGAGCTGTAACCCTGAGCGGCACCTGTTGTAATTTTGCGTGAAGGGAGCTTGCCGTGCATTGTGTCCTTGAAAGGAATTGTCGGATCGCCCGAGCCTGTAACACGCATAGCCTGATATACATATGAACGGCCTGAAAGCGGATCACGGATTGCACCGCCAAGACAGGTTGCGGCACCGCCGAAAGGCTCGATTTCTGTCGGGTGGTTGTGAGTTTCGTTCTTGAACTGAACGAGCCACTGTTCTGTTTTTCCATCTATAGTAACGGGAACCTGAATTGAGCAGGCATTGATTTCTTCACTTTCGTCAAGGTCGGGAATGAGTCCTTTTTTCTTGAGTGACTTCATACCGATGAGAGCCATATCCATAAGTGAAACGATTCTCTTTGTATCCTTGCCGTAAACCTCGTCACGGGTTGCATAATACTCGCTGAGTGCGTCCTCGATAACCTTGCCGAGAGCAGACTTTTCAATCTCAATCTCTTCAAGTCTTGTGAGGAATGTTGTGTGACGGCAATGATCCGACCAGTATGTGTCAATTACACGGAGTTCTGTAACCGACGGATCACGGTGCTCTGTATCTCTGAAGTAATCACGGCAGAACTTGAGGTCTGCAAGTGTCATTGCAAAGCCCATTGAATCGTAATACTTCTGCATCTCATCGTCATTCCAGCCGTTGAAGCCCTCTACCCTCTTAACATTTTCGGGAACGGGAATTTCCATATCAAGAGTCTTTGGCTTTTCAAGAGATGCAAGACGGCTTTCAACAGGGTTGATGAGGTACTCCTCAACCTTTACAAGCTCTTCATCTGTAATATTGCCCTTGAGAGCAATTACTCTTGCTGTAAGAACCTTGCAACGCTCGCCCTGAGTAAGGAGCTGAACGCACTGCTCGGCAGAGTCGCCGCGCTGATCGTACTGACCGGGGAGATACTCCATTGCGAATACCTTCCAGCCGTCCTCAATCGGGAGAGTTTCTTCATAGATTACATCGGCGTTAGGCTCTGACAAAACAATGGTTTTCGCCTTGTCATATTCTTCCTTAGTAAGTCCCTCAAGATCGTAACGCACAATGTAACGAAGATCTTCGACAGACTTCATACCGAGGTTGTGGCGGATGTCCCAAAGCGTCTGCTTTGCAAGAACATTGAAGCCATCCTTTTTTTCAACAAAAATTCTGATTACTTCTGACATAATTCATTCACCTGCTTAATTAAGATATAAAACAAAATAAATCCCGTCTGATAACCTGTATCACATCACATAATACCACATTCGACTATTTTTTTATTTCATTTAAGGCATTAAAAGGTATTCTGTAAAAGTAAAATTAAATGCGCACAGAAAAAGCGGTCAGACAAAGCAAAATGCCGTCTGACCGCACAATATAATCATATTTAATCGCCTTTGAGAAAATCTTTGTAAAATTCCTCAAAACTGCCGTTTTTGTAGTCTGAATAATCCTTATTATCCCTGTTCACAATTGTGTCGGTAATAAGGTATGTATCAAAGCCGAGTTTTGCACTGCACAAATCCTCGTCAACATCGTTGCCGATCATAATGCTGTCTTCGGGCTTGATATCCTGCTTTTTGCAGATTTCTTCAAAATATTTGAGATTCGGCTTACAGCAGCCAAAGTTTTCGTATGTTGTAACAAGTTCAAAATCATCGGGAGAAACTCCTGCCCATTCAAGTCTGCGTTTTGTTGCAACAAACGGAAAAATGGGATTTGTTGCGGCAATAAGTCTGCCGCCGTTTTTCTTTATGAAATCAATGCTTTTCTTTGCATAAGGAGTAAAGCTTGTAGCATCTTTCGGAACGATAAACTCGTTTTCGTAATAATCGGTAAAAAGGTCATCAAACTTTTCAAGGTCGGCACCGCTGACTTTGCCCGCTGTTTCCCAGAAAACTTCACGGTTTGTACGGCTGTTATCGTTCTTTGTCATAGCGTCAGTACCTGCCCACATCGCCTTTATAAGGGCGTCGGGTTCGATTTTTATAACAGGAGTGCACCGCTTGCAGAGCGATGAAAAATACAGCTTTACGAATTTTTCCATATCCATGGGAAGCAAAGTTCCGTCCAAATCAAAAAGATAATTTTTATACATTAACATACCGTTCCTTTCAATTTATGCACAAATATTATACAAAATTTTGATTTGGATTGCAAGGAAAAAATTTTCGGTATATACTATAGTCAGTAAAAAACGAGGTGATAAGATGAAAATAGTTTTAACAGACGCACAGACTGTTCTTGACGATATTGTAAATGCCGATGTGCTTAATCGGTTCGGTGAGGTTGAGTCGTTCGGTCTTTTGAAATATGAAGAAGTTGCGGAGAAAATTGCAGATGCAGATATCGTTGTGTGCAACAAAACTCTGCTTGATTCGCACACAATGCGATTTGCGAAAAATCTGAAATATATAGGACTTTTTGCAACAGGCTACAACAACATTGACCTTGACTACTGCACCAAAAACGGCATAACCGTCTGCAACGCAGGTTCATATTCAACAAATGCGGTTGCACAGCACACATTTGCACTCATTCTTGAACATTTCAATCACACTGCGGAATATAATCGGTTTGTTCAGGACGGCAAGTGGAAAAGAAGCAAAACTTTTTCACCGTTTGTATATCCGCTGAATGAACTTGCAGGCAAAACGCTCGGCATTGTCGGACTCGGAAACATCGGAAAGGCTGTTGCAAAAATTGCAAATGCTTTTGATATGAATGTAATCGCATCGAGCAGAACTCCGAAAAATATTGACGGAATCAAAGATGTTTCATTTGACGAACTTCTTGAAACAAGCGACATTGTAAGCGTTCATTGTCCGCTAAATCCACAGTCGGAAAATATGTTTGACAAAAATGCCTTTGCCAAAATGAAACAGGGTGCATTGTTTGTAAACACGGCAAGAGGCGGTGTTATGGTTGAAGAAGATTTGCTTGAGGCACTCGAAAGCGGTCACCTCGGCGGTGCTGCAATCGACACCCTCAAGGTTGAGCCTATGGTTGAGGACTGTATTCTTATGGGGGCAAAAAATTGCATAATCACCCCCCACATCGCATGGGCGCCCGTTGAAACCAGAGAACGCCTTATGGGCATAGTTTCGGACAACATCAAAAATTTTCTGAACGGGACTCCGACAAATAAAGTAAATTAACGGCGAGTAAGTAATGACACAAATTATATATTAAGATATATGTCACAATGTAATTGACCTACTGTAGCGGCAATTCTATTCTATATAATTGGATTTATCCATATCATTGTACGACGATTACTTGCGGGCGGATAATATCCGCTCCTACAGAATAACAATCATGTCATCAAACAGAAACAACCGCCCACCTTTCGGTGAGCGGTTGTTTTGTGTAGTGTAGTATTAGGAAATTGGGATTAGATTACAATTACTGCTGTCTTTCGCAATAGCTTGAAAGGCCTGTGTTAGGATCTGTGTATTTGAGCATATCATTGTCAGCGTCATAGGTGTAGTTAAACTGCTGTTCGCCTACTGTCATAACGAGATCTGTACCCTCAAATGTGTAATTGCCCGAAACAGTCACACCGCTCATTTCGCCTGAGAATGTGCCATCCTCTGCAAATGTGTATGTACATTTCAAAGTTTCGGGATCAACACCGTTTGCTGTTGCGTAGTCATCAATTGAAACCGCTTTACCGTCTGTACCCTCAAGTGCGGTAACGGTCCAAGTACCTACCACGCTTGCCGATGAATCGCCGTCCTTTGAATCAGCGGCGCTGTCATCTGCGCTGTTTGCATTGTCGTCAGCAGTTTGTGATGCCGAACTTTCGTTTTTGCTTGATGAGCCACCGTCATTACCGCAGCCTACAAGACCTACTGTGCCTACCATACAAATTGCAAGCAATAAAGCTAACTTCTTGATTTTTTTCATAGTTGATTACCTCTTTCCGATATTTTTTACTTTCCGATTTTGATTTACGGAAACACCGCAATTTTCGTGTTTCGCTTTCATCACCTCAATGATAGCCAATTTAATGCAACATTTCAACAAGTTGGCACAAACATCAATCTTTTGGCAAAAACATATGACAATCGGATATAATATTTTTCAAATTTATGGTATAATCTAAGAGCAGTTAATCATTGCTCCGAATTAAATTATTTCAAAGGAGGCGATATCTTGAAAATTGCAGTTATTGACGACGAAAAGCCTCAGGCAGACATTCTCTACTCAATCTGCAACGCATATTTTGGCGGACACAAACAAAATGTGCAGATTGATTGTTTTCCTGACGGAATAGCTTTTTTCAATTCATTCAAGGAAAACACCTACAAAATAGCCTTTGTAGATATTTTTATGGAGAAGATGAACGGCATTGCCGTGGCTGAAAAGCTTCGTGAAAAAGACCGTGATATTATTATTGTATTTGTCACAACAAGCCCCGATTTTATGATGCAGGCATTTTCCGTTCACGCTTTTCATTACATAACAAAGCCCTACAAAGCTGAGCAGATTTACAAGGTACTTAATGATGCCTCGTCATATGTATCGGATAATTCAAAATACATTGAAGTTATGTGTGACCGCCGAAACACGCTGATTTCGCTTAAGGAAATTGTTTCTGTTGAATCCGATGCACATTATATCAACATAGGTGTTGTTTCGGGACTTAGATATCGCACACGAATGACCATTGCAGAGTTTCTCAAGCTTGCAGACAATGACACCCGTTTCATACCCGTAAACAGGGGAATCGTGCTGAATGCCGATTACATAAAGGACATTGAAGACTCTGTATGTGTTACAGGCAACGGTGAAAGATTCCCGATTAAAATTCGTGAAAAAACTCGGATTGAACAGAGTATCCGTGAATATATGTTCAAAAAAATCAGAGAAAACCAGCGGAGGTGAACATGGACGCATTCATAAAATTTCTTCAGGCATTTTTCAGCTTTGTCATAATAATACCGTTAAGTTTATTCTGCCTTTTACCATTAAAAAATCAATTAAAATACCCGATTTCAAAGATAGTAACGCCCTTTTTGTGTTCATTTATCATACTCGGTTCTCTCTCGTCAATTGTGATGACGGCTTTTGACATTCAGAATTTAAACTTTGTTCTCTTCCCCGACCTTGTAATATTTTTCTTCCTTATTAAAAGCGTTACAAAGGCCGGAACAGCACGCTGTTTGTTTGTTTTTATAAGTGTGTGCTGTTTGATTTCATTCTTTTCGCTGTATTCATATTTTATCAACTCATTTTTTCAGGAAGAAATCTCACGAGGAGTTAACACCTCATATAGCCTGATTCAAATGGGGCTTTCGGTTGCGGCAATGGGAGCGCTTGTTCCGCTTACAAAATACTATGCATGGATGATTGACAACATAAATATCGGCAAGGTGTGGTATTTGTTTTCAATTTTGCCCATTGCACTTATGGTGTCAAACATCTATATCATACCGATTTCCTACGCAAATATTCGTGTTGGAAAGGTTCATGCAAAAGGATTCATCATTACAATATTTGAGCTTGCATTGTATCTTATAGTATTCATATTATTCTACATTTTCAGCAAGACTACTATTGAAAAAACAAAGCTTACAGAACGAAACAACATTCTTGAAATTCAGAAAAGTTACACAGAATCGTTGCAGTCGTACATAAAATACACCTCAAAAGCAAGACATGATTTTAAACATTCAGTTCATGTTATGAGCCGACTTGCAGATGAAGGAAATCTTTCGGCGCTGAAAGACTACATTGCCCAGTATGAAAATTCGCTGACTGTAACAGCACCTGTGCGAATCTGCAAGAGTGAGGCGCTGAACGCATTGTTCAATCACTATCGTCAACAGGCGATTGAGAACAATGTTGACATTAACTGGCGGATTGATTTGCCCGAAAATTCACGGATACTCGACGTTGACCTCTGCAGTATTTTCGGCAACATACTCGAAAACGCAATTGACGGTTGCTGTACAGTTGAAGAAGGCAAAAGATATTTTAATCTGACTTCCGAAATAAAAGGCGACTGTCTGTACATTGTTTCAACCAACAACTACGGCAAGCCCTTGATAATGGACGGCGAGGAATTTTCTTCAACAAAACATCAGGGCAAAGGAATCGGACTTTACTCAATGAAAAGCATAACAGATGTTTATGACGGTATTTTTGAAGCAGGCAACAATGACGGCGAATTTTTCGTAAATATCGTAATGAAATACTAAATATTAAAGGGTATGCACAAGCGGCATACCCTTTTTGTATTCGGACAATTGCAAAAAAACACGCCTTGCAGACACAAGGCGTGTTTTTGTTTTCATCGTCAACTGATTATAAGAGTTTTCTGAATTTCTGTTGCGTCAAGAACATTGACCACACCGTCCCGATTGAAATCCGCAAGCTTCATCTGAACATCGGAAAGTGCCGCAGTGGAAATGGCAAACTTGCTGATTTCGGTTGCGTCAAGAATATCAACACTTCCGTCAAGATTTACATCACCGATTGCAAACGACACTTCACCGTTTGATGCAGGAGCTGTTGTTGGCTGAACAGCTGCGGTAGGAACAGTTGATGCCGGCTGTGTGGCCTTAGCCGTTGTCGGCTGTACTGTTGCAGCAGGAACAGTTGTTGCAGGCTGTGTGGCCTTGGCTGTTGTCGGCTGAACAGTTGGCTTTGCAGTAGTCGGCTGAACCGTAGCTTTGGCTGTGGTAGGCTGTACAGTAGGTTTTGCTGTCGTAGGCTGTACCGTTGATGAAGAAACAAAAGTACAAAAATCAAGAGCAACCCAACCTGTCTTGCCGTTGTACGAGGTGTAACCCCATGTGTGACCGCCGGAAGCCGAAACCTTTGTTACATTAAGAGTAACATTGCTCGGAACAGATGCTACAGATGTATAGCTTGTACCCGCACCGCTTCTCATATTGAGATAATCGTCAACATCTGTTTTATATGTACCTGTTGTGTAAGTTACCTTTTTGGTTGTAGCCTGAGTAGTGCTTGTACTGCTGCTGAAATTGCCAAGGTAAATGTAGCCCTGAAAATTCCACCCTTTGTTACCGCCAACCTTCGGGTCGGAGATACTCGCTGTGGAAATATAAAAATTAGCACCGCTGTATGCAGAGTTTGAAAGTGTAATCACACCGTTTTCAACCTTTTCCACAACAGCAACATGACCACCGCCATAGCTGTATGACCAACAGGCAATTGCGCCGACCTTCGGGGTCTGGCCGTACTTATAGTAGCCGTTAGCCTTGTTGTAGCCGTACCACTGCTCTGCATTGTTCCACGAAAGCTTCGGCTCAGAGCCGAGAATCTCATAAGCTCTGCCGTAAGCATATGCTGTACAGTTCGGCATACCGTAACCGTACCTATAAAAAACATTTAAATTACTGTAATAATACTTGTTACTTGAACTCGGGGCAGAAAGTCTTGGTGAGAACGATGCCGCACTCGCAATCATCGACATTGAGAAGACCGACACAAACAGCATTACAGCCGTGAGAACTGCCGCAGAAACCTTTTTGTTAAAAATTCTTTTTAAAACATTTTGCAAAGAAACACTCCTTTTTTAAATTTCAAAGCGGTTGTTACCAATTTGTAACCACTTTCTTATATTTTATCATAAAATGCTTTGAAATCAAAGAGCAGAAATGCCGAATTTAGAAATTATAATCCGCATTTTTAAGCCAATCTATACAATGAATTACATTTCTGTTCCAACCGTTGACACAAAACGGCAAAAAATAAAAGGCGGTTAAAAAACCACCTTTATTGGTCGGGATGACAAGACTTGAACTTGCGACTCCACGCCCCCCAGACGTGCGCTACCAAACTGCGCTACATCCCGATGCAACATTATTATTTTAGCAAAACAGCAGGCTGTTGTCAAGGCATTTCTAAAATTTTTTCTGCTGATCAACAGAAATTGCAATTAAGACGAACACAAACAGCAAAGCAAAACGGACACTGCCATTCGACAGTGTCCGAAAAATGCTTAGATTAAAGAAAAATCTTTTAAATTATTCTTCTCTCTTCTTTCTTGCAAGGAACATAACGCCTGCTGCTGAAACCATAAGACCTGCCATTACGAACACGATTGTTGTTTCAACGCCTGACTTAACTGCACCTGTGCTTGAAGAACCTGAGCCTGATGAGCCTGAACCGCTGCTGCTTGAGCCGCCGTTTGAACCGTTACTGCTTGAGCCTGAAGCTGAACCTGAGCCTGAGCCAGAACCAGAACCTGAACCGTTGCTTGAGCTGCCGCCTGCTGCCTTGTTACCTGTCTTCTTAGCGTTGTCGAGCTGATCCTTGTCAACCTTTTTACCACCTTTTGTAGGATCTGTGCAAGTTGAGAGAATCTTCTCAACTGCAGCAGCAATCTTATCCTTATCAGGGCTGTTTGTAGCGTTGAGCCTATCTGTCACAGCACCCATAACCTGTGTTGGGCTAACCTTGAGTTCGTTAATAAGGTCCTGTGTATGACTTGTCTTAGCGTCATCGTCGTAGTAAGCAACGAGGTATGTAGCCAGCAATGTTACATCTGATTCGCCCTCAGGGAAAGCAGAACCGATGATTTTACCTGTTGAAGTAATCTTCTTTTCAGGACCGCAGTCTGAATTTTTTTCCCATTTAGCTTCGTTTGCCTTCTTTTCTGAATCCTCAGGGTTTTCAAGCTGATTACCTGTGCAATAAAGTGTGTCGCCGATGCACTTGCCGCTCATGATAGCGTTGTATGACTGCATACCTGTGTTAGCACTGAAGATTACACAGTATACTCTTCCGTCTGACTTAGAGATTGTGTTGCCTGTCTTTGAAAGATCATAAGTTGCGATACCTGTTGAAGCGTCGTACTTACATCTTTCTTTCTTTGTCTGCCAATCCGGCCAATCGCCTGAACCATCAGCCTTCCAAATGTGACAGAATACTGTCTTAACATTATTCCAGCCTGACTTCTTAACATCAAACTTAATAACATTACCTGCTTCAACCTCTGAAGAACCGTTAGCTGAAACATCTGAAGAACCGTCAGCTGAAACTTCTGAAGAACCGTCAGCTGAAACTTCGCCTGACTGATCTGCTGCTGCAACAGCAGCATCATCCTCTGCTTCTGCAGCGCTTGCTGTGATGGCAGCTGAGCTGCACATTACTGCGGCTGCAAGAAAAAGACCTGCAATTTTCTTGAACATTTTTAATCTCCTCCTAAAATTGTTCATAAATATCCAAGATAGATTTTCATATCTTAGTACTGCTTATTATACTATAAAAATAACAAAACTGCAATAGTTTTGGTTTAAAACCGTTTTTGTTATTTGCACAAGGTTTTATGTGACAGTTTGGCTATTTTCCACAATTTTACTTTTTAACACGCCATAAATGCACATTAAATGATTATTTCAACATTGCGTAAACGGTTTCTTTTACGCTGTCAAGAGCCTCTTCAATCTTTTCGGGCTGCTTAGCGCCTGCCATAGCCATATCCGGCTTACCGCCGCCGTTACCGCCGGCTTTCTGAGCAACAGCCTTGACTATTTTGCCTGCGTTAGCACCGAGAGCAAGAGCCTCCTTACCGCAGGCTGCGGCAAATGTTACCTTACCGTCATTTTGCGTTGCAAGAACGCATACGCACTTTGGAGCAAAATCTCTTGCCTTTTCACACATTGTGCGAAGAATGTCGGCATTAGCCTTGTCAACCTTGCCTGTTACCACTCTTACACCGTGCTCCTCTGTTGTGCCTGCAAAAAGCTGTCCAATCTGAGCAACGGCAAGCTTAGAGTTAAGCTCGTTGATTTCTCTCTGCTGTTCCTTGATAATCTGTTCAGCCTTTTGAACGCCCTCAACAACCGCCTTTGGGTTCGCAATCTTGAGCAATGAGCAGACATCCATAATAACAGCGCTCATACCGTTAATATATTTGAGAACGCCCATACCTGTGAGAGCCTCGATTCTTCTTACGCCTGCGGCAACCGAACCCTCCTGTCTGATTCTGAAAAGACCGAGGTTTGCGGTATTCTTAACATGAGTACCGCCGCAAAATTCAACAGAGAAGTCGCCTGCACTTACAACACGGACAACATCACCGTACTTTTCGCCGAAAAGTGCCATTGCGCCGAGCTTTTTAGCCTCTTCAATAGGCATTTCCTGTGTTGTAACGGGGATTGCCTCGAGAATCTTTTTATTCACAAGATCCTGAACCTCAATGAGTTCCTTTGCCGTGAGAGCCTCAAAGTGAGTGAAGTCAAAACGGAAGTAGTCGTCCGAAACAAGCTGACCTGCCTGCTGAACATGGTTGCCGAGAACCTCACGGAGAGCCGACTGAAGAAGGTGAGCCGCTGTGTGGTTTCTTGTAATATCCGCACGGCGCTCTTCATCAACGGCAGTTGAAACCTCTGCACCTACATTGATGCTGCCGCTCTTTACTGTACAAGCGTGAAGGTAAATTGTGCCTGACGGATTCTTTGTTGTGTTGTCAACATCAGCTGAAAAACTGCCCGACTCCATAACGCCTGTGTCGCCAACCTGACCGCCGCCTTCTCCGTAGAACGGAGTTTTGTCGAGAACGATAATAGCATTTTCGCCCTCACCGATACTGTCAACTCTCACACCGTCCTTAACGATTGCAAGAACCTTTGAAGTTGACTTGAGGTCTGTATAACCGACAAACTCTGTATTTGCAACATCGGAAAGGTCTGTTGTGTCAGAAATCCAAGCGTCTGCACCTGCGTTCTTTCTTGCGTCACGGGAACGCTTTTTCTGCTCCTTCATAAGCTCACGGAAACGCTCAACATCAACCTTGATGCCTTTTTCCGAAAGAATTTCTTTTGTAAGGTCAATCGGGAAACCGTAGGTATCGTTAAGCTTGAACGCATCCTCACCGCTGAGAACATTTACATCTTCGTTGTCCATAATGCCGTTGAGCATCTTAAAGCCCTGATCAATTGTCTTGGCAAAGCTTTCTTCCTCAACCTTGATAACCTTTGTGATAAACTCCTGCTTTTCCTTGAGTTCGGGATAAGCTGTGAGATTTTCCTTGATAACCGTATCGCAAACCTTATAGAGGAAGGGCTCGTTGTAGCCGAGAAGTCTGCCGTGACGAGCGGCTCTTCTGAGCAAACGGCGGAGCACATAACCCTTGCCCTCGTTTGACGGAAGAACACCGTCACCTATCATAAATGTTGTACTGCGGATATGGTCTGTGATAACACGGAGTGAAACATCGCTCTTTTCATCTCTGCCGTACTCAACACCTGTAATCTGTGAGATGTGTTTCATAATATTCTGAATTGTATCAACGAGGAAAAGGTTGTCAACACCCTGCATAACACAGGCAAGTCTTTCAAGTCCCATACCTGTATCAATGTTCGGATGTTCAAGAGGAGTGTAGTTACCTTTGCCGTCACTCTCAAACTGAGTAAATACAAGGTTCCAAACCTCAACAAAACGGTCACATTCACAGCCTACATGACAGTCGGGTCTGCCGCAGCCCTTTTCGTCGCCACGGTCAAAGTAGATTTCGGAGCACGGACCGCAGGGGCCTGAACCGTGTTCCCAGAAGTTGTCTTCCTTGCCGAGTCTTACCATATGTGACGGATCAACGCCGACTTCTTTTGTCCAAATGTCAAAAGCCTCGTCATCGTCCTCATAGATTGAAACATAGAGCTTTTCGGGAGGCATTTCAAGAACCTTTGTGAAAAATTCCCATGCCCATGCTGTAGCCTCGTGCTTAAAATAGTCGCCGAATGAGAAGTTACCGAGCATCTCAAAAAATGTACCATGACGGGCTGTGATGCCGACACGCTCAATGTCGGGAGTACGGATACATTTCTGACAGGTTGTAACACGCTTGCGGGGAGGTGTTACCTCACCTGTAAAATATTTTTTCATAGGAGCCATACCGCTGTTGATGAGCAGAAGGCTGTTGTCGTCCTTTGGAACAAGCGAAAAGCTGGGGAGTCTTAAGCAACCCTTTGATTCAAAAAATTCAAGAAACTTTTCTCTTAATTCGTTAAGTCCTGTCCACTTCATAAAAAATCTCTCCTTATACAAATTCACAGGGGAATACAATATTCGTTCAAATTTGTTTAAAGTATGCAACCGAGCAAAATAAAAAATCCCATTGTATAAAAATACAATGGGACAGGAATATCCTGCGGTACCACCCAAATTGACGCCAAGCGTCCGCTTTGAGTAATCGTCATATAGATTACATTTCCTTAACGCAGAAATACGCTGTGCTTAATCACACAGAGCTCAGGGGCAGCGTACCGAAGCCTTACATAAAAGCCTTGCACCAAACGGCTTTCTCTCTGAAATGCTGACGCCTCGGTTAATCCCGTCACAGCCGAATATTGTAATTCAATTGTAGCAAATAATTTAAATCGGAGCAACACTCTGCTTTGCTTGCAAGGAGCAGAGTTTGCGACAGATTGCAATCAAGTGCATAGGAGCGTCAGCTCCTCAGTATTTCAGCGAGAGATTTGCTCACGCTGAAAGGCTGAATTGTTCCCCACCGTTTTTAAGGTGGGGAACATCAGTACTTAGATTATAAAACTGTTTCTTTGTGTTGTCAATAGCAAAATTTGGGATTAGTCACGCTTTTTTCTGATAACCGAGCCTGACGGAACGGGAGCGTTGCATTTCATTGTAAGTCTTTGCATCGGATGCGGCGCACTTTCAACGGGCATACCATCGTCGGTTGTAAGCGACTCACACTTGATTTCAAACGGCACTCCGCTTGGCGGAAGCACATCGAGTGTGTCGCCCACATAGAATTTGTTGCGCTGAGTGATTACTGCGGTTGTGTCGTCAATAAGCTCTTCGCACAACGCAACATTGTCATAATGACGGATATATCCGCCGTTGCCGGTAACCTGACCCGGTTCTCTGCCAAAATAGAAGCCCGTGTTGTACTCACGGTGGCTGATTTTTTCAAGCTCTTCCCTTATCCACGGTTTGAGAACATAACCGTCACCCTCTGCAAAATAATCGTCAACAGCGTGACGGTAAGCGTTTGTTGTAACAGCGACATAGTAAGCCGACTTTGCTCTGCCCTCAATTTTAAAGCTTGAAACACCTGCCTTTACAAGCTCAGGGATATGCTCAATCATACAGAGATCTCTGGAATTATAAAGATATGTGCCGTCGCCTGTTTCTTCAACAGGGAAATACTGTCCCTGACGGTTTTCTTCATAAAGATGATACTTCCATCGGCACGGCTGAGCACAGTCGCCGTGGTTCGCATCTCTGCCTGTCATATAGCTTGAAATAAGGCACCTGCCCGAGAACGAAACACACATTGCACCGTGTACAAAGCATTCGATTTCAAGTTCTTTCGGAACTTTTGCACGCATTTCGGCAATTTCATCAAGCGGAATTTCCCTTGCAAGCACAACTCTTGACGCACCCATATTGTAAAGCACATTTGCCGCCGCATAGTTTGTTACTCCTGCCTGAGTCGAAATGTGGCGCTGAACCTTTGGCGCATACTTTTTAGCCGCCTCAAAAACACCGAGGTCGGCAATTATGAACGCATCAACTCCGCAAGCCTGAGCATTCTCCATAAATTCCTGAAGATGAGGAATTTCATTATTGCGTGGAAGTGTGTTGCAGGTTACATGGATTCTTGCTCCCTTTTTATGTGCAAGGTCACAGGCAGTTTTCAGCTGATCGTTATCAAAATTCTGCGGTGCGGAACGCATTCCGAACATTTTTCCTGCAAGAAAAACTGCGTCTGCGCCAAAATTTAATGCAGATTTAAGGCAATCCATATCACCTGCCGGCGATAAAATTTCGGGTTTTTCAAAATTAGTTATCATAGCTTTTAATATACTCCATATTTGCATTTTGCTGTTCAAGTGTTGATGCGTAATAAGCCTGTCCCTTGCTGTCGTGACAGAAGAAGTAATAATCCGAGCTGTTCGGATTGAGTGCGGCAATTATTGCGTCCATACCCGGATTGCAGATTGGACTGTATGGGAGTCCCTTTTTGTCATATGTGTCGTATCTGCTCTTGTATGTACTTCTGTCATTTTCGGGAACATCTTCAAGGCTTCTGTACGGATAGAACTTTGTTGAATCAAGACCGAGGTTTGACACACCGGCACTGCTGTCAGCTGTAAGACGGTTGTGAAGAATTGATGAGATGTAGTACATATCCTCTTTGTCAGCCGCCTCTGCCTGAATGATTGACGCAATTGTCATAACCTGATCAAGCGAATACTTTGTATCGCTCTCCTCAACCATTTTCAAAACTGTTGTTTTCTTTGAATAGCCATCAACAGTCTGCTTTTCGTTTATCTTTGTTTCGTAGTTATTAAGAAGCTTGTAGATTACGGACTCTGCATTTTCGTTTCTGTAGAATTCGTAGGTATCGGGATAGAGATAACCCTCAAGCTTGTAGTAACGCTTGTCCGCATTTGTTTCAGCCTTGATAAAATCAAAATCGCCGTCAAATTTGTCGGAATTGCACAATGAAAGGAACTCATCCCTGTCACCCAAAGCACCGTTCTTTTTAAGAGTGTCGGCAATTTCAAGAACGCTCTCACCCTCGGTAATTGTAACAGAAACCGTGTCGGTTCTGTTGTTGTTGCTTGAAAGAAAATTGACGATTGCCTCATAGTCCATATTCTTGCGGATTTCATATGTACCCTGAGTAAAATCATCGGATGACTTTGTGACATTGACAAAGAGCTTAAAGTATGACGGTTCGCCTATTATCTTGTTGTCGGCAAGCACCTTTGCAACATCGTCAACCGTTGGATTTTCGGGAATCTCAATTTTGACTGTTGAAGAATCGGTTCTGTTCACGGCAAGCAAATCGTTCATACCTGTTATCATATATACAGCCGCCATTGCTCCGACAATTAGAATTGAGATTATCCACATAACACGGAAAATTCTGCGGTTATGCTTATTTTTCGCTTTAAGAGTCTTTTTTTCTTCCCTTTTCTTCTGCTTAAGAACATGCTTTGACTCTCTCGCCATCTGCTTTCGAACATCCTGACCGCTGTATGAATTGAGGTTTGACGGCTCGCCTTCTGTTTCACCGTACATATTTTCGTCCTCATACTCGGTTTCGTCAATGTTGAGCTTAAAGTTTTCGGCTCTTCTTCGGCGCTGAGCGTTAAGCTCCTGTTCGCTCATATTAAAATTATCAGGGTTCATAATGTATCATTCCTTTACAAACTCGTTATTTGTTCGGTTGGTATATTTTTCGGTAATCACGGCGTCAACGGGGCGGTCAAACACTCCCGAGGGCAGAGTATGCTCCATACATTTGGAGTAGCAAAGACCAACGCTCGTTCCCGAAAAGCTCTGCAAAAATCTGTCATAGTAACCCTTGCCGAATCCAAGGCGGAATCCCTGCGTATCAAAGCAAAGTCCCGGAACAAGGCAGAGTCCGTGTGAGAAATCCTCGTACTTTTCACAAACCTCGGGGTTTGGTTCCATAATTGAAAACGCACCCTTTTCAAGCTGAGAAAGTGAGGTCACAAGGTAAAAATCCATTTCACCGAAATTATTCCTGCACCTTGGCAGAGCAAGTTTTTTGCCGTCTTTCAGCGTTGTTTCAAGGATAAGCGAGGTGTCAACCTCAATCGGTGATGAAGCAAAGGCAAAAAGCACATCGCAGCTTTTGTATTCCTCACTTGCCAGAAAAGCGTTCTGCAAGGCAAGGTCAAGCTGCTGTTTCTTTTCGGGAGGACAGCTTTTGCGGATTTTTTTATATTTTGCACGGAGCTGACTTTTCAGCTCACGGACATTTTTTACAGGCATTGCATATCACCGATAACCTTGTCGGCGGCATCCTTTGATACTGCGAGAGAAACAATTGCGTGACCGAATTCAATTGCACAGCCTGCGCCCTTTGCGGTAATAATATTGCCGTCCGTTACGGTGTGAGTGCCTGTATAGTCTGCACCCTTGAGCTCCTTTTCAAAGCCGGGGAAACAGGTTGCCTTTTTGCCGTCAAGGATTCCGAGGTGACCGAGAATTGACGGAGCGGCACAGATTGCGGCAACAATTTTGCCGTTCTCACAGCTATACTTAACAGCCTCAAGAACCTTTTCGTTTGCCTCAAGATTGAGAGTTCCGGGCATACCGCCGGGGAGTACAACACCCTGAACATCGTCAAGGTCAATACTGTCAATTGTGATATCGGCTTTTACAGGCACACCGTGTGAGCTTGTAACACATTCGCCTGTTACACCGACTGTTTTAACATCAAGCTTTGCCCTGCGCATTACATCAACGGGGGCAAGCGCCTCTGTTTCTTCAAAGCCTTCTGCAAGAAATACATAGAACATAGTAAACTTCCTTTCAGGAAAGAGTAATCCCGATATAGACATCGTCGGGAATTTTATGGTTTTTGTCGAGTGATTTAATCATTCCGCATTTTTGTAACCTACAGTTTTCAAAAAGAGCGTTGTCGGATTTGCCCGTAAACACAAACCTTTCTGATTTTGTATTTTCAAGCAAAAGTGCGGAAAGTTCGTTTATATTTTTATAAGCCGAGTAAAAAACATCGGCAGTATTTTCGTTTTCATCAAATACGGCAAAGCAGTCATTCTTATTGATCACCTTTGAGCCGTAAATCTCATAATAGGACTTTGCAAATTCAAAAAAATTCTCACCGTATATGAAAGAATTTTCTTTTGAACAGCCGATATTCAAGCCCTTCTCTGCAAAACTTTCAAGCGTTTGCCTTGAAATTTCACGGCTTTTTACGGTGCAGCTCTGAGCATATCCGAGCTTTGCGTAAAAGCCGTACAAGCCGTCATTTGCAGGAAAAAGCAGAGAATAGACATCACCGTTATTCTTTGCGTCATTAAGTGCAAAATCAATCAGCCTTGACATTATCCCGTTGCCACGGAAAGATTTATCGGTTGACGCACCGCAAAGATAATGCGATTTCTCGCCGTTAAGCGTACCTTTTACAAGGTAAAGAGCCGAAACGATTCTATCGTCAACAACGGCACAGCAGCCGTCAAAAAGGTCGCTGTCAAAAATCAGATTGACGGCAGTTACATCCTCGTCAAAACACGAGAGCCACAGCTTTTTTAGGCTTTCGGTATCGGATTTTTCAGTTTTGCGAAATATCGTTTTCATCGTTTTTTCGGTATTGCATTCCAGCGGTCGAGGATAATAACGGGATTGTATGAAAGTTTAGACTTTTTGAGTCCCTCAAGTCCCATATCTTCCTCACGGTTTATATACTCATACTGCGTAAGAGTTTTGGCAAATTCGTTGTTGATTACGGCATAAACACCGTCATATTCACGAAGTGCCTTTTCAAAGTTGATGTCATACACCTTGGGTGAAATTTCACTTCCGAGAGTCATGGCAACAGGCTTTGAGTCAACATACAGTACAGCGCCCTTGACATTATATTCGTCTTTGAGATCGCACATTTCCCTGATTGCCGTAATTTCGCTTGAAGCTTCGGGATCGGTGTCATTTTCCGCACACCACAGTTTTGCAACCGTTAATGCATCGGGAATGTTTGAATCCGACAGAGTTTCAAAACGGGTATCGGTGTAGGTTCTGTAAAATTTTGAAATGTGGTTACGCTTTGCGTGAAACCTTTTGCCCGCAAGGGTTGCAAGGTCACGGGAAGTGTAGATGTAATCCTGATTTTCGGGTGAACGGACATAATCAAATTTATCGGGAAACATTGTTTCAAGCATTGCACGATTGCCGTTTGTCAGCATAACAATTTGCAAATTGCTGTTTCTCTCCTCGGCATCTTTGAAAACCTCTTCAAGCGCACCCTTTATATTTTTGCCTGTAGGCATACAGTAACCCCAGACAGACTCGTCGGGATTACAATACACCTTGACAATTGTATCATCATAAAAAGCAAATTTAATATTGTATTCGTTTCGCCAAAGATAAGCGTTCAAAAGGTTGGTATCGCAACCCATGCACTCATCATAATCGTAGTATTTTTTAAGTTCGTTTATGTCACTTTGCTCAATTTTTTTAAAGCTCAGCATAAATTTCAGCCGCTACCCTCTCTATCTCTTCCGATATTTTTTCTATACTCTTAATTTCTCCGTTTTCACAGCAATTAATAACCTTCCAGCCGCATTTTTTAGCGGCATAAACTGCACTTTTTCGACAGTCAAGAAGGAAACGGAGGTTTTTCTCATGCAAATCTTTCTTGCTGTTGTCACCGCCGTAGCGTTTTTCCATAAGCTTCTGCGAAACCTCGGGTTCAACATCAAGGTAGATTACAAGGTCGGGGTTCGGAATCCCGAGTTTTTCGTATTCAAAATCGTTCAGCCAATCAATAAAGCTGTTCCACTCCTCTTTCGGGAGTTTGGACATCTGATAAATTATATTTGAAGTCACATAGCGGTCGCTTAAAATCACACCGCCGTTGTCACATTCCTTTTTCCAAAACTGAAGATAGCTTGCAACACGGTCAACCGCATAAAACGCACTCGCCGCATAGGCATTGACATCATCGGGCTTGTCACCAAATTCACCGTCAAGATACATCTTCACGGGAGCGGCGGCAGGACTTTCATAATTCGGAAATTCAAGCTTTGTGACCTTTTTGCCGAGAGCGGAAATTTTTTCGCACAAAATCTTTGTCTGCGTAGCTTTTCCGCTGCCGTCAAGTCCCTCAATAACAATAATTTTGCTTTTCATATATATACCTTACTTTTCTCTGCCGTATTTCTGACGCATTTCCTTTTGCTTTCCGCAACACATATTGCCCTCGGGGCATGGTCCGAACAGGCATGACGGGCCGCAGTTTTTGAAAAGATGCGGAGCAACCTCAAGACATTGCAAAAGCATCTGTTCGGCAACCTCACGAATTTCCCACTGTGCTCTGTTGCAGCAACGGTGTGCAAAAAAGTTCTGCAAGCTTCTTGCATTGAAAGTGCAGACAATTTTTGTTGTCGATGCATTCGGAAGAATAAATCTTGCGTCCTCATTGGCTTTCTTGATGAAAGCATTGCAGGATTTTTTATCGTCAGCCTTGTAAGCATTGATAATTTCTTCATCCGTTCCGATGTATTTATCGGGACATTTCTCGTTGATGTAACCGACAGCAAGTGCATCTCTGATTTCCTTGTAAGCGTCAGCCTCAACCTTGAGAGCCTTTTCATAGGCGGCAAGAGCCTTTTCATTCTTTGCAATCTCGGGCGGAGTTACAAAGTCAAACCTTGTGCCGTCAACATAGCGCTGTGACTGCTGACTGTAGGATGCAATTCTGTGGCGGACAAGCTGGTGTGAGCAGGCTCTTGAAATGCCCTCAATGCCGAATGTAAAATATGCGTGTTCGGTCGGACTTGCATGACCGAGGCTTGCAAGCATATCAATAAATGAGGAAGTTTTTTCCTCGTCAAGACCTTCTCTTATATCTTCAATCCCTGACGGTGAATAGCAAAGCTTTGCCGCCATTGCAACCGTCTGTTCAGGGTTAGGTGTGTGTGTAAGGAGCGTTACCTTTATTGCCATTTTTCGTTTTCATCTCCCATTTTCGATAAAGTTATTCACAATTTCCGATATTCGGATTTATTATAACATTATTATTCAGTCTTTTCAATGGTAAAAACGAGCAAAAATCCCGACAGCACAAAACCTGTCGGGATTTCTGATTAAAATACTATTTTCTTGTAATTGACCAACCCTTTGAGTTGAAACCGCTTACCGTTTTGCCTTTTCTGTCAATACAACGGACTGTGTAGGTTACCTTCTTACCCTTTTTAGCACCTGAATCTGTGAAAGAGGTTGAAGTTGTATCTTTTACCTTTGTCCAGCTTCCTCTGTCATATTTTCTGTAAAGACGGTAGCCATAAACTCCGGCAATCTTATTCCATGTCACACTTACACCCTTTGATCTGTTTGTAAGTTTTGTTATTTTCGGTGTTGCGGCTGTGTATTTTTTTGACCAACCCTTTGAGTTAAAGCCACTGACGGTTTTGCCGTTCTTATCAATACAACGGATTGTATATGTTTCGGTTCTGTTAGGGCTTACTCCCGAATCGGTGAACGATGTGGCAGTTGTGTCCTTAAATCTCTTCCAACCGCCTGATGATGTTTTATAGTAAAGTCTGTAACCGTAAACACCTGCGATTTTGTTCCAACTAAGCTTGATGCCGCCTGTTGTGTTTTCTAGCTTGCTGATTGTCGGTGCTACGGGTGTATATTTCTTTGACCACCCCTTTGAGTTGTAACCACTGATAGTTTTACCGCTTTTGTTAATACAGCGAATTGTGTAAGTCTCTGTTCTGCCTGCGATCACCTGTGTATCAAGGTAAGTTGTAGATGTTGTATCTGTAAGTTTTTTCCAATCTTCCGAAGAATACTTATAATATATTCTGTAACCATACGCATCCGATACCCTATCCCAACTAATTTTTATTCCACTTGCAGTGTTTGTAAGGCTTGTGATTGTCGGAACAGTAGTTTTACTACTCTTAAATATAATGTTTCCGTTTTTATCAACGACATTAAGATTACTATCAATAATCTTCAATGCCTTATCTGTCATAACAGGATAATTCTCTATAAACTTTTCCCATTTTCCATTTTCGTTAATATAATATTGATCACAATTTTTAAATTTGCTATGATCCTTTAAAGTTAAATTACCGTCCCACACGATAACTTTATTACTTTCCTTACAGGTCGCATCAATATCAAATACAGACATTTCTGTTCTGCCATATCTGAAACCTTCGCTAAATATTACATAATACTTTTGTGGTATATTACTCGGTATCGCAGGATAGCCTTTAACATTCGATGTAGCAAAAGCACTTACTGTGGTAAGCAAAGTTGCTATTACAACCGCAAGAATAACCGATGTTAATTTTTTGACTTTAGTTCTCATAATCGACCTCCTAATAAGATATAACTATAACAGCAAGAATAATTATCTTGACAAGACAATTATATATTTTTATTTTGTGATTGTCAACATATTTTCATCTTATTCAGCAGATATTTTTATGATTTGTGAGAAGAACGGTATAATATAAGTGTAAATATTACTGCAAAACGAACAAAAAACACGGTACGCACAAATGGCACATACCGTGTTTTTATATAGTTTGATTCAGTTAAATCAGAAGTCCATAATTTCGTCATCTTCAAGAGCAACGATAACATCCTCTGTTTCGTCGTTCTCAACGATTTCAGCCTCAGAATTGCTCTCAAGCTGAACATCTGCATATCTCTGCATACCTGTACCTGCAGGGATAATCTTACCGAGAATAACATTCTCTTTAAGACCGACGAGCGGATCAACCTTACCCTTGATAGCGGCATCTGTAAGAACTCTTGTTGTTTCCTGGAATGATGCGGCTGAAAGGAAGCTGTCTGTTGCAAGAGCCGCCTTTGTGATACCGAGGAGGAGCTGAGTGAATGTTGCCTCACGAAGACCCTCTTCGCCGTTGGCAATACGCTTTTTAATCTGCTCATTCTCGTAAAGAACTTCGTTCTTGTCGTAGGTCTGACCTGACATAAAGCCTGTGTCGCCTGCGTCCTCCACCTTAACCTTACGCATCATCTGACGAACGATAACCTCAATGTGCTTATCGTTGATTTCAACACCCTGCAAGCGATAGGTACTCTGTACTTCCGAAATAAGGTAGTTCATGACTGCCTCGGGTCCGAGAATATCGAGTATATCGTGCGGATTAACAGCACCGTCGGTAATCTTGTCACCCTTCTTGATATGGTCACCTTCAAATACCTTTACACGGAAGCCGAAAGGAATGAGGTAAGCTCTTTCTTCGCCTGTTTCTTTGTTAAAGATAACAGCGTGCTTTGCGTTCATAAGCGCGCGAACCGTGGCGATCTCAACGATCTCCTTCGGGCGCGGGCTTGCGACGACTTGACGCCAGCCGCGGCCTGCGTCCTCGGCGACGTCGATGCCCTTTTCGGCGGCGAGCTTTTTGGCCTCTTCCTCGGTCATGAACGCGCCGATGGGCTTCGTCGGATGCTGGAACGCCGGATCCTTCGGGTCGACAGCGACCTGCGTCAGCACGGTCGCGACGTGGGTATGCGCGCCGCGGCGGTCGAGCTCTTCACCGATGAAGGCATCGGCACGATGTTCTATTAAGAGGGAAAAACCGCGCCCGTACCCGTGAACGAAAACGGCGAATGGGAGAAGCACTGGGGTTCGTCGGCGATAGTATCGGTGTGGAAGACAAGTACGGATATGTTTTCAACAGGGTACAGACGATATTGTGGAAACAAAAGGGATTTTGAATATGAGTTTTGAAGCAATTAAAAAGCAGGAACAGGAGTATATCCTCCATTCCTACGGCCGTGTGGACGTGGCGCTCAGCCACGGCAAAAACGCCGAGGCTTGGGACGTGGCGGGCAAGCATTACTACGATTTCACCTCCGGCATCGGCGTAAATGCGCTGGGCTATTGCGACGAGGGCTGGGTGAAGGCCGTCACCGAACAGGCGGGCAAAATTCAGCACATGTCGAACTATTATTACTGTGATAAAAACACACAGCTTGCGGAGCTGCTTGCAAAAAACAGCGGCCTTTGCCGTTCGTTCTTCTGCAACAGCGGCGCGGAAGCGAACGAGTGCGCCATTAAAATCGCCCGTAAATACGGCGAAAAGAAGCACGCGTATAAGA
>ENA-OROO01000280-OROO01000280.1-human-gut-metagenome-genome-assembly--contig:-NODE-280-length-34792-cov-3.621902_pt1 | contig 34792 bp, 17 predicted proteins | sample MGYA00242130_ERZ509052 | MGnify/ENA primary metagenome ERZ509052 (study PRJEB26280, sample SAMEA2338730) | human gut metagenome | biome: human gut; feature: human-associated habitat; material: faeces... | reverse complement strand
TCGTACCATACGTCGCGCATGTAGTCGATGCCGAAATGGTATTGGACGCCTTCTTTGGAAACCAGAATGTGGCGTTCGGAAGTCGGCTTGGCGATAATGGCAAAACCTACTCCTGCATCTTCCATCAACTTTTCGAATGCTTTCTTGTCTTTCACCTGGACCAGGATACCCGGGTTTTCGGCAAACAGAATCTTGACAATGTCCTGTTCCGACAATTTGTCGAGGTTCACTTCCAGACCGCCTTCTACGTTAGCAAAACACATTTCGAGCAATGCCGTGATCATACCACCGGCAGAAATGTCGTGTCCGGCGAGAACCAACCCTTTTTGGATGGCATCTTGTACGGCGTTGAATGCGTCGGCAAAATATTCGCTGTCTTTTATCGTCGGGACTTCGTTGCCCAATTTGTTCAGAATTTGTGCAAGAGCGGAACCGCCCAACTTCATCGTGTCGAACGAGAAGTCAATATAATATATGTAAGAATTCTTTTCGTGGGCCAATACCGGAGATACGATCTTGCGAATGTCGCTGACTTCTGCACCGGCAGAAATAATCACCGTACCCGGAGCAATCACTTTGTCGTCGCCATATTTCTGTGTCATGGACAGAGAGTCTTTACCGGTCGGGATATTGATGCCCAGTGCACAAGCGAAGTCCGAAGCAGCCTGAACCGCTTTGTACAGGCGGGCATCCTCGCCTTCGTTACGGCATGGCCACATCCAGTTGGCACTCAAAGATACACCTGATAGCTTGTCGGACAGTGGAGCGAAAACGATATTTGTCAATGATTCGGCAATCGCCATGACAGAACCGGCAGCCGGGTCGATCATCGCTACCTGCGGAGCATGCCCGATAGATGTGGCGATACCCGCTTTTCCACGGTAATCCAGTGCTACAGCACCCAAGTCGCTCAGCGGCAACTGCAATTCACCTTGGCACTGCTGGCGTGCCACTTTGCCCGTCACGGAACGGTCCACTTTGTTGGTCAGCCAATCCTTACAAGCCACGGCCTCCAAACGCAACACACGAGCCACGTATTCATTCAACTTGGCTTCATCATACGTCACGTCCTCATACTTACGCTCCACCGTATTGTCGCGCATGTACGTCTTAGGACTGTGGCCGAACATCTGCGCCACATCCAAATCGAACGGACGCACGCCATCGGCCTGCTGGAAAGCAAAGTGCGCGTCGCCGGTCGTTTCACCGACCACGTACATCGGTGCACGCTCGCGTTCGGCTATCTTACGCACGTGTTCGATATGTTCTTCCTGAATCAACAATCCCATGCGTTCCTGCGATTCGTTGGCTATGATTTCCTTAGAAGACAAAGTCTTGTCACCAATCGGCAATTTGGACATATCTATCAATCCACCGCACTCCTCCACCAACTCGGAAAGACAGTTCACATGTCCGGCCGAACCGTGGTCGTGTATGGAAACCACCGGATTCACGTCCTCTTCGCACAATGCACGCACCAAATTGTTGGCACGCTTCTGCATCTCGGGATTCGCACGCTGCACGGCATTCAGTTCGATGCCGGAAGAGTAGCGTCCCGTATCCACCGACGAAACAGAACCGCCGCCCAAACCGATACGGTAGTTGTCACCGCCGACCACTACGACCTTGTTGCCTTTCTGCGGCGTTCCTTTCAAACAGTCGCGCTTTGTGCCGTATCCCACGCCTCCGGCCAACATAATCACCTTGTCATAACCGTAACGTTCACCGTTCTCCTGATGTTCAAATGTCAGTACGGAACCGGTAATCAGCGGTTGCCCGAACTTGTTACCGAAGTCGGAAGCCCCGTTCGATGCCTTAATCAAAATCTGTTCCGGAGTCTGGTATAACCAACGGCGTACCGGCAGGATGTCCTCCCAATCACGACCCTCATCTGTACGCGGATAAGAGGTCATGTAGACTGCCGTCCCGGCTATCGGCCATGAACCGACACCTCCGCCCATACGGTCGCGTATCTCACCGCCCGTTCCCGTGGAAGCTCCATTGAAAGGTTCCACCGTGGTCGGGAAGTTGTGTGTCTCCGCCTTGATGGAAATCACAGACTCGATATCCTTGATCACAAAATAGTCGGACGTGGAATGGTCTTTCGGCGCAAACTGTTCCACCACCGGCCCTTGTGCAAAAGCCACATTGTCCTTGTATGCCGAAATGATTTTATGCGGATTTTCCTGTGTAGTTTTCTTAATCATCTGGAACAAAGAAGACTCCATTTCCTTCCCGTCGATGATGAACGTACCGCCGAAAATCTTATGACGGCAATGCTCGGAATTGATTTGTGCGAAACCGAACACCTCCGAATCCGTCAACTTACGTCCCAACTGGCCTTCCACCTGATGCAGGTATTCGATTTCCTCTGGCGAAAGAGCCAATCCTTCCTGTTCGTTATATTCTTCCAGATTCTCTATATACACGATGGGAGCCGGTTGGATATCAACCGTAAAAATATCCTGGTCCAAACCCTTATACATACGTTGCAGCATCGGATCGTGCCCGGCATGTTCATCTTCCACTGGGAAATACTCTTCTATACGAGAAATACCGCTGAGGCTCATGTTTTGAGTAATCTCAACGGCATTCGTACTCCACGGAGTAATCATCTCACGACGCGGACCTACGAAACAACCTTTCAGTCCGTCTTCGGTTTCCACGGTGGCACCACCGTAAAGCCAACATAATTTTTCGATTTCCTCCGCATTGAGACGATGATCCGCCTCTGTAGCGATGACGCTCCCGCCGGGAGTTCTAAAAAATGAAATAGACATAACTACTATTTGTAACAGATTAGAATAAATACTTGTGCTGCAAAGTTAAGCAAAAAAGCCCGATTGCACGTCCTGACACCTCAGAAAAGTAATCAGGAGAAGAGAAAAATAAAGAAACTCCCGTGAAAAATAGTTTTTCCTCTAAAATATTTCAAGAAATATAGCTTTATTATATTTATTTTAAATATCTTTGTCGCCGGTTAAGCTAAACATTTAGTCAAGAAGATACGTTAGTATTATTTAGATTCAGAAATAACTTCAAAACATTATTAATTATGAACAAACGAAGACTCATCAAGGCGTCATTATGGACAACCGCCTTATCTCCGTTCTTCTTCGCATCCTGCGTGGATGACAGTTATGACCTCACCAAGGACATTGACATGACCATCACCGTAGGCGGAGACCTCAGCATTCCGGGCAGCGGAACGGAAGAATTCACGTTGGAAGAAATTATGGATTTGGAAGACAACAGCGTAGTAAAAACCGATGCACAAGGTAATTACGCTCTGAACAAAGCCGATACCACAGAAACCGATGTGGAAATAGACCCAGTGAATATCAACGCCCCGGCAAGCAATCCAACAGTAACAACACTGGACTTCAACACGCCGGCAGCCACCAACGAGGAAGTGGAAGCAGAAGTAAACGATGTGACCACGGATTTCACCTTCTCGAAGAATGATGTAACCACGGATATCGTTTCGCTCACCTCCGCAGATGTGGATTTTACGGCCAATCTGACGCTCAGCTTCAGCCAGACAAGCCAAAACGTAGATGTCATTACCTTGAAAAAGGGATTCAGTATAGAAATGGCTTTGGAAGGCCAGACCCAACCCAACGGACTGGTTTTTGAATTGGGCGACTCGGAAAACTATGGCATCAAGGCCGGAGAGGCACAGACCATCGAATTCAAGAACGACCAAGAGATACGCAAAGGAGAAACGCTAAAAATACCCGTACACTTCAAGCGTATACAGAATTTCCCCGAAGGCCAAGGAATATATCAACCGGGACATTTCAAATTGCAAACGAATGTCATAGCCAACGGTACGGCTACGACCCCGGGTGTTCCGGCCGGAAATATTCAAGTGAACTTGATTACCGACACGGAAGTGCCCGACATCACGTTGCAGAGCGTAACGGGAATCGTAGACCCGAAGATTGATATCAACGTAGACCCGATTACCGTGGAAGGTATACCTGATTTCTTGAAAGACGACGTGAATCTGGACTTGGAAAACCCGTACATCAAGTTGAAACTCGAAAACGGCAGTCCGGCAGATGTGAACTTAAAAGCACGAATGACATGGACCAAAGACGGAGTGTTCAATGAAGGTTTCCAAATCGGTACCAATATCAATGAAAATACAGACCAGACTATCACTCTCTCCGGAAATGCCACTTCGGAATACTATCTCTCACGCATTGCAATGAATAACCTTCCCGCAGGTGCCAAGAATATCGTATTGGGTGACAATTTGTACAACCTGATACGTAACATTCCGGACGAAATCAAACTTACCGACGTAGAAGCCAAGGCTCTCCAACACGATACGGAAGTGATACTCGGCAACGACGGTGCCAATTATGAAGTAAACACCATTTACGAATTGAATGCCCCGTTGCAATTCGGAAACGAACTGAACATCGTATATAAAGATACCATCAACGATTGGGGCGGTGACCTTGAAGACATCACCATCAAAAAAGCCATCGTAGAAATGGATGCCTTGAACGGTATTCCACTCAACTTCGAGCTTAACGCACAAGCCATAGACCGGAATGGCAACGTATATCCCAACGTAACGGTTAATCCGGTCAAGAACACGATTGCCCCGGGTCTGAAACTGACAGGCGAAAACGGCGGAACGGCTACCGAAAGTCCTATTCAATTGGAAATCGTATGCGAAAGCGGAGACATGAAAGACCTCGACGGACTGATTGTCAACTTCACGGCCAACATGGAAGGTGTCAACCAAAATGCCACGCTGAACAAAGGCATGACACTGAAACTCTCCAATATCCGTATCCGCATCAAAGACGGAGTAACGGTAGACTTGAACTAATATCTCATTTTTACAACGGAATAAAATTATGAAAAGAAGAAATAAAATCGCAGCAGCCCTGCTCTTTGCAGCTTCCATTCCCGCTGTTTCAACGTGGGCGCAGAACAGTTTGCGTTCGGCCTATTTCCTTGAGGGATACACTTACCGCCATCAGATGAACCCGGCATTCGCCAGTGAACGTAACTACGTAGGTATGCCTGTACTCGGCAATTTCAATATCGGCCTACAGTCCAACATCGGTGTGTCCAACTTTCTGTACAAACTGCCTAACGGTGACCTCACGACATTCCTGAACGGAAGTGTCAGCAGCGGTGAGTTCCTGGACGGCTTGAAAAACCGTAACCGTCTGAACCTCGACGTAGATATGAACATCATTTCCTTCGGGTTCCACAAGTGGGGCGGTTTCAATACGTTCGACCTCTCCATAAAAAGCGGTACACGCGCAAACTTGCCTAAGGACCTGTTCGAATTCGCCAAAGTGGGTATGCAAGGCGGACATTCGGAATACAATCTGGAAGACATGGGCATGTACTCCAACAGCTATGCGGAAATCGCCTTAGGACATTCACGCAAGATTATGGACAAGTTGACGGTCGGTGCCAAAGTAAAATTCCTATTGGGTATCTACAATGCCGACTTCCATATCAACGACATGAAGCTTGTCATGTCCGACGACAAATGGCTTGTGTCCGGCGATGGTGAGTTTTCCCCCAGCCGGTATCGTAGACATACCGACCAAACTCAAGACCAAAGACGTCACGGACGATTACGGTAACATACATCAGGAAACGGAAGAAGAACTCGACTTCGACAACATCGGAACCGGCGATGCCATCGGAGGCTTCGGCATGGCTTTCGACTTCGGTGCGACTTACCAGTTACGCGAGGATTTGGAACTCTCCATGGCTGTGCTCGATTTAGGATGGATAAGCTACAAGAATGCCGTACAATCGGCTATGGCTATGGAGCCGTGGGAATTCGATGGTTTCCATGACATTCCGTTCGATTCGGACAAAGCCGCTCCGGGCATGTCCATCGAAGACCAGATAGATAACCTGACGGACGACCTGGAAGACTTATTTCAAATGAAAGTACAGGGTAAGGACAAGCACACCAAGGCTTTGGGAGCTACACTGAACATCGGTGCGCTCTATACTTTCCCGTTCTATGACAAACTGAAATTCGGCTTTTTGGAATCCACCCGTATCAACGGTCAATATTCTTGGTCGGAAGGCCGTTTCTCGGCCAACGTGGCTCCGGTGAAGTGCTTCGATGCCTCTATCAGCTACGCCATTTCATCTTTCGGCTCGTCTTTCGGATGGATAGCCAACTACCACGGAAAAGGATTCAGCCTCTTCTTGGGTAGCAACCACCAGTTCTTCAAGGTGACTCCGCAATTCATTCCGGTGAATAATGCAAATATGAACATCAGTATCGGTATCAACTTCCCGTTCGGAGACCTCAAATCCTTGTAACTTCCGATAAAAATCCTTTATAAAAGCCTGTCCGTGCCTTTCGTTACCGGCACGGACAGGCTTTCTTCTTTTCTCCGCACCTTCAAGCTCTAAGTTCCGGACAACAGACCCGCAAAAAAATCTGCGCCGATTGAGAAATCATTCTCAGCCAAACGATTTTTCATTCTCAGCCAAACGATTTTCAGTTCTGCGGCATCCTCCGAAACGACATCCCCACACGGCTACTTACGCTTGCAAAAACGGAAAGAAAAGCGGACTTTTTCCACGGAAAGGAAGACTGACAATGAAAAATGCCCTTCCCACCAAAATAAAACGGGGCAAATCAACGTTTATCCGTATAAAATCCAATAAAAAGAAAATGAAATACAACAACGACAACGTAAGGCGGCAGGACCGCCTTTTGGAGGAAGACCGTGCATACGCCCTGCTCCGCGAAGGCGAATACGGCGTACTATCCATGACAACACCCACGGGAGGCGCCTACGGCATCCCGCTCAACTTCGTTTGGGACAGGCAAGAAAACATCTATATCCACTGCGCTCCACGAGGCCGCAAGCTCGACTGCATCGCCCTCTATCCGGAGGTGTCTTTCTGTGTGATTGGGAATACCCATGTCGTACCCGAACAATTCTCCACAAACTATTCCTCCATCGTTTTGACATGCCGGGCACGGACAGGTCTTTCGCCGGAAGAACGGATGCACGCCCTCCGGTTGCTGATGGAAAAATACACACCGGAACATCTGGCCGCCGGGGAAAAATATGCGGAAAAGTCATTCCACCGCACGGAAATCATCCGGCTACAGATAGCGGAGTTCAGCAGAAAATGCAAACGGATACGATAAAGGGGAAGGACGCGCCTTCCCCTTTTCCTATTCAAAAGATATATTCCTCAACTCTTCCCGCTTTGTTTCCTCAGGCCGCATCCGGAGCAACCGGACCAATTCACCGCTGCTTACAGCGGTCTTAGGATTGAAATCACCGGATGCCATATAATCCAACATGCTGCGATACAACTGACGTACTTCAGGCTTGTCATCCACCGCCTCAAGATCCGACATGCACACCAGCAATTTCCCTTTCCCTACCGCCAGTTCGAATATCAGCCCCAACTTATGGTTCCGCTCGATATTGTCGATAACCTGTACGATGGGACGGTAGCCCTTCGGAAAATGGTCCAGAACCAAGGGATAACTCTGCTTCACAATAGGGAACCATTGCCAATTCGTATGGAAATCCGTAGGAAAGGAACAGAACAACGGATGGCTGGGGTCGGTCAGCAGCCCCATCGTCCCAGGAGAGACCGGTTTCCGGTTGTTGCGGCTGATGGTCTCGAACATCCTGTAATTCCAATAGTCGGTCTGGAACAACCCGCCTACCGTTTGGGAGGCATAACAGTCCCGTTCGGGAAACCATAATACCTTCCCGCCGTTTTCCAATGCCGAAAGCACGTAACCGTCCAACCGTTTGGCCACCGTGATGCCCGGATGGCTTTCTTCCGCGCTCCGGTTCTCGGGATAGAACCAAAGCGGATAAGTATTTTTATAGTCCGTACCTTCTATGGCCAGTTCCAGATTCAGCCTCCTCGCCTTGCCGGTCACGGGAACCGGCAGCCGGATATCTCCGACCTCCAACAATCCCCGTCCGGAAGAAACTATGGGGCACACGCCCTTCCCGGCAACGTGCCCTTGTTCGTCCCTCAACGTCCATGCCAGTCCGGTTCCCTGCAAAGAACGTGCGGCATAATGGGCTACCTTCACCCGGGCCGTCAACGTTTCCCCCTCCGTCCAACAGAATTTTTCCGTCAGCAGCAAGGGAACCACTTCACTGCAGAATCCTCTCCAACGCTCAGGCGAAACCAGTCCCTTACTGTCCATAAAAGCATCCAAGATACCGACATAAGCCGAACCCTGCCCCGGATAATCCTGCAAATCCAACAACTGGAAACCGGCCAGTCCCTCCGTGCGTAAGTCCATTTCGATGTCTGCCTTGTAAAGCTCGGCAGCCCACCGCCCGGAAGCGAGAAAGAAATCTTCCGCCTGTTCCGACATCCCGGCACGAGCCAGCCTGTCCCTGAAGACTTCCATATTATAAGGGTACAAGACACCCGTGTACTTGGCTATCTCGCGGTAATCGGGATACACCTGAAACTGTCCCGTCTCATGGCTCACCACCGGAACGTTCGCCCGCGCCACGGCTCCGGAGAAGTCCATCACCGTATTGGGATAGGTATGGTTGAGATACCCTCCGTCGTACGCATCGGCAAATGAAAACGAGCCACGGACATGAGTGTCGAGGCTCTGCGGCTTTTCACCTCCGATACGGCACGTCACCAAATAGTCCTCACCCGGAAGCTGCCCTTTGAAACCCAAGTAATTATTGGAACCGTAAGCATACAAATGCCGGCGGTCTGCCTGCCGGAAAGTATCGACCAAAGATTGCATGACTTCAAAATCTCCGGACAGTTCGTTGCCCAACGCAAACATGACGAAAGAAGCATGATGGCCGTATTCCTGCTGAATGCGCAAACCCTCTTCGCGCAGATACGAAATCAAACGGGTGTTGTCCTTCCCTATCCATCCCCAGAACGGCAGTTCGGCCTGCAAATATATTCCTTCGATGTCGGCGGCTTCAAAGCAGGCTTCGGGCGGACACCAGGAATGAAAACGATAGTGGTTGATGCCGTAAGATTTAGCCACCCGGAAATAATGCCGCCACATCTCCACATCCATGGCCGTATGTCCTGTCAAAGGAAACACACAGGCGTCATGCTTTCCGCGCAGGAAAGTGGTCATACCGTTAATCGCGAAATGCTTTCCCTCCGCACGGAAGTCCCGCAAACCGAAATCGACGGACAGCCGATCATACCCGGGCAGTTCGATCTCCAACCGGTACAGCGCAGGGTCGTACTCGCTCCACAACAAAGCTTCTTCGCCCAACGGGAAATCGAAGTCGTATTCCGCCTGCCCCTTCTCCAAACCGAACTTAAGCGGACGGACGCGATGCTCTTTCTTCGTATTCCATGCCGTAGCGCGCACTTCCAACTGCATACGGTTCCGGATGTCTTCGGGCGAGGCCAGCCTCACTTTCAGCCGGACCGACTTTTTCTCCGCATCCGGATAAACCTGCACACCGGCCAAATGCAACGGTTCTTTCGCTTCCAGGAAAATGTCGCCGATGATGCCATTCCAATTCGTTTGTGTGGATTCCGTATAGGCATGTGAAGACCCGAGCAACTCCGGCGGCACGGACTCGCCATTGTCCACCCTGACGGCGATTTCATGCCGGCCGGGCGTGAGAAAACGGCTGAGGTCGTACACTTGGCGCACGGAAATGCCGTCCCGGCTTCCGGCTTCCTTCCCGTCCACCCACACGCGAGTGGGCTTCGTACGTTCCAAAGTCAGTGTCACGACTTTATTTTTCCAACTTTCCGGTATGTCCACCACTTTCTTATACCAAGCCTTGCCCACATAAGCGTGCAACCGTGTGAGATAAGTGGTTTCGTCCGTCCTTGCGGGCCGGAATCCTTTCCGGTTCGTGTCTGTCGTTCCCGGAAGCATCACCTCCTCGGCAAACGGTGCTGTGGCAAAACCGCTTTCTTCCCCGTTTCCCCTGACATCCAACTTGAATGCCCATTTGCCTTGCAAGTCCATCCGTTGGCGTTGGGGAAACATCGCGCACGAAAAAAGCACGGCCCACACCCATGCACATATCCTTTTCCTTATCATGTCTTTTTAATGGTTTAGGTTAATCGTAAGACAAAGGTAAGAAAATCCAGACCGTCCCAACGAAAGGACGGCCAAAAAAAATGAAACCATTTCTTTTGACCGTCCTGTCATGTCCTCACCCTGCACTTTTTACCGGAAACTCGGAATGTCGGACACGTAATCCTTAGGCAAGGCTTCCGAAGTCAGTTCTACCCACACGGGTTCATCCCATCCTTCCACGTCGAAGCGTAAACGGATAGTCCCGGCCTTCCGGGTAGACTGCACAATGGCCATGGCACGCCCGAAATACGTCTTGTCTTCATGGGAAGTGAAAGGAGTCTTGCGCCGCAAGTCACTGCTGATGAATCCCACCAAGCGCCCCTCGCCCTCGATGGAGGCTTTCACATGGCGGTCGGCATGCTGCACGAGTGTTCCGTCTTTGTCCAACAACTCCACCTGTACATAACTCAAATCTTGCCCGTCGGCCATCAATTTTCCACGGTCGGCCGTGGCTTTCAGTCTCACGGCATCGCCTGCCGTACGTATTTCATGCACAGCCACCGTATCCGTCCCATTAATGCCTTTAGCCACGAGCGTCCCGCGCCGATAAGGCAGACACCATGTTATCGTATGGTTCGGGTAATCTGCCGTCCGGCGTACGCCCATCTCGTTGCCATTGTGGAACAGAGCCACACGCTCGCAGTTAGTCGTGGTGTTTACTTCGATGACCAAACCCTCGTAAGCGCGGGGGAAATTCCATATCGCCGCCATGTTCGGCCATTGCCAAAGGTCGCGCCCGTGGTCGATGTCGAGCGCATTGTCGCGCACGGCGATACGCACCATCGGTTCGTCGTTCCACATCGCCCGATGGAAAGCCGCGCGCGGCTTTTCCACCATGCAAATGTCGAAAAGTCCCGCAGGCCAACCGTGGCTCGGCCAACCGGCTTCACCGATGTAGTCCGTACCGGTCCAAAGAAAACCGCCCGCGATAAAATCGTTTTCGGCAATGATGTTCCACGGATTGTTCGTGTCGTAACTACGGATATTCCCTTCCGCCCCGCAGTAATAAGGCAATTCCTCCGTCACCAAGAAGCGACGCTCGGGAAATTTCTTATGGTCGGAAAGCATACGTGCCTCCAGATAATTGTAGCCCACGACATCGGTCACTCCGGAAAACTTCTCGTTATGGCGGTTCTGTGCCGCGAGGCAAACCTGTCGCGACGGTTCGAACTCGTGCACGAAGTCCTGCAACATAGCCGCCCGTCGGCATCCCGTATCCGACCCGTCCCATGCTTCCTGCAATTCATTGCCGATGCTCCATAATACCACACTGGGATGGTTACGGTCGCGCACCAGCATGTTCTTCAGGTCCTCCTGCCACCACGCATCGAAATACTGCGCATAATAGCCGGACTTCCACTTGTCGAACGCCTCGTCGATAACGACAAACCCCATGCGGTCGCAAAGGTCGAGGAACTCCGGCGACGGCTGGTTGTGGCTGCACCGGATGGCATTCACTCCGTACTCCTTACAAATCTCCAATTTGCGTTCCATGGAACGCAAGGGCAGAGCCGTACCCAAAGAGGCATCGTCTTGGTGCAAACAGAAACCCTTCAACTTCAACGGCTTCCCGTTGAGCAGAAAACCGCGGTCGGAAGTGAACTCGCACGTACGCACGCCGAATACCGTTTCGTAAGTATCGACCAGTTTGCGCCCATCATATACCGCGGTATGCAAAGTATAAAGATAAGGATGTTCCGTGTCCCACAACTGCGGACGGGGGATTTCGAGCGTATGCTCTGTGTCAGCCGTCTGCCCGGCAGCCACTTGCAAGGCTTGCTTGCCGGATTGCACGACTGTGCGCCCCTCTCCGTCCGTAATCTGTTGGCGGACGGACAAAGTCTTGGTACGCTCCGCCTCGTTCGCCACCGACGTGCGGACACGAACCTCCGCCCGTTCCGCCGTCACCACCGGAGTCGTGACGTAAGTCCCGTAGGAGGCCACATGCACCTCGGCTGTTTTCACCAACCAGGCATGGCGGTAAATTCCCGCACCGGTGTACCAACGCGCCACGCTGTCGTGTTCCAACGGATTGTTTACCCGGACAGCCAACACGTTTTCGGCTCCATAATTTAAATAAGGTGTGAGATCGTACTCCTGATAACAGAAACCGTAGGGGCGGAATCCCAAATGCTGCCCGTTCACATACACGTCGCTGCGGCTGTATATGCCGTCGAACAACACAGCGATACGCCTTCCTTTGTCCTTTTTGTCCACCCGGAACGTCTTCCGGTACCAACCGATGCCACCGGGCAAATGCCCGTTGCTTCCGCTCAACTTCGGATCGAAATTCAGCGAAATGCTCCAGTCGTGCGGCAACTGTACGTCCTGCCATCCGGCTTCCGACACTTGCATGCCGGCATTTGCCCGGTCGTCGGCATTCAGGATGAACTTCCAATCGAAATCAAAATTCTCTTTTTCCCTCACACGGTCATGGGCTGCGGCCATGAATGGCCAAACCACCGCCAACGCCAGTATCCACCGGCTCCACATGTTCTTCTTCATCATACGTTTTCAAGTTTTTCATGATTCTCGCAGCAAAGTTAGGAAAATCCCAAGCAAGGGGCTTTATCGCATGTTACCAATATTTGCCCTGAAAAAGCTTTTTAAAGGTCCATGTTACATGCGCAAAAATATACGTTACACCAAAGAAAAGGATGCTACTTGCGCGAAAGTATTCGCTAACGGAGCGAAAATGCGACAGACTGAAAATCCGTAACTTTGCTTGTCGTCATGAATAAAGGATGAGCCATGGGCTTTATCCTGCAAACTTTAAAACAAAAAACACATGAAAAGAATGATTACCCTCTTGTATGCAACGGCCCTCACGGGATGCATACCACTCTGCGCACAGCGCACGGCCAGCGTAAGCCTCGACCCCGAAACAAGGTTCCAAAAAATAGACGGATTCGGAGGCTGCGGAATGAACGGACAATGGGCTGACGTCTATACCCAAGAACAAGTGGACTTGTTGTGGGGACCGGACGGAATGGGCTATAACATCATGCGTATCCGTATCAACCCCGACGAAAGTAACTGGAAGAGTTACGTGAACGCCGTCAAATGGGCCAAGGCACACGGTGCCACAGTCTTCGCCAGCCCGTGGACACCACCCTACCGCTTCAAAGTGGGAGCCGAACAAACGTGGGGCGAGTCCTCCAACCACGGACATATCAATACAGACAGTATCGAATCATACGCCAAATGGTTGGAACGTTACCGACAGTTCATGGAAGACCAAGGGGCGGCCATAGACATCCTGTCCGTCCAAAACGAAAGTGACTATGACCCGGAAGGATACGAAGGCTGCCTCTACACCGTCGACGAAATGACTCGCATGGTGACAGCCTTACGCCAACACCTATCACCGGAATGCAAGGTCATGGCACCGGAATGCTTCGGATGGGACAGCCATAAATACAACCGGGAATTAGTAAAATCGGCTGCCATGCGCAACAGCATCGACATCTGGGGCAACCATATCTACGGCGTAAACGACATGACCTACGTGGACTACGTGCGCAGCCTGACGAAGCGCCCCATGTGGATGACTGAATATATATTCGATGAAGACAAGGTGGGTACGTGGGAAAGTGCCTGCGAGTTCCAGGAACAAATAGACAGTTGCATGCGGGCCGGCTTCAGTGCTTACGTTTACTACAATATGATAAACCACATGTTCGGCGACGGGAAAGGAGGTGGCAACGCTTCGGAGTTAAGTACTTTCGCCTACGTGTTGGGGCATTATGCCCGATATGCAACCGGAATGACGCGCATCAAATCCTCATTCTCCGACAAAGGAAAAACTCCGGTCAACGGTTCAGCATACGTCAGTGAGAACGGCGACACCCTCAGTCTGTTCGTCCTCAACCGCTCTTCCGAACCAGTAAAGTTGAAAGCAAGCCTCCCGTTTGAAAGCCGGCAGGTACACGCCGCTCTGACGAACGCCACGCGCAACCGCTTCGTGCAAGACGTTAGTACACAATATGCGGGAACGGCCTCACCGGAAATCAACCTGCTCGGAAACGCTTTCTATACCCTGCAATTTATCCGGACGGAAGCAGAGACACCCGAACCGAGTGAACCCACCGTCATGGAAGCCTACAAGAAAACAATCGAGGTGAACCCGCTCAATCCGTACCGTTTCTGTGCCGACCCGACATCCGTCGAATATGAAGGGCGCCTCTATGTGTACGGAACGAACGATCAGCAGGAATTCGACGCGACTGGAGGCCTGACCTCCAACACTTACGGAAAGATCCGTTCCTTGGTCATGATGTCTACGGAGGATTTGGTCAACTGGACTTACCACGGCACCATAGATATGACGGCCGTCTGCGGACAATGGATGAACGCTTCGTGGGCCCCTTCTATCGTCTCCCGTGAAGAAGCCGACGGGAAAACCCATTTCTATCTATATTTCTCCAATAGCGGAGGAGGCGTAGGCGTCATTACCTCTACTTCTCCTCTGGGGCCATGGACCGACCCGCTCGGCAAAAACCTCATTTCCGGCAGCACACCCGGACTCGGCCTTTGCAGTACACCTTTCGACCCGGGTGTCGTCATCGACAACGACGGTACGGGATGGTTAGCCTTCGGCGGCGGAAACCCGAACGCGGAAGGAACGGAACTCATGCCGGGTAATGCCCGTATCGTACGCCTCGGTAAGGATATGATTTCGCTCGACAGTGACATCATGCCGATTCCTGCGCCTTATCATTTCGAAGCCAACGAACTGAACGTAATGGGCGGAAAGTTGGTCTATACGTATTGTACCAGTTGGCGGCCACGTACCGATTGGCCTTCCTACGGCAACTCCCTTGATGCCCCGACCTCGTGCAGCATGTGTTACATGACCAGTGACACACCTCTCGACCCCGACAGTTGGACATATAAAGGCGAATATTTAGCCAACCCCGGCACGTTCGGATACCCGTACGGCAACAATCATTCGCATCTTCAAAAATTCGGTAATGCTTATTACCTTCTTTACCACACGCAAGGGTTGGAACAACAAATGGCCATCAACGGGGGTTATCGCAGCATAGCCATGAATAAATGTACCGTAGTGGAACGTTCGCAACGCATCAATGCCGTTACGGCCTCTCCGACCGGCGTATTGCAACTCACGGCCAAACGTGTAGACCCGTTCGTCCTCCAACAAGCGGAAAACTTGTGCACAGCAGCCGGAGTGAGTGCCGAAAGCTACGGGGAAACAGGCAATACCCGTCTCTGTATCCCGCAATCGGGAGGTTGGACCATGGTAAAAGGCGTAGTATTCGGTACGGACGGTATCGAAAAGTTCACGGCAAACCTGCAAGGGGAAGGCACGTTGGAAATCCGCCTGGACGACATAGAAGCCGAACCCGTGGCCTCTCTCGACTTCTCCACACCGGAAGCCGCAGAAGTATCCATCGACTGTCCCACATCGATTACCGGTTCACATGACGTGTATTTCCTTTTCATGGAAACACGAGGCGAAGTGAAGTTCGACACATGGCAGTTTGACGGGAAAGGTCCCGACGCCATCACGAATACCGAAATGGAAGACAGCACTCCCCTGCGCTACGAATATTACCTCCCCAACGGTATGCGCCTTACAGAACGACCTGCCGCAGGAATGTATATCCGTAAGACATATTACAGCGACGGAAGCGTGAAAACCGACAAGAAGTTCTCCGAACAATAAAAAAAGAAATACGAATACAAAAATAACGGGTGCGCCGCTAACGCACCCGTTATTTTTGCACTTAAGAAACCGGAAACGGTATCCGGAAACGAACAGCTTATTTATTCCCCATTACCACAAAAGAACGGGAGAACACCACGTTATAGGTCTTGACCATCCCCTGATAGTCGAACGTTACCACGGCAGTCTCAGCATCCGGGCGTGCTTGCTTGACTTCTACTTTCACGTCCTTATTATCGGAAGATGCCGACACCTTGGGCAAGCGGGAAATCTCGGAAGGAAGCACATATACGACCTCATACGTCTTATAATCGGTTATACCGTTGGCATTGGTAGAACGTACCGGAGTTTTCGGCAATTCAATGGCTTTCCCATCCACCGATATGCTGACGGAAGGCACGACGGGACGGGCTATCTTCTTCTCGACCGAACTGAATCCCAAACCGGTCAGGTCGAAAAGCTCCTCTCCGGCACCGCCCTCGGCCACCAAATAAATAGCATGCTTCCGGCTCAATCCGTCCACATGAGCCGACACATCCACCGTAAACTGTGTGACAGCTTGTGCCGAACCGGCAGGCACTTGGATTTCTCCAATCTTCTTGCCTTTCCACGTAGCGTTGTCCCAAGGCCCGTCCATCCACACGTTCACCTTGAAAGCCTTGGATGTTTTCGGGGTCAGGAAAAGATTGAAAGCGGTCTGATTACCTTTTTTCGTACCTTCGAAAGCTTTCAGACCTAATTGGTCCTTTTTCAAACCTCCGAAACCAAAATATTTATATCCGATGATATTCCCGTTTTTCACACCGGTAATCGGGGCATGGTTGTCCCAAATGTCCCAAGCATCTTGCTGAAGCCGTATGTCCGACAGGTAGCAGGCGATACCGGCGGAATAGTATTGGTAAGGGTCAAGCCCGAAGATGTGGAAACCTTCCGACGTGACTTCCGCCCCTTTGTATTCGTTGCCCTTTTTGTCCTTGGCCGTCCATACGTGATTCTTGGCATAGGGATCGTAAGCCCGGATGGAGACCTTGCCCCCTTTAGCTACCGGTTTTTCATCCCATTCCACCTGAATCGGGGCAACCATGGCTTGACGCGCAAAACCGAACCCGCGCGGCGGACGGTGATAGAACACGTACCACTGTCCGTTGATTTGTTCGATACTCCCGTGGGTATTATGCCCAGCGTTGGAAGTCTGTAAGCCTGAACCGTCCTGATTCAAAACCGGAGCACGCGAATCGACCAGTACTCCACCGCTTTTCCATGGTCCTAACGGGGTATCGGCATAGGCATAACGTAAAGTGGAATTGGAGTTTCCCAATCCGTAATCAGGGCCTGAATAACCGCTGTAAATCGTCACATACTTGTTCCCCACCTTACGGATGGAAGAAGCCTCGAAGAAGTTGAACGCTTTGGGATCCTGTCCTTCAAAGAGGCACGGATACTCAGTACCTTCCGGATCACGAATGCCTCCCTGCGGTGTCCCGGCCGGCATGAAATACGGTATCAGTTCCGTGCCCGGACGGACGGAATACATCGTATTAGGATCGAGTTGGGCCGCAGACGAACGCTGGAAGCCCCAGTAACCGTACGCCCTGAAACCAATATCGTAGTCAGGGTCGTTCTTGTCGGTAATCTGCTCCACATAAATCGAAGGGTCGAAACCCAAGATACTGCCCGGAAGGGTCTTCGTGCCATCGGCATTCAGATTCACGGGCGTAAAAGGCCCGTCGGGACGACTCCCTTTGGCTACCATCGCTTCACGGTTCCTTCCCCGGCTATGCGGATACAAATAATATTCTTTCGTCCCGTCCCGGCGACGTACTTCCACCAAATCGGGCGCATACATCACGTCCCACTGTCCTTCGATGGGATAAGTGAAGATAGGGCCTTCATCGCGCCAACTCGACAAATCCTCTACGGGTGCTGACCACATCCGGATATCCGCACCGCAATAGCTCGTCATCCGCAAATCGTGGGAGCCGATGATGTAAGCGCGGTATTTTCCGGGGTTGTCCGGATCTTCAAACACACGGGGTTCACCGTCCGGCAAATGTTCCCACAGCGGAAGATAAGGGTTTCCGGCACCATGGAACACGTACTCCGCCTGTTGCGGCTGGGCCGTCAATCCGCACGTGACGGAAGAGAAAGCCGCTGCAAACAGGCAGGCAGCCACTCCCCCACTTTTAAAAATCATCTTCATTTTTTCCATTTCTTCTATTTTGTTTTTTCGTTTAAGGGAAAGAGACAGGACGACATCCACAGTCGTCCCTTCCCTTTCCCGTCGGATTTATTTTTTCAGTATTTTCTCTACTTTCACCGTTCCGTCTGTCAAGTGGCTGCGACGGATGATGACACCCTTCGACACGTCGCCTGGACGAATTCTGCGTCCGGCCACGTCGAAATACTCTTCATATTTCACAGTAGCCGGGCTATCCACTGACAGGATCCCATCGGCCACTCCCTCATCGTACGTGATTCCCTCGAAAGCAATGTCGTCGATGAGGAAATTATTCGTAGAAGCAGCCAAGCCCCATACGAACTGCGTGGCTCCTTGCAGAAATTCTCCCCCTTCGTCGGTGGTAGAAGTTCCGAGTTTCCAATTCTCTCCATCGGTGGAGTACTCTATTTTCAAGGTAACCTTGGAAGCTCCCGAAACAGAAGCCCGATACCAGATGCTTTTCCCCGAAATAGCCTGTAAAGATACGCTCGCGCTGTTGAACATGTTTAATTGTTTGGAAGCCGTGGACTTGTAAATGCGGAAATCGGTAACCGTACCGTGATTATACACATTCATATAATAACCAGCCATGATACCCGGAGTATAACCTTGACTGGCGTTCCCTATCGTGAGCGTATCACCACGGAGAATAACCCCGTTCTTGTAATCGCCTGATGAAGTCAAGATTTGACGCCACATCACACTGTAATCCGTGCTCTTTCGCGTAAACTTATCCAAATTCAAGACACCTGTACCGTTGGCACTCGGTGCGGAATACGCCCGCAACATCTTGCTTGCCCGGCTTTCTGTATCCGTATATTTCGACACGCCCGCAGTACAAAGGTTACCAGTGCCACGGGTAATCCCTTCGGCCGGCGGGTTGGAAGCTCCGGAAGAGACAGCATCGTCCTCGAAATCATAGAAAGTGGAATACGTTCCCGGTGTCACACTTCCTTTCAGGTTCACCGTACGTACATCCAAATAAGATGTAGCGATGGTAATCGCATCCTCATAGTCATCGACAGCCATCTCCGGCTTCAAACGGACGAATACGCGCACCGTACCGTTCACGTCTGCCAAACGTTCAGCCCCAATGACCAATGCATCGGTATATTCACCCAAGGAATCGAGTGAAAGTTCAAAAGCCCGGCCTGCCATGGAGAGGCTCACGTCCTCCAACAAATCCGTTCCGCTGATATCCAAACTGCGGATGACCGCATTTGTCCCCCCATAAGTCATGTTGATGTCTTCCATATCGGTCTGGGACACCATAAGCCCGGTATTATAAAACCTTATATCGTCCACCGTCATAGATGCTTCCCAACAAAGGCGCGTTTCACCGGATGCGAAAGTGGCATCTTCGACAGAAATCATATTCTGCCACTGTTTGCCGTCCGTAGAACCGTCAAAGTACAATTTTGTACCATGCAGAGTTGCACGGAAATAGGCCATTCCATCGGCCTTATCACCTTCACCCAACGTCCTTCCGAGTTTCAGAATACCATTCTCGTCTTTTTCCATCATAGCTACAGAAACCTTGTCTCCTTGCGTACGGAACAAGTAACCACCGCGAAGCAACATGCCCGCATCGCCTTCCAACTGATGCCAAGACACGCTGTAATCCACCGCATCACGAGGGAACAAGTCCAATATAGCCTGCCCCATTCCGTCAGAACCGGCGGCATAAGCATGCAGAGCTTGGTTTCCTTCCTGAGTCACCACACCGGCTTCACCTCCTGCCAGAGTCAACATGGACGCAGCAGGCTCCGTAGCCGAAGTGCCGGCCTCGTCATCTTCAAAGTCATAGACGTAGGCATTGCCACGGTCTATTTTAATGCAGTCTATCAGCACGTTCGCAGCTGCCGTCGCAAATTTCAATTCCACTTCGTTTGTCCCGGCATTCAATTCCGTCTCTACGGACGTTTCGGCCCAAGCATCACCCGTAGAACGCAAATTCAGGAACTGCCGTTTGCCGTTCACGTTCATCTGCAAGCGCAAGCTGCCGCTCGGCAGCAGGTAACGGACAGTGATGGCATAGGTTCCCTTCCGCAGCACAGTCACGGTATCACGAATGGAGGCCGAACGGCTTGTTCCCATCTCCACGTATCCCTGACCTTGGTAACCAGGACGGCCGTTATAATAACCGTTAGTACGGCATGCCCCGATATCCTTGTAGTCAAAAAACTCAGCTTCATATTGCAAAGTCCCGGTGTAAACGGAAGGAATCTCAGGTACTTCTATCCGAGCCTTCGTCCACTCCGTCTGGCGGTCGGTGGCTTCACCTTTGCCTTTAACCGTGATTTCCACCGGCCCGTTGTGAGCCACCACCAAGGTCAGCACCCCATCCTTCCATATCTGTTTTATTTCGCTGGCCCGATGGGCTGCACGGTCGAACCAAGTCACCACAGGTTCTTCCACGATACCGTAGATGCGCACCGTGTCTTCAACGTTTTCAGCTTCTGTCAGGTTGTTGTCATCGGACAAACGATAATTGCTCATATAAAGCATCACGCTGTCCGGATATTCCTTCATTACAGCCATGGCATACGGAGAAAAGTCCAACGAAATACTGTCCGCCGTATTATATAAGAAAGGTATGACCCCGGAAGCACGGCGCGCAGAAGTATAACGCGTACGCACACCATTGGTTATTTTGTCTTCATATTGGTACGGATTGTACGTCATCCATGTGTTCTCGGCATGGGCGGCATAAATATCACCTGTGTATTCCTGCGGGAACAACTCATTGAGTTCAGCTACTTTGGCAGCCTCATTCGGCCAACGGGTATTGTATTCCGAAACTTTCACGACCTGAAGTTTTTTAGCCGTATCATCCAGCAAATCATAAACTTGCGGAATCGTAGGATAGCGTCCGGAAACCTTCATCCACCATTTGTTTTCCAACCACGAATTATTATAAACTCCATCTGCACGGTCACGGTCGCAATCCGGACGGTAAAGCCCGTCAAACAAAGTGGCCGGTGTCAAATAGCTGTCAAAAGTCCCGTCGTTTATATCATTCTGCAAACAAATCTTGGTACGGTCGATAACCTCTTCACGGCTGAGGATACGCACCGTTCCATCCAACACCTTACGGAATTCATCCATCTGAATGTTGACATATTGCGGAAACCAATCCCAATTACGGCGAGTGTATCCGTCGGGAGTCACAGAAGTACCGACTTCACGCGACACATCCGTCCATATCAATTCCGGTCCGTCTATCACCGTCTGCCCCGTCAGCATAACGTGTTCCATGATAGGAACCGCACCGGCTGCTTTCACGAAAGGATAGACATCGCCGTCGTTTTCCGTGGCATCATTCCCGTCGCTCGGCGACCATCCGCAATCATCGAAGCGGATGCCATAATTCCCGGCATAGCCACCCAGATAAGCCCCGAGGCAATTACTCTCGATGTCGAAGAAACCATTCTGCATCGTGTACTTCTCGCAACAGATGAAGTGCTCGGGATGTTCCGTCAACAGGCGGTTCACTTCAGGGTTTCGCTTCATATAAGCTATGGGCATCATGTCGGCCGAATAATATGCCTGGGTAAAGCTTACCACAAGATAACCTCCATAACGGTGGCATATCTTCAAAATGTCGCCGAACAACGAAAGGCGCTCCAAAAAGGAAGGCGTACCCTCCTCGCCGAATCCCCAGAACTGCTCTGCAAAGTTCCAACCGAGGAAGTTCGGATATTTGCGGAAATAATCCTCATACACCGAAAGGTCATGATCGGAAAAACGGCTGTGACCACCGCTGGCACATTGCACGATAGCCCACGCACGCTTTTGTGCACAAGCCTTCAGCCAAGAGCCTGCCACGGCATAACCATCCGCACACACATTGTCGGAAGCCGACAATGAAATGTTGAACACCACGTACGGAAGGATGTCTTCGGGCACCATTTCAATGATGCGCTCAGGATCCGGATAGTTCCACGTGTCAATATGCACAAGCAACATGGGACGCTCCGGCGATATGGGACGTCTCAACGGGACATCGGCCAACACCTCCATACTTACCACGAACATTACCACAAACGCCATAGCCGAAAGCCATGCCTGTTTGCACTCCAAAAACATTTTTTTCATATACAAATCTATTTAAATAATTCTATATCACCAATTATCCGTACGGAAAGGAGCAGCCAACAACCCGTCTTTATTGCACAAATTGGCATCCGAAGGATTGTCGCTCCACGCATACCGCACGGCTACAGGGTGCTTCACGTCCTTACTGCTCACTATGACCTTGTTTCCTCTAATCACGGCATCCGCCCATACGAACTTCCGGTCTTCACCGGCCACGGCAAAGTGTTTCAAGCCGCCTCCACGGCTTGCCAGTCCGCGCCCCACCTCAGTAAAAGAGATTACGACACGGTCGCCATCCACCTCCATACCTTTATATATAGGACCGGAACAGACCACTTTCTCCCCGTAAATCAATTTGCGCGCCCCGAGAAACAACCGTTGCGCCACACTTTTCTTATCCAACGGATGAATGTCGTTCCATTCACCCACATCGTAGGTTACGGCCAAAGCCGTATGGGAAACCTCCGAAGCCGCTTGTAATTGCGCCTCCCGCAAACGCGCCCAACCGCTATCCGTAGGACGGTCGTACTTCTTCATATAATTGGGCAACTGCACCAAGAGAAAAGGCATGTCCGGCATCTGCCATGATTCGCGCCAATCCGCTATCAGGGATTTCAGCAACGGCGCGTATTCCCCTGCCCGTCCGGCATTGTTCTCGCCTTGGTACCAAATGGCTCCCCGCACTTTCCAGTCCCGGATGGGATAAATCATACCGTTATACAGTCCTGAGCCCACCATTTTTTGCTGCCGAAGACGTTCAACGTATTCTTCCACACCGGTCCGGTCGAAGCCTGTTTTATACTTCCAAGTACCGCAGAGCGACACGGAGTCCTCATCTCCTCTTATCACGTAGGGCTTGTCCGGCACGATTTCCCCATGGCCGTTCATCGCCGTAAGTTTCAGCGTCACGTTATTCTTGCCCTGCACCAACACACCGGCCGGGATGTCATATTTGCGTGGAGGACCGAAATATGAGGTGGTGCCCACCAAACGCCCATTCACGAACACAGAATCACCGTCGGCCATACGTCCCATATAAATCCGTGCGTGCCGCCCCACCATGGAAGAAGGCAAATCGAAAGTCTTGCGGTACCATACGGAACCTTTCGTCCGGATACCGCGCTCATCCCACGTACCCGGCACTTCCGTCTCAGCCCAATCCGAATCATCGAAATCTTTTTGATTCCATCTGCCGGAACCTTTATCCTGACGGGATTCCTTCACTTTGCGCACAGCCTCTTCGTCCACCAAGAGACGCGGAAAATCTTTCAGACGCTCCTGACTGATCCACGACTCGATATCCGTACCTCCCTTGCTTGCCACCAACATGCCCACGGGCACATGGTAGCGGTTCCACACTTCCGTGGCGAAAAAATAAGCCAGTGAAGTCCAGTTCATGACTTCGGATGCAGTAGCCGAATGCCACACGGCATCTCCGGCAATTTCTTCCCTTACACCATCCGTCACATCCTGCGAAGGCACTTTATAGTGACGTATCATATGATTATTCGACACCAGTATCTCCGGAAACTTCTCCACCAGACGTTCGATAGGTGTCTCCTGATTCGACTGCCCTCCGCAGAGATAGACATCTCCCACGAGTACGTCGCGTATCACCTTTTCATTCACTTCCATCAGAAACGGTCCTCCGGGCTGTTGCGGAGGCAACATGACGTGCCATTTCCCCGTCCCGTCGGCTTCTGTATAATAAGGTGTATCTCGGAAACGCACCGTGACTTTCTCACCAGGATCCGCCCACCCCCAAATTTTCAACTCGGTTTCCCGTTGAAGCACCATCCGGTCGCCTACCAATTTAGGCAGCCTGACCGCCGCCCATCCTTCGCCGCCTCCTACCAAACCGGCGAGGAACAAAAGCACCGGACTCACTTTTTTTAGACAAAAGAGCAAAAGAACAAATTTTGTTGTCGTAACTTTCTTCTGTCCTTCTGTTCTTCTGTCTAAAACAATAGGCTTCGGCTCATATCGGCCATTTTTTTCAACTAAAATATCCATTGCACTATAATGTTAAAACCATATCGCTTATCGTAGCCTGTTTTTAATGATTCAAAGATACACCTTCTATGCCTACTCGATTTTACGTCGTGTAACACATTTGTTTGCTCATGTTTCATTTGCAAAAAAAATGCCGTAAGGTTTCATAATATAAAATATCCGCTACATATTCAAAAACGAAAAAAGAAAGAATATCCTAACTTTGCCATAGAGACAATCATAAAAGTGGAAATAGGTTTCATAATATAATGATTAGGTTAATGTTGGTTTTTCAGGTAGCTTTGTGTGAAGGTATCAGGATATTCAGGAGTTTCATAATTGGAAATTAGGTTAATGATTGGTTCTTAGGTGGTAGGATTGTTTAAGAGAAAAAGGATTGTTTTTGCAGGAAACCCTAAGCCGGATGTTACCCGGCTCACAAAAAAACAGCAGACGGTCACACCCGCCTGCTGTTTTTTATTTATCGCGTTTCCGCTGAAAAGTCGTGTCCTGCCACGTCTACTTCTTTGCCGTCATCAGCCTTACCTCATACACGCGAGGAGTGGCTTTCTTCTCCGAAGGAGTGATTTTGACGGTCAGAACGTCCTTCCCGTCCATCTCGTCCGGCAAATCGAAATACGCCGTTTTCATCCCTCGTCCATCCACCGGACTTAGCATACCGACCGTACGTTCTTCTACCATAACCAAAGCGTCCGTATCAGCCATACCCCCCTCGTACTCCACACGCAAACGGGACACATCACGTCCATTCGTTTTCATGCGGTACGAGAACCAACCCTTTCCGGTAGCGTCACGCCAATGGCGGTCGTTGTGGCTTCCGTTACGTGACTGCTCCGACCTGATGAAATGATCGCTCTCCGGCTGCTGTTCCCCACAGATAACCTTATCCGCAGTAGCAGCCTCCAGTTCGTTCTTCTCCCGTTCCGAACGAGCCAAAGCCTCCTGCTGGGCTTTCAGCTTATCGGGAGAAATCACCGGCCAATACACCATGTAACGGCATTCATACAGGCAATTGAACGGCTCTAACGTCATTCCTTCATAACGTTCGGGATACACCCCACGAAGTTTGAACTCCAACGGCTTTCCTTCCACCTTCTCGATATGGGATAAAAGGTCGTCTTTGTCACCTACAATGACCGGCATATCCTGCAAAGGCCACTGCGGACCGGAAGCCACATGTCCTCCACGGCTATCATCAGCAAACAGACCTACCTGCTCCTGTTTCCCCATGCGCGAAGCCAACACTATTGGGCCGTACATAAAAGAATAGTTATCCGAACCATCGGGCAGAGCGGCCACACGCAAAGACATCGGCAACGTCAGCCGCACTTCGTCTCCATCGGCCCATTTGCGGCTTACCGTCACATAACCGTCGGATACCGACACGGGTTGAGCCGTCCCGTTCACCGTCAGTTCCATCTGGGAAACGTCCGTCCACTCCGGCACACGGAACTTCACCGTGAACTCTTTCGCCCTGCCGCACGACAGGCGAAGGGTGGTAGCCTCTTCATAAGGGAAACCCGTGAATTGCTCCACGCGTACCTTCCCCCACTGCAACACCGAAGGAATAAACAGGTTGACATACAGTTCATCCTCGCTGTGACCGTAAATCATCTCTCCGTATTTGGCATGGTTTTCCATTCCGGAGCCCACACAGCACCAGAAACTCGTCTGCGGTTGGGAATATACCCGATAATGCCCCGAACGCATCGGCGTAAAATATACGAAACCTCCCTGCACCGGATTTATGGTAGACAAAATGTGATTGTACAACGCCCGTTCGTAATAGTCCATATAATGTACGTCCGCGCTGGTCTGGTACAACATTTTGGTCAGCCGCAGCATATTATAAGTATTACAGGTCTCCGGCCCCTGTTCGCTCGTCAGCATACTGGAGAAATCCTCCGAAGGATGAAAATGCTCACGCACACTGTTTCCACCGATAGAGATGCTGCGCCGCTCCACCACCGTTTCCCAAAAGAAACGTGCCGCATCATCCCAAGCCCGGTCTCCTTCCAAATCCGCTATGCGCTTATAGCCGATGACTTTCGGGATTTGAGTATTGGCATGTTTGCCTGTCAGTCGGTCTTCGTGCTTCAACAAAGGGTCGAGAATCTCACGGTGTGAAAAACGGTGGGCCAGTTGCAAATAGCTGTCCTTTCCCGTCAGGTCGGCCACATCGGCAAACACTTCGTTCAATCCCCCGTGCTCGCTGCGCAACATGTCCTGTATCTGTTCGTCGCTCAAGTCTTTCGTCATATTCATCATCCAGTCGGTCAACTTTACCAACATGTCACGCGCCTCCTTACTTCCCGCCAAAAGGTAAGCATCCCGCAAACCGGCATAAGTCTTATGGATATTGTACAACGGTACCCATCCTCCATTCAGTCCGAAAGAGGAAGCTTGGATGTCCCCTTTAGACACAGCTTCCCATATTTTACGTCCGTTCGGTGCGCCACACAAGTAACCGTCACCGGCAGCGTCTTGGGCACGTTTCAATTCGGACAACATGTAGTCCAACCTCTGTTTGATTTCTTCGTCTCCGGTGGCGGCATACATATAGGAAAGCGCCGAAACGTAATGTCCCCCGATATGACCGTCCAGACCCGTATTTTCCCAGTTGGTATAATTATCAGCCTTCGGTTCTAATCCTGCACCTTTCAAATAAGGCGCCAAAAGACGGTCGGGATCCAACCCGAGTAAATAACGGACGTCCAAATCCTCCGCATGCTTGAACGGACTTTGCGTCAATCTAACGTCGTTCAACGGGAAAGTCTCCACTTTCACCGGAATCCGGGCATTCGCCGAGACCCATACAAGCAACAGCGATGCCGAACATAATGATCTTAATACATTCATATATACTTCCTATTAATATTGGATTTTACAGCGTTAATTTATAAGAATATAGCTTTTCACGCACGAATATACGACTTTTTCGGAAATATTTCAAAAAGTCGGTAATATTCCTTGCACTTCCACTTCAGCTAAAGCCGGACATTTTCTTTGCGGACCGTCTGGAAAAGAAAAACGGATAAAACGAGCCTTCACCGGTCTTTTCCAAGCCGATTTCCACCAAGCATCTTCCCATTCCCCGACCGACGGCATGATTTCCCAATTCACTTGATCTGCCGACAACTCCACTTTGAACGTCCCGACATAATGCTCTGCAAAAAGGACGCTCACGCCATACAAATCCAACGTACGCTCTACGTCTAATGTCAAATAAGGAGCCGCATCGCTTTCTTTCGGTTTCCAATAAGTGGAATTATTTCCATCGGTAGCCCTACCCGGAGAATACCCTTCGGCCGAAGTACTGGCAAAAGTAGGACTATTCGGGCCGTAAGTCTGTAGTTCAGGCTTCACACGATGGGTAGCAAAGCGTACATACGGGCGCGAAAGAACCTGGACGGACTTGCCTTCTTCATACTCCGGCGCACCTGTAAATTCCAGTTGCACACGCCCGGATTCCAATCCGGACAAGGATGCCTCCACTACCGTATGTCCGGCATAATAGGCCCGCAAGGCCATGGCTGCCTTACCGTCTGCAATCCGTATGTCGCTATCGGCAGAAAAAGTGATGGAACGCCCCGTCGGGAACTCTCCCGGCCCCGAAAGCACGGAAAGTGTGACATCCGGACTATTACTTAACTCACGCCCGTCTCGGTCCAACACCGTAACCACTAATTGCACATCATCCGTACCATCGGCCAAAATGCCTGTTGTTTTCGAAGCTTCCAGACGGAGACGTGCGGGTACTCCTTCTTGCGGCCACGCAGGAGGCGCCTCATGTCCATATTCATTGCGATACCAATACCATGCACGCTTGGGAAGGCGAAAATAATCCACGATACCCATCCGCGCCATGTTTTCTCCGAAAATACTACCATGGTCGAACCCGCACCAAATCGCCTGTCCGCTTCTCCACTCACGGCCTTTCCAACCTTCGTCCCGGCCCAAATCGCCCCAACCGGCCATATATTTACCGGGCCGCCCGGCGGTCGTACTACCGTACTCCGTCACCACGCTGGGAATGCCGGGCTGTTGGAAGTCTGCGATGTTCGCTCCGTCACCATTATATCCGGCCACATCCCCAATCCCGTCTATACGGTCTTTTCCCAACGGCCGTTGGGCCCCTCCCACGGCGGCCTTGCGCGTAGGGTCAAGCCGATGCGCAGTGTCTACCATCTTTTTCAAGAGCGACTTAACTCCCGGAATGGTCTTCCCGTCGGTAAAGAAAGGTTCGTTACACATGCTCCATACGAACACAGAAGGGTGATTGCGGTGAATGCGTATCATCTCTTCCAACTGCCTGAGCACATTCCGCTCAAATCCCTCGATGTCTTGTTCCTTCACGGGATAAGCACTGGCCGTCCAACCGCCATCCACTTTCGGACCGGCCGTACCCCAAAACGAGACTTCAGACCAAAAGAGCATGCCCTCACGGTCACAAGCGTCCGAGAAAGCCGGAGCATGGGGATAATGGCTACCGCGAATCATGTCAAAACCGACTTCCTTCATCATCCGTACGTCGCGGCGCATGGCTTCCTCAGTGACAGCGTCTCCCCATCCAGCATGATCCTGATGTACATTCGCCCCCCGGAAAAAGAAATGCTTCCCGTTCAAGAAGAAACCTTTGTCGGCCGTCCACTCAAACCAACGGAAACCGAACGTCACTTCTTCACTATCCACCAATTTACGCCCTTTGTACAGGCTACACACCACCGAATACAGATGAGGATGCGACGGATGCCACAAAGCCACGCCCTCTATTTCATCGGTCGTCAGGTCGAAGTGCGCCAGACTTTGCGCTTCCACGCGCCGGAGGGCCTTTCGTTCAGCCACGACGCGCCGGTTCTCATCCAATACCTGTACTCTCAATTCGTATGGTCCTCCCTCGTCCGCCATATTGCGCACATCGGTCTGTACACGTACCGATGACGAACGTCCCTTATGCGCGGCCAAGGTAGGTGTCGTCACAAACGTACCATACCAATCAATATGCACGGAGGGCTTCTTCACCAAACGCACGTTGCGGTAGATGCCTCCACTGAACACATGTTCGCCGCCGCGCGGAGCCACGTCGCCCCGCCACAGATTGTTTACCCTTACGGCAATGTTGTTCTTTCCCTCTTTCACGTAGGGCGTGAGGCGTACATTGAAACCGGTGTAACCTCCTTCGTGCGTGCCGGCCAAACGACCGTTCATATAGACTTCCGCCACTTGGAATACGCCATCGAACTCTAAAAAGATCTCTCGTCTCAAGTCTCTCTTATCCAACACCACGGTCCTACGATACCAACCGTAACCGGTATAGAAATCCTTCCACATGAAATAAGGTATGCTGAACGAATGAGGCAGTCCGATATGCTCCCATGCCGAATCGTCATAATCAGTCCGTTCCGCCCCCGGATGGTCGCCCCGTTGGTATGTCCATTCACGGTTCAGATTCACCACCTCCCGGCCATCCGTATTCATGGCCTGCACTCCCCAAACGACCCCACAAAGCCAACACCACCCTATCCATATTGCTTTTTTCATCCCTACACTTTATTATATGAATATAAAAGTACATAAAGGTTTCGCCTCATAAAAAAATAAGTTCCTCATAGCCAAGCATTTGAAAAAGTTCGCCAAACTGCATTTCATTCTCCTGAGATTGATTTATCATTCGGCTGAGAACGATTTTTCAATCTCAGGCGAATGAAAAATCAATCTCAGGACACTCATCCGGCACAGACAAACCTTTTACAAACAAACATCCATTCCGTACCTTATCCGGCACGGAATTTATAAGTTTTTCCGGGCCGGGTCTGCACATCATATTCATACACTTCGGGCACGGACACTTGCGGACGGTCTTTCAACTCGGAAGAGAACAAGGGTTCTTTGATGTCGGCCGGTGCCAACATTTCGTTAGGACATGCGCCTGATGCCTTCCGCAAACCCTTACCCTTCAAAGGCACATAGGAACGCAGGCGAAGCGTGCCGCCCACGGTGGAACGTACGGTAGCCTCAGACAGACGGCCATCCGCCCACTCCATATCCACTTCGTAACCTCCACGTGCCCGCAAACCTTTCACGCTGCCTTCTTTCCACACATCGGGCAAGGCCGGTAACAGATGCACCGCCCCGTCGTGGCTTTGCAACAGCATTTCGGCAATGCCGGCAGCCGCTCCGAAGTTTCCGTCGATTTGGAAAGGTGGATGGGCATCGAACATATTGGGATAGGTGCGCCCTTCGGGATATTCATTCGCTACGGCATCACTGGGCAGCAACTGAAGCATGTTGCTTATCAAACGATAGGCATGATTACCGTCCAACATGCGTGCCCAGAAGTTGATTTTCCAACCGATGCTCCACCCGGTAGCCTTGTCTCCACGCTGTTCCAATGTGGTACGGGCAGCCCGAAAAAGTTCGGGGTGCAAGAACGGAGAAACCTGATTACTGGGATAAAGGCCGTAAAGATGGGAAATATGGCGATGCTCATCCTTCGGGTCATCCACATCCTGAAGCCATTCTTGCAACTGGCCGTGCCGCCCGACTTGCATGGGAGGCAGCTTGTCGAGCATCTGCGCCAGAGAATCGCGAAAAGCGGCATCATCGCCCACAATCTCAGAAGCCAGCAATGTGTTGCGTAGGGCATCGAACACGATTTGGTTGTCCATGGTGCAACCTGCCGTGACCGGACCGTGCTCGGGCGACACTGAAGGAGCCACCACCCACCACTTGTAGGAAGGATGTTCGACGAGGAAATCCAAAAAGAAACGGGCCGTACCTTTCAATACCGGATAATAGGCTTTCAGGAAATCTTTATCCGCAGTGAACAGGTAGTGTTGCCACAGATGCTGGGCCAACCATGCACCTCCGCTCGGCCACATACCAGCCGCCGCAAAATCCACCACGCCGCAGATACGCCAAAGGTCGGTGTTATGGTGAGCCACCCAGCCCCCGCAACCATACATTTCACGCGCCGTTTTCGCTCCTGTCACGGACAAGTCTTCCAACATGGAGAACAAAGGCTGGTGCATCTCACTCAAGTTAGCCACTTCGGCTAGCCAGTAGTTCATCTCGGTATTGATATTGATGGTATATTTGCTGTCCCAAGGGGCATTCGTACTGCGATTCCAGATGCCTTGCAGATTGGCAGGCATATTACCCGGTCGGGAACTGGCTATCAACAAATAACGGCCGTATTGGAACAAAAGGGTAGCCAACGACGGGTCGTTTCCTTGACAGAAGTCCCGGATACGCAACGTCGTCTCTTTCGACGCAGCTGCCGTCTCACCCAAGTCCAACTGCACCCGCCCGAATAACTTTCGGTAATAAGCCACATGGTTTTCCAAAGCTTTTTTATAAGGTATCTGGACGGCACGCTGTAAACAACGGTCGGCACGGACAGCCGCATCCCCGCTCACATCGTGATAGTTCACGTAATTCGTAGCAGCCGACAGATAAAGCGTGGCTTCCGTGGCACCAGTCACCTTCAAATTTTTTCCCTCGGTGATCGTCTGGCCGTCACTGACCACTTTCACACGGCACTCGGCACGCAAAGCAGCCTTTACGCCTTCTTGGTCTTTTCCCTCACAAGTGATGGTAAGCAGGTCACCCTCGACATTGACTTCGTGCTTCAAAGGAGCATCGTAGCCCACCGTGAAAGCCAAAGCTCCGGCTTTGTCGGCCTGCAGGCGCACCACAATCACGCTGTCCGTGAAAGAGGCAAACACCCTGCGGGTATAAGTCACGCCATCCACCTTGTAACGGGTGGTAGCCGTGGCATCCTCTATGTTCAAATCGCGGTAAAAGTCCGTAGCCTCTTCATGTCCCGGGAAATCCAAGAAAAGACTTCCCATAGTCAGATAACTCATACCGTCCTTGCGTGCCAAGAAATTGGCATCAACCAATCGTTGGGCTTCGCGTGTCTTTCCCTGAAATATCAGATTCCGCACCACTGGCAAGACGTACAGCGCGTTCGTGTTATTATTGTCGTAAGGGCCACCTGCCCAGAACGTCTCTTCGTTCAACTGCAATTCTTCGCGTCCCGTGCCGCCATACACCATAGCTCCCAATCTGGAATTACCCACGGGCAAAGCCTCCGTCCAATCCTTAGCAGGCTTGCTGTACCAGAGTTTCAGTTCTCCGGCCCATGCCATACACACCCAGAACAAGAACAATATTCCCAATAGATTCTTTTTCATCGTACTTGATTTTTCAATATTTCCTAACCTCTTGCAAAGATATATAAATAAGTGTTTTTAGCCCTAAAATACAGAAAAAATTCCCAACCCTTTTTATCTTCTAATGTTACCGTCGCGAGATTTACTTCTCCCCCAACGAATAACGCTTGCAGAAATTCCATATTTCCTCCGTCGTCATGACACTGGCCGGGTCGTTGGAATGCCAATGTCCTTTGCCCTCTATCGAAATGAGCACGACCTCCACACCGTCTTTTCCACCAGTATATCGGGTATAATCGGCCACAGAGTTCGGCTTATCGGAGGGATAAGGCTTAATGACCTCCGGAGTCATGTTACAACCGTCAAAAGCAGCCCACTTTTTCACGTAATCCGGTATACTTCCGTACCCTCCATCCGGATGATTGGCATCTCCATTATAATATACCACATTATCGGCTGTACCATGCGTATGGATGACGGGTACGGCACGTCCGCCGGAAGGATTACGGTAGTCTACGGGAATACCGCTCACCGGACCGAAGGCCGCAATCTTATCACTCATCCGTGCCATAGCATGATATGTCATCATACCGCCCATGGAAAAGCCGGACAGGTACACCCGGTTACGGTCGATATGGTAACGATTGTACATCGTGTCGATAATCGTCTCCAAAAACTTTATATCCGTATCGCCGGATATGTCCCAAGCCTTGTTGACTCCATTGGGATAGACCACCACGAACTTGGCCGTATCAGCCACGGCCTCCCAATTTGCCTGCCCTTTCTGATAGTTGGCATCCTGGTTCAGTCCGTGCAGTGAAATGACTAAAGGCGGATTGTAAGGCAGCCCTTCGGGAGCGTATGTAATCATGTTACGGGTCGTGTCGCCTACCTTGATGCTCTCTTGCGCGTTCGCCTGCTGTCCCCATGCCCAAGCACAGAGCAGGCAAGTTCCTAAAAGTTTGTTCATTTGCATATAGTTCCAATTTTTAACGGCTATTCTTCCCTAAAAGGAATAACATTTTCTCGGCATAACGCCGTCCCAACTCACGGTAGCCGGCCGCATCGAAATGCAACGAATCCGTAGCGCACGTACATCCGGCAGAGGATACCACATCCGCTGTCGGAATCACTTGCGGAAGCGTCCGGATGATATTATTCATCGAAGCGCACACACCGCCTTGGTCGGCATGCACTACTTCCCCCGCCAATAAAGGTACGTCCTTCGCCTTGAGTCCGAGGTCTTTCAACAGACTTTCATAGACCATCTTCACCTTCTCCGGCCATGCCTTATCGCCGGTATTGGATTCGCCCTGATGAACCAAGATGCCTTTTATCACGCCATCCTTTTGAGCCAACCGTGCTATTTCCACAAGGTGCTCATACGGATTATTGGCGTATGCCTTCAACGGCGCTTTCATCCAGTCCGGTGCACGATGAGCCACATAACCGGATATGCTGTCTTTCATAAACGTCTCGATATGGCAACCGCCAATGGCCACGTTGATGACTCCGACACGGACATTTTTCGGCAAAGTGGCCACCAATGTACGCCCGAAATAATCCACCGGAGTAAGTCCCGTATTGGCACGGCAAAGCGGCGGTACGGCCGTATACCAATGTCCCTTCTCGCGTTTCCGTCCGGCATCGTCCACCGCAGCCATCATGCGGAAACGTTCGTCCACTCCGTTCATATCCCGGATTTCGGCACGTGCATTCCCCTCCATGTTCGACTGTCCAAAACAGAGGAAGACATAAAAATCCGGATCGGGTTTTCCGCCATCCTTTTGCGCCCATCCTCCCACGGAAACGCACATCATACAAATACCTAATATTATCTTTTTCATCGTTCTGTTTCTTTTTCTGCCATGTTATTCTTCAATCTCACTAACTTTTTGCATAAATCGCTCCCGCTCAGCAGAGGCAAGCAAGCTTTCCTCTGCGCTCGCTTAATCGCGATTTTCACTTTTCGGCTTTTTCATACCGGAAATAGTCTACATCCACGTAACCTCCAGCCGACTTCGTAGCATAATTGAATATCCCGAACTTCGTACCCATAAAAAGCTTCCGGTAATCGAAAAGCATTCTGAAATCCGAACCGATCTTCGTCCAATCCTTGCCGTCCATGCTGTAATAAAACTCTGCTATATCCCGTTTCAAACGGAAATCCGCATCGACACGCAGATACACTTTCTTTGTACGGGGAAGCTTCACTCGGGCGCATTCTTTACGTTCTACCCCATTGACTTTCTTCTCCTTATCCGTCAACGAAACGACTTCCTCACTCATCACCAAGAACAAATCTTTCCCTTCTTTCTCTACCGTAAGAATACCGGAGTGTCCGTTGAATGCAGCCAAACCGGCACGGTCGCCGTCCTTCATTCCACCGACCTCCAATGCAAGACTTCCACTACATTCCGGCCCTTCCATCCTTTGGGTAAGCGTATTACGGGCCTCATACAGATTAGACACGACCTTATTGGTTTTCAAACGTAGGAATCCTTTGT
>ENA-OROO01000273-OROO01000273.1-human-gut-metagenome-genome-assembly--contig:-NODE-273-length-35135-cov-15.930188_pt1 | contig 35135 bp, 15 predicted proteins | sample MGYA00242130_ERZ509052 | MGnify/ENA primary metagenome ERZ509052 (study PRJEB26280, sample SAMEA2338730) | human gut metagenome | biome: human gut; feature: human-associated habitat; material: faeces... | reverse complement strand
TTGATACGAGATCGATACGGAAACGATACGAGACCGATACGTAATCGAATTGTTTTGCCGCCGTTCTGCGGACTTGGTGGGACTGCGATTTTGTTTCATTGCTTTGAAAGTTTTTGAAGTTGATACGGCTTCACCTTGTCAGTTGCTGACGGTGATAATGTCTGTTGAAGACGGTGCAAAATTACGATATAGAACAACCGAATGCAAATCCATTCATAAGCGTTTACAATCCGTTCATAAACCATTCATAATCCGTTCATAACCGTTCACAAAAACTAACGAATAACGCAGAGCGATACTGCAACGGGGAACAAAAATGTTTCGAACTTTTATAAATCTAACACACGAAGTATATAGCTTAACTGTATAAATCTCCATAGATGACACTAATTTTCTTTACATGCTCTCTTTTTAGAAAATTCTGAGGAGAAGTGGAAAAGTGAAAACGTCATTTCGTCATTACGTCATTTCGTCATTAGGTGGGAGACTCTTGCATGAACCTGGAGGTATCATGTTGTTTACCTCTCGGCAGGATTGCTCAAGGCGAAATGTTGTGATACGTTGTACTTGTTGTTCTTGTTGTTTTCCCCACTTAGCAGGCTGCATCGAAACAACGCAAACAACCCTATCACTCCATTTTCCGGATGAACCAACAAATTGGCGAGTCATCATGAAGGACTTTAGAACCCTCTCCCCTATCTCGACTCATCCATTGGCGGAAGCGGGCAGCTGGGATTGAGCGACGTCGTAATGACGAAATGACGTTTTCGATTTCTGATCACAGAGACAAGAAGGAAGAAGGGAAGGAAAGCGCACATCCGTGGATGATGCGGCAGAAGTAAAGAAAAGATCCGCCAGCGAGCCTCCAAAAGGGAAGCAGACTGGCGGACCTTGTTATAGGATAGGAACGGCGAGAGGGGTTCGAAAGTCTATCTGAGACTTATCTTACCACTACCTTCTTGCCTCCCACGACATAGACGCCCTTGGGGAAACGGTGGAGGTCGGAACGAACGCCAACACGCTGTCCTTGAAGGTTATAGACCGGTTGGCAATCGGCAGCAACAGGGCTGGACTGAACCGTCGTGATGCCCGTGAAGATAAGGTCGCTACTCGTGGCCAAGGCCGACTCGCCGCCAGCGAAGACTGCCGTGACAGCATACTGATGGCGGCCCCACGGCATCTGGGCCTCGCTGAAGGACGTGGCGTCGGCGGGCAGACTCTCGATCAACTCACGATCGCGATAGACATTGAAGCCCTCCAAGAGGCCGTAGCCTGCAAGATAGCTGATGTCGTCGATGAGGAGGCCGTCGAAGGGCGCACCCTCGGTGGTGTTGCGGATGGCAAAATACTGTGCCCCCGCAGGCACATCGAAGGCATATTCGCCCCAGTGGCTGTCCTCCTGTTTGAAACTATTGACCCGCGTAAAATCCTCGGGCTTGAGTCCGGTGGTGGAGTAGAGCACCTCGAAGGTGGCATAGTAGCGGAGGTTGGTGGGGTCAGGCTCTGTATCGTTGGCATAGAACTTGATGGTCTGTGCCTCGCCCGAGAGCATCGGCGAGAAGAGCCAGTCGTCGCTGTCGATGAGCGAATAGTCCTTGGCGCGGCTGTAGCGGGCCATGAGGCAGCGATCGCCGCTATGAGGCTTCAGCGAGTAGTTGTAGCCCGTGATGCCATCCTGGATGGAGTCGGGGACGAAGACGATATAGACGTAGGGCTCGCCCTCGTGCTCGAACGGCATACCCATGGCACCCCAAAGCCATCCAGTCTCGCCCTTGTTGGAGGAGTAGGTGGTCCAGGGACCGATCTTGTCGATGGTCCAGGCAGGATAGCTATCGAAGGTCTCCTTGGTCGGGATGCTGGCGGCAGCAGGCGCAGCCCAAGAGATCGTGACTGCGTTGCCCTGCTGGCTGCCCGAGACCTGATAGGGAGCGGGGACGGGCGACTCGCCGACCGTCACTTGCTGCAAGGCGGTGTTGTTGGCGCGGTCCTCATCGGCCTCATAGGAGACCGTGGCCGTCAGGGTCAGTTCACTGCCCTCCATGGAGACCGGGAGGACGACACGAGCGGGAATGGTATGGGTGGCAAGCGAGGCAAGCGGTGTGTCGAAGGTCTCGCTATAGAGCACTTCGTCGGCCACAGCGAGACGGACAGCATAGTGAGAAGCCTCCTTCGTACCGTGGTTTTCGACGGCCAGCGTCACCTCGACGGGAAGGCCCTTCTCCACCTGCTGCGGAGCGGCCATGGCGACAGAAAGGTCATTGGCCAAGACACCACGCACACAGACATCGTCGAGACGGATGGCATGGTAGATGGGAGCCGTGGCACGGAAACCAATGATGACATAGGGAGCGGAGGCATACTTGGCCGGGATGGAGAAGGCCGTGCGCTGCCATCCACTGGCGCTGATGCTCTGGTAATCGACGACACCGATGATCTTCTCCGCAGAACCCGGCTGGCGCACCGTGACTTCAATGCGGTCGGTACTATTGACCGTGGCATTGTGGCTGAAGACCACCTCGGCGTCCTGCGTGCCTGCAAGGGCAATCTTGCCGGAATAGAGTTCGGCTGCCACGTCGGGATTGTAGGACGTGAACATCATGCAGTGGGCGTCACCATCGGAAGCTTGTTGGCCGTTGCGCACAAACTGGTTGTTGCCAGCATCGACGGGAATCCACCACAGACTCTTGTCGCTGGCGGGAGCAAAGCCCGCACGATAGGGAATCGTGTAGGGTGCGCCAGCGATGACGGCCGGAGCAAAGGCGCGGTTGCCCTCCCCTGCCCCATTAAGGGCCGAGACAGCAAAATGGCGAAGCGTCTGCGGGCCGCTCGTGTTCAGGCTGACCTCGTAGGAAGCGTCCGTGAGTCCCTCCTCGACCAACTGCCAAGGCTCCAGGATCTCGTCGGCGTCATACTCATAGACATTGTAGGTGAGACCCTCGGAGAGAACGACACCCTCGTGGGCTCCCTTGGCGGAAGGCGCAGTCCAAGCGATGCGGGCACCCTGTTGCGTGTCGGTGGTGGTCAGGTTGCGAGGCTCGGCAGGCTGGTCGAGGCCAACCCATACCGAGACCGTGGCCTTGCGGCCCGCACCCTGTTGCGTGTAGCCCGTGACGGTGTAGCGATTCAAGCCCTGCTGCGGCGTGGTATCGTCCCAGGAGAGAGTCTGACCAGGCGTGCAAGAGGTGAAGGTATGGACGGCCGTACCATCACGCTCTACGACTATCTTGGTGATGGCACCGAGCGATCCGCCCTGGACGGTCTTCGTCGGGACAGTGAAGGAAAGCGTGGACTGAAGGCGTGCCTGAGCGTCGGGGACAACACGAAGACTGCGCACGGAGTCTGGACCCTGCACATGACCCTCGTCGGCAATGGTGATATCATCGATGAGTACCTTGGCCGTGCCCGCGGGACTGAGAGCGTGGATGCCGAGATAGATGGTCTGATCCTTAGCCGAAGTGATCTCCTTGCCATAAGGCTGGAAGACGGCGCCCGAGAGCGTTGTCTGGCCGATGACCTCGTTGGTAAGGGCCGAGACATTGTCCTGGTTGCCCCACTTGGCCTCGATCACCTCATTGTAATAGACGAGGGAGTTGCGGGCCTTGAAGGAAAGCGTATAGACATGGTTGGCCTGGAGGTGGATGGGGGGCGAGACGAGCCAGTCGTCGGCAGCACGGCCGAGATTGGCCTCATACTGCGCACACTGGAGCACCTCATGCCACTTCCAGGTGTAGTTGTCGTTGTTGGCATTGATGACCTTATAGAGATTGAAGGCATCCTGGGTGTCGAAGGTCTCGGTGTAGGTGGGTTCAATGCTGCTGCCATAGCGCACAGCATTGGTGTTGGCAGGTTGACTGCGCTTCGTGCCGTTGATGGCTGTGATGGCATAGATATAGTTGCCAAGCTGGTCGGGGAGCTGTTCGCTCAGGCTACGGTTCTCCGTAGAGGAGGCCACGGTGACGGTGCCAGGATAGCGCACCACATCGTAGGTGAGCGGGCCCACATAGCCGTCGTTGACACCACACTGGGGCGCACCCCAGGTGACGGTGGCCTGTCCGCTGGTGGAGATGGAGAGGCGCGCCGAAGTGGGAGGCAGGGGCTCGTCGAAGCCAACATACTGCGTCTTGCGCACCACGGGGGCAGCACCGGCCTCGTTGGAGACTTGAAGACGGAAATAGGTCGTGCCCTCGCGGACGCTCACGGGTGCGCTGACCTGCTGGCCGGGCGTGGCCGTGCCGGAGGCGATGGTACGCTGGTTGGCCTTGACGGTGTAGCTGACCGATCCCGAGAGCGAAGCGCCACCATAGGTCTTGGTCGGAGCCGTGAAACTGACCGTTCCGGAGGTGGAGCCACCGTCGAAGGCGATACGGAAGTCGGCGACGGCTGCAGGAGCGGCAGCTGGAGGCGTGGCATCGGGGATGCCCATGCCAAGGATCTGCTCGTTGTGGGGCATGTCTGCGATGAGGGTGGCAGCACCCGAAGCAAGATCAACGGTGTAGAGAGCTGCATGCTTGTCCTTGTCGATGCAGGCCCAGTAGAAGACGTCGTCATCCTGATCGATCTCACCGCTCTGGCCGTAGCTCTGGCGCGAACTTTCGGCCACACTGACGCCCGTCGGACCGACGAGACGCTCCTCACCCGTCTCGGTATCGATGCGGTAGAGGTTGCCGTCGGTGGCCACGCCATAGACCGCCTCGTAGGAGGTGACACCGAGGGCCACATACTTGTGCTGCGACTCGGCGATGGTGGTGCGCTCCATGGCGTCGTAGTCGATGACGCCAAACTCAAAGCCGCTGAGCGCGTTGTTGTAGAACTGACCATATACCTTGCCCGTAGCGCGGCTGGAGGCCGTTTCTGTGGCGATGAGCGTGGGGTCGGAGACCAGGGTAGGCACAATGGTGGAGTGCCACTTGCCGTCAGTGCTAAACTGATAGTGGGTGACCTTCAGCATATTTTCCTCCTTGACGTAGTGGACAGCGTCGTAGAGCCCGTCGTGGAGCGCGCCGCCACCGTTGGGCGACATCGTGTGGACCGCATCGACGAGCAGGTCGCTGAAGGTGGGAGAGGCGCCAGCCGTGAAGGCCATAAAGCCATAGTCGGCGCTGCTGGTGGGCCAATCGGTGCAGGAGCCCATATAGCCCCAAAGGGTTCGCTGAGCCGCCGTGCCGGCTGCCTGGAGGGGGAAATGCCACGTGGGGGCATGGGTGTCCTGGGCTAAGGCTGGCGGAGCGACAAGAAACAGCGATAGGGCAGAAAGGAATAATTGTCGGATCGGTTTCATTCGTGTTGTCTTTTGATAGGTGAATATATCGGAAGCCGCAGTAGGCAAAGATACAGGCAGAGGCAGGAGGAAAGCACCACGGCCTTCCATCCGGCCTCTATGAGAGATTTTCTTCGTCCTCCTCGCCAAGAGGGCGCGAGGACGAGGAAATACTTAGCGGACCACCACCTTCTGGACGAAGCTCTGGTTGCCGTCGGTGGCGCGCAGGATGTAAAGGCCAGCCTTGAGATGGTCGGCGGAGACCTGCTTGCCGCTGGCGTCATAGACGCTGACGGTGCCGCGGTAGCCGTTGAGATTCAACTGTCCGTTGCTGACGGTGAAGACGGGCACGAGCTGCTGACGCGTCTCGCGGATGGCGCTGACGGGCGCCTCAGCGTCGATCTCACACTTGGCAGCATTGACGATATGGCCCGAGATGCCGTCGATGAGGAGGCAGACCAACTCGACATTGTCCTTGTTCTGGACCGTCGTGGGCATTTCAAGATCTCTGAAGCTCTCCACATCCTCTTCTTCCTCCACGCTCTTGGGCACACTGTTGGAGAAGCCGTCGAAGGAGTAGTTCATGCGGGCCACGTGGTTCATCTCCGTGTCCTTGTAGTAGCCCTGCTGGTAGGCGATCATGCCACTCTCGAGGAGGACGTAGGAGAGACGGTAGTTGAGTCCGCTCTTGGCGGTGAAGAAGTTGAGGTTGGTGCGGACGGTGAACGTCGTCTTGCTGGCGTCGGTGTAGCCTGCGACGACACCCACGGAAGCCACGGGCTGCTGGGCGGCAATCACCTTATAGACACCCTCGAGGTTGGCCGAAGAGGGGTTGATGGACTGCGAACGGTCGCGCATGGCATAGGAAGAGGGATAGCTCGTGAAGGTGAGCTTGTCGTAGGAGCTGGTGGCAAACTGGTCGTCCTTGTGGACGGCAATGCCGATAAAGGTGTCAGGATACTTCTCCGTCATGTAGTTGAAGCCCTCGATACCGCGCGTGCAATAAGGACACCAGGTGCCCGTGCCCTCCTCGAAGACGACACGCTGCACGGGGAGAGTATTCATCACACGGATGGTGGAGTTGGCCACGTTGTTGCCCTCGTAGGCGTCGGCCTCGCCATTGACGCTGACGAGGCGGATCTGTACGCTATGCTTGCCCAGGGAGGCGTAGCCGGGATGGGCGATGCTGAAGTCTTTCTCCATGTCCTGGCCAAGGGTCTGCTTGATTTCCTCGGTCACCTCCTCGCCACCGTCGATGCTATAGGCCACCTGGAAGCGGCGTCCGATGGCGGTGCCCATGTTGCGGATGGAGAAGTTGATGTTGAAAGGCTTGCCAGCCTCAGCAAGGATGTCGTTGGAGCAGAAGAGCCAGTAGTCCTTCGGCAGGTCGTCGCCGCTGATTTTGGCCTGGATGGAGAGTGCGAGAGCGTGGTCCTCGACCGCATAGTTCTTCCAACCGTCGCCGAGGTCAGCCCAGCAGCCGTTCTCGTTGTACATCGTGGAGGATCCCAGGGCGTAGTCGTCGGACTCAAACTCATAGCCGATATAGAAGCCCTCGCCGTCGATGGTCCAGGGCTCGGCAAACTTGATCTCGTTGAATCCGCTCAGCTGGTCGCGCTGGGTGCGGGTGGTGATATACTCGCCATTGAGGTCCTTGGTGACAAAGACCTTGACGGTCTTGGCCTTGGCGGCCAGTCCGACGCGGACGTAGGAGAGCTGCTTGCCCTCGTACATCTTCGAGATCTCGGCCGGGATATAGATGGCTCCCTTGCCCTTGTTGACAGATCCAAACTGGTCGTTGACAACACTGTTGCAATAGCCCCAGTTGCAGGTGACGGCCTGCAGCTGCTGGGTGATGGCAAAGAGGAGTAATGGAAGAATCAGTAAAATTTTCTTTCTCATCAGTCTATTAATAAAGATAAATATGAATGGGGAAAAATGGGCCAGGCTGGCCTGGAAGGAATTCCTTGGACGACCGCTGGCCCATTTGCTCCGAATTGGATTATGGTATGAATACTTTCTGCGTGGCGGTGACGGAACCATTGGTCACCTTGACGATATAGACACCCTTGGAGAGCTGCGTGGCAGAGACCTCGCGTCCGCTCATGTCATAGACGCCGACGATACGGGCACCATTGGTCGTGGCGAGCGTGGATCCCAGCACCTCCACCCGCGGCTGCAACGGCTCGTTGGCGAGGTCGTCGATGGCGGTGAGGTCGAGCACGGGGGCCTGATTGGTGTTATAGACAGAACGGTTGCGGACGTTGTTCTCGTCCCAGTTGCTGACGAAGGACACCACGCGCAGGTGCTTGCGATTCCACGACGGGTCGAGGTCGGCGGTATAGCTGCGCTCGAAGTCGTAGTTGGTGATGTCGATGGGGTCGCCCCAGATGCCCTCCTCGCTCAGAACGGCACGGATGACGCCATTCTGGATGAACTGCGGTTCGGGGCAGCCCTTCTGCGTGGTTGTGGGAATGCTGTCCTCCACGAGCCATGTCGTCATGCGGAGACTGTTCTGCAGCGGCATCTCGTTGACGCCAGCATGGCCCTTGATGCGCACTTCGAGCTTGCCCGTGGCGGCTTGGACGGTGGGCTGGATGTCGAGGTCGATGAAGGTGAGCGTCTCGCCGAGCTGGGCGAGGATGGCGGTGGTCTCCTCACGATAGGGTGAGAAGTAGGCCGGACCCGGCTCCTCGAAGCCCGTGATGCGGCGACGGTCGAAGCAAACGGCGGGGACAAACGTAGGATAGCCTCCGTAGAGGGCCTCGTAGTCGGCCTCGTTGCCAAACTTAAACTGATCGACGTTCTTCTGGTAGTCGTCGTGGTGCTTCACCCAGATAACGTCGCCCAACTCGGCCAGCGCATTGCGGTAGAGTGTGTCGGCGATGTAGGAACCCTCGTAGCCCTCGGAGGTAAACTCCTCGAAGAGCGGGCGATGGGTTTCAGCCTTGGCACCCTCCTTGATACTATAATAGTTGTAGAGTGTGATGACGTTGTCCTTCATGTCAGGATCCAAGTCGCCATTCACCTCGGCTACCGTGAATGTTCCGTTGTAGTTGCCCTCGAAGGGGAGGGAGATGTCGCGCAACCTGACCTGCGTAGGCTTGTTGTTGGGGACAGAGAGGCCGTCGGTGAGAAATTCGGCCGTGCGCAGACCCTTGGCCTCCACGATGATGGAGAGCGACTCGATGGGGTCAGTGCCGTTGTTCTGGATATAGGCTATATAGTCCTTGGGGATGTTCTGAGTGGAGTAGCCGCTAGCGTCGGCGGGCGCAAGACTCATCAGAGAAATATCGTTCTGGGGCTTGGTGTCGCCCGTGATGACGGCACGCACGCAGAGGTTGCGGTTGATACCCACGGTGTTATTGAACCACGTGCCGTTGTCGCCATACCAGTTTTTCTTGCCCACGGCGTAGGTGCTCTGGTCGAAGAGCAGGAAGTCGTAGGGACCCTGGTTGCCCTGGATGTTATAGCCGACGTAGAGGGTCATTCCCTCCTTGATGGTCACGGGCTTGCTGAGTTTCACATGGTTCCAGCCGCTATGGTACTGACCCGAGCTGAGGGTGACGCTGGAGAGGATGGATCCGCCGCCTAACGATCCCTGCATCTGCTTGAGGTCTGTGCAGACGAAGACCTGGCAGGAGAAGCCGCGCGCGGGGTCGATGGCAAACTCCACGGCCTCGATCTGGTCGCCGACATACTTGTCGAGCAGGTTCGCATCGAGCTCGATGGCTGCTCCCACGGCGTGGGGCAGACCGTCATCCTGCAACATCAATCCCGGGAGACGGGGCTCATCGACGCAGTAGCCGAGGCGCATCGTGTCTGTGGAGGCAGAGGCGCGGAAGGCGGCCTTCGGCACCACCCCCTCTTGGGCTGCGGGAAAAACGAAACCTCCGTCCACGGGAGTCTGCGCACAGAGGTCGCAACCCGCGGCAGAGATCAGTGCTACCGCGATCAGGGAAATTGATTTCTTAAAAACGCTCATTACCTTTTACCTTAAAAGTAAATATTTGTATCGCTACAGAAATATAAAAAAGACTGTATTGGTTGTGATAGGAAAAGAAGAGTGGGCAGGAGATCGTAAGCGTCGGCCTCCAACCCACTCTTGTCGTATTCAATCAGATTACTTCACGTTGATCTTCTTGACCATCACCTGGCCGTCGGCTGCCGTGGCGCGAACCACATACATGCCCTTGGCAAGGTTGAGGCGGGCGCTGCTGCCCTTGAAAGAGCTGACGAGCTTGCCACCCACGGTATAGACCTCGGCGTTGACCACCTGGTCGAAGGCGAGCAGACCGTTGGCATAGGCCACGTCGGCACCGACAAGCTGCACGCGCTCCACGCCCGTGGGATCATAGATACCCAGGAAGAGGATAGGCAGCTCGGGGCGAGACCAATAGCCACCAGAGTTCATGAGCGTACGCTCCACATATCCTGTGCTCCAGTCGTTGTTGTAGATGTGCCAAAGGGCGCACATGTTGTAGCCCGTCGTGCCCGACTTCTCGCAGATCACGGCGAGGTTCTGCTCGTTGTTGTACTCGAACGGCGTGTCGAGAGCGAAGGAGATGAGGTGATCCTTGCCCGGCTCGAAGACCATCTGGCCCTCGACTACCAACTCGCGGTCGCTGGGCAGCACGAGGTCGCCCTCGCCGGCGAAGGACTTCTTGTCCGTGTGAGCAAGGTAGATCTTCACGTCCACGGGGTTGCTGCGGTCGGTGAGGTTGTCAGCACCGTCGTACATCCAGCCGATACGCTTGATGACACCACCCTTGATGGTCTTGATCTCCTCGGGATAATAGACGCTCTGAGAGTACTCGCTCTCGGAGTCGTTCCAGAACAGACCGAAGGAAGAGAGGTCCTCCTTATGGCCAGTGGTGACGATATTGGTCCAGCCCTGTGAGCCAGCCTCGAGCACCTTGAGGGTCTTGACGGCCGTGGTGTCGTTGGCACGCACCTCGTCGCCATTGGCCACTACGACGCCATAGAAGTCCCAGACGCCGTCGTACGGCGGGTTGAAGGAAACCTTCACGTCGGCAGTCTCGCCGGTCTTGAGGAGCTCGGTGCCCGTACCGGAACCAACCTCAACCATCTTGCCCTCATTGTCCATGAGCAGCTTGACGGTGTAGTTCTCCTGGTCCTTGGAACCGAGGTTGCGCACCTTGACCGTGCACTCGTTGGCCTGCTGGGCCACAGCCTCCAAGACGCCGTCGATAGACGTGGCGGCCATATCGCTCTCGGCGACATAATCGACCTTGAGACCGAAGAGTTTGAAGATGTTGTACTTGTCAACCGTCTTCACTCTGAGCGTGTAGTAGTAGGTACCAGAAGAGGGAGCTACGAAGTAGTCCTCGTACTTCTCGCGGTGGTACGGCTCAGCATACTGCTCACCCTCGCGGGAAGCGATGATAGTAGCGCCATCCTGCGACTCGCTGTTGGTGCCTACGCCCACATAGAGATCGAAGTAAGCATCATCGAAGAAGTCGGCCTGGAAGTCGGTCGTGAAGCGGTAGGTCTTGCCCTCCTCCAGGTAGAGAGGCGGAGAGATCAACGTGCCCTCTACCGTGCCAGTAGTGGTACCGTAGCCGATCATGCACTTGTAGTCGTCGCTCCATCCACCAGCATAGTAGAAGTAGATGCTGTTGTTCATCTTGTTCGTGCTCCAGCGGTCAGCATCCGTCTGCGTGTCGAAGGCGAGAGAGACCGGAGTCTTCAGGGCCGCGCCAGCCATGATAGGATTGGAGGTGGCGATGGCACCAGCACCCTTGGCGTTGACGGCCTGGACGGTATAAGAATAGCTCTGCTGCTCGCCGAGCGTGTTGTCGGTATATTTCGTGTCGGTCACGTTCTCGGCCACGACCACGCTGTCCGGCAGACGGGTGATCTTGTAGCTGAGACCCTCGGTTCCGATGTAGCCATTGTTGGCACCCTTCTCAGGAGCGGTCCAAGAGATATCGACACCCGTGCCGTTCTTCTCCAGCATGATGTTGCCCACAGCGCCCGGAACGTCGATGCCCATGTAGCAACGGATACTGTCGATCACACCATTGCCCTTGTCGTTGGCGGCGAGGACATAGTAGGTGTTGATGCCGTCGGTCGGATTCTCGTCCACCCACGACATGGCCGTCTCCTTCTCCGTGGCGGGAACAGTAGCCAGCAACTGTGAGTTGGCGATGAGGTCAGCCGTCTTGGTCAGCTCGGTGGTGGCGTAGCCAGCGTTCTTGCGGTAGATCTTGACCGTCTGGAGGTTGGCGAGATCGTCGCCAGCCCAAGTCTTGGACGGCGTCACCCACTTGATGGTGTCCTTCATCGCACCATTGAGGTCGGCCTGAGCGTCGAGACCCGACACGCGGGCAGGAGCGGCACCATTATCAGCCGTCAGGTACGGGATGTAGAGACCCGTGAAGTGGTTGCCCTGGTTGAACCAAGCAACGCTCTGGCTAATACCCGTGGTGGGATTGACCTTGTAGAGAGACGTTGAACCATAGTCGCTGCAGGGGAGGTAGTAGAGGTCGCCCGTGCTGTTGTCGAAGTACATCGTGGAGAAGTAGATGGAGTTGATGTCCTCACCCCACTCCGACTGCATCTTCACCTCGCTGATGCGGTTGAAATTGCCGTCCATCTTGACGAGGTTGGTACCCTTGACAATGCCGTCAGAACCACCATACTTCTGTGCGAACCAGGCGTTGCCCTGTGTGTCGAAGCAGAAGTCCCAATAGAGACCGTCCATGTCCTTCACCTTCGTGAAGAGGTCGTTGAGGGTGGTAGCGTTGAGGTTGACCTCGTAGAGAACCGTGTAGCCCAAGTTGGGATCGCCGTTCTCGTAGTCAGCACCCAAGGCGTACATCACCTTCTGGACGGGGTCGTAGGCCATGGCATACTTGTAGCGTCCGTTGTACCAAGCTGTCTGCTCCACATCGGGCTCGGCGAGGTCGGCAAACTGGAAGACGTTGGTGGTGTCGCCCGTGAGCATATCGACCTTGGCCAGTGCCATCGGCATGTCGCCATAGGTGTAGTGCATGTTGAAGAAGGCGTAGTAGGTATCATTGGAAGAATCGTAGGCACCCATGTAGATACCGCGCTGCTGATCCTCGTTGTACTTATCGTGGTGGATGTACTCGTAGATCTTCGTGAAGTTGAAGCTGTCGCCAGTCTGCCACTTCACCCATGAGCGGTGCTTACTCTGGTCCAGACGCTGGCCAGCATACATCGTAATGCCCTTTTTCTTGTCGTCGATGGCGGACGGCAAGTGGAACTGCGGGGCCTTCATACCTGCATTGGCCACAGGCGCCAAGGGCTTCGGGAAGGCGTTGACCGTAGTCTTCTGTCCCAAGGCCGGCGCTGCAGTAAGTCCTGCAAGCAAGAGGCTAAGATAAACTTGTTTCATAAACGAATAAATTTGAATGATGAATAAATCTTGTTTCCTAATATTCTTCGTCTTCGCCCATCCTGACGGCTTGCGCCGACTGAGGAGGGGAAGGCTGCTGCCCTGGCGGAAGAAGTGCTCCCGCCACGGCAGGCTGCCTTTATCGAATGACTACTTTCTGTGTCAATACCTGGCCCTGAACCGTGGCCCGGAGGAGGTAGAGTCCGGCAGGGAGGCCCGCCACGCCCAACTGGCGGGTGTTCTGTCCCTTGGCGACGAGGGCGCCCGTCTGACTGTAGAGGGCGACGTGGTCGCAGGTGGCGGGCAGGAGGAGGCGACCGCTTTCCAAGGCCACAGCCATCTGGCCTGCGTGGCCCAGCTGGATCGTTCCCACTCCCGTGGCGCTCTTGTAGGCCACAGCCACATAGGGCAGGGAGGCCTCGGCCCACACATCCTCGCTCCACTCGTCGGCGCCGTCCATGCGGGCTGCGCGCGGCTGCTCCGTGGCGATACTGTAGGACCAGACGGGATGGGTGTTGAGGGCGTCGGGGAGCGTATTGCTGCCGCAGAGCGACTCAAACTTCATGAGCAGGTTGCCGCCCGTGTAGCGGTAGGGCTGGTCGAAGGGAATCTCCAGGAGCGTGTTCTCCTGGTTGCCGACGATGGCTACCTGACCGTCGAAGACCTGGGTGAACTCCTCGGTGTCGAATTCGCCACGATACTGGTTGTCGTCTTGGCAGAGTTTGGTGCGGTCGCTGCGCTTCATGGAGATGCGGGCGGGGAAGACAAACTTGCCGTCCATGTGGCCGTCGTAGAAGAAGCGGATGCCCGTGAGGTCGATATCCTTCATGCTCATATCGCTCTCCAGGAAGAGGGCCTGGACCTGAGAGTAGGGAGAGCCGACGTAGAACGGCATGTTCCAGCCATAGGTCTCCTCATCCTCCACGTCGAGCGTGAGCCAGCGCTCCGCCGTCTCCGCAGCTACCGTCACCTCGGCGGTCTGCGGGGCCACGTTGTCGGCAGGATAAGTATCGCCATCGAGCACCACGCGGCCTACGATATGGATCTTGCCCTCATGGGTCGGCGTCCAGCCCACGGCCACGCTGACCGTGGTGTCCTTCTCCACGCGGAGACCCTTCTGCGTGCCGAGCACCTCGCCCGTATTGGCATCGACAATCTCCACCTGGTAGTTGTCCACGGCAGCCGATCCCTCGTTGCCCACGATGACGGAGCTATACTGCTTCACGTTGCAGTTGGCCGTGGCCGAGGCCTTGAGTTCGCGGGCGCTCAGGTCGGTGGCCGAATACTCGCGCAGGGAGACGTCATTGATATAAATCTGCGATTTCATCGCTTCCGAGATGGCGTGGAAGGCGATGAAGCCCTCGCCCGACTTGTCCACCTTGAAGTTCTTCTTGCCCGAGAGGGTGAAGCCCGAAGAGGTGTGGAACTCCTCCGGATCGTCGATGATGGTGGTCAGCGCGTCGGCAGAAGCCTGGTGGCCGAAGGCTACCTGCATCTTCTCCATCAGCGCATCCATCGACTGCGTGACCCAGTTGGCCGTGGCGTAGGTGTAGCGGATCTGATAAGTCTTCGAAGCATCGAAGGTGAGGGGCGGCGAGACCAGCCAGTCGTCAGCCTTGAGGTCGGTGGAACGATCGTACATGGCGCAGGAGCGAGTGTAACTGGCCTGAGCCTGCTCCGTGGGACGGAAGGTCCAGGTCTGGGCGTCGCCATTGGCATTGATGACGGTCCAGCGGTCGAAGTCTATCTGGCTGTCGAGGGCCGAGGCGAAGGGAATGGCCTCCTGTCCTCCGAAGGCAATGGTCTGGGAGGTGGCCGAAAGGCCCACGCCCTTGTTGTTCTTGGCCGTGACCACATAGCTGTAGCCAGCATGGGCGGGCACCTTGTCCTCCACCTTGCGGTCGGTCGTGCCCGTGGCTACGACCACGTTGTCGGGCAGACGGGTGACGTCGTAGCTGAGCGTGGCAGCATTGTAGTAGCCCGCATGGGCGCCCGTCTCGGGAGCGTCCCAGGTGATGGTGGCCAACGGGCCGCTGGTGGTGACACGGATATTGAGAGGTGCGCCCGGCGTGTCCTCGCCCACATAGACGCGTGCTTCCTTATATACGCCCTCGCCAGCCTGGTTGTAGGCGGCGATGCGATAGACGTGCTCACCCTCGGCTACCTGCGTGTCGGTCCACTGCTTGATGTCGTCGGTGGCCGAATAGGTATGGGTCCCGACGAGCTGGCCGTCGCGGTAGATATGGGCGCCATCAATGCTCTGAAGGTCGCCCAGGCGGTAGTTCCTCATAGGATAGTCCCACTCCATCTGCACCTTTAGCGCGCCCTTGGGGTCGGCCTTGACCTTGAAGCCGTGGACATAGGAGGGAGCCTCATCGGCCACATACTGATAGGGAATGGCAACGGCAAGGAGCTGCGGATCGTTCTGGATCGGCGTGGCGCTCAGTTTGAGACCCGTGGCGGGATCGATCTCGACAAGGCTCGCCCCACCGTCGCTGGTTTGGGCGACCCACCAGAGGCGATGGGTGGTCTTGTCAAACTCCATCGACTGGGTGTAGTCGCCGATGCGGACGCCCGTGCCCGTGCTGGGACTGACGGTCTCCACCGTGCAGGTGCGGGAGGCGGGGTCGATCGTGCTCTGGTCGATGCGCACGAGCTGCGTCTTCTTCATCAGTTTGTCGGGAGTGATACCATATATATAGCCGTTGTCGGCCGACATCGTGTAGAGCGGCATGTCGATCGTCGCCACCTTGGTCAGGGCGTAGGTCACGGTGCTGATCTCGTAGATATCGGTCTTCCAGTAGGTCGGGACGGCCGTCTCGCGCTGGTCGTTGGCGTTGTAGTGCATACCAAAGAGGCGCTTCGTCTTGGGATCGTAGGTCATCTCGTTGAGGATGAGATACTCGTCGGTGGAGGGTATCTCGCGCTTCGTGGTGAGCTCGCCCGTGAGCGGGTTGATGGCGCTGAAGGCGCGCGGCATGATGGCGTTTTGGTAGATCGTAGCCTCATAGACGATGTACTCGTCGCCGACGAAGGTGCCGGCCTGGAGCGAGGGCGTCTGGCCTAAGACGTTGCCGTAGTCTTTCGTCAGGGAGTAGGCGCCAGGATTCTGACTTTGGAGGTTGACGAAACCGAAGGTACGGTATTTCGTATCGTAGGCAAGATAGCCAAAGAGGTTGGCCTCGCCGTCGGGCACGTCATAGATCAGCGACCGGGTGGGGAGGTTGTCGGCGGATGCCGAACCGCTTACCAGCATCGCAGCCATCGTGAGAACTGACAGGCGTAATGATTTCTTCATGTCTTTAAATATCGGTTTTATTCTTATTGCTGCAAATTTAAAAACAAATCTGTACTTATCGCCGAATTTAGCAAAAGGTTCTCTTACTGTATTGCGCAAAATTGTAAACACTCGCGCTTTTTTCGGGGAAAAACACGACAATAGCGTCATCTTACTCCCCCTTTTTCGGTTTTCTAATAACAGAGGCAACCTTACAGCAACTGCATAAACATAAGAAAGACATAAAACCCGGGCTTCCACGGGCCAGAAAGGATCACTTCCCTACCCGATGGCGCTTTCCTCAAAAATCATCGGTTTCATGGGGAAAGGAAGAAAAAGAAAAATGGAAAAGAAAAATGGAAAGGGCAAGCGACGAGAGCTATGTCGCTTGCCCTTCTCGATGAAGAAAATGAACGCCCTCGCGGCGTATTTACCAAACAAATATAGTGATGTTAAACAGACGAAGTGTATTATGCGTTGAATTTGCTAAACTTGAATGTGGTCTCGTTGATCTTCACATGATAGACACCACCCGAGAAGGCCGTGAGGTCGATGGGCTGGCCCTTCCAGTCGGCGTCGCTCTTGACCTTGCGGCCCGAGGCGCTGAAGATGCCCATGCAGTACTTGCGCGAGGGGTCGTAGCCCTTGACGTGGATGATGTTCTCACCCGGGCGAGCGTTGAGCGTGAGGCGACCACCGTCGGCCTTCAGTCCATAGACGCCCGTGGCAAGATTGAAGATGACCTCGTCGATGTCGGAGAGACGATAGCTGTCGGTGCCGTCCTGCTTGTTCACCTGCATGGTATTGCCAGAGAACGTGATGGCCTTGACCTCGCCCGGCGCATACGCATGGGAGTCATGCTGGTTGGTCGTGACGGTGATGTAATCTCTTGCGGTAGCACCCGTCGTGATGGCGAGGGCGGCTATCAGAAACAGCTTTTTTCTTCTCATACTATTGGTCATTAATAAGGTTTTGCCCCCGACGGGAGCTCGATTGACATGGCGAAATTACGACGAGAAAACGAACCGTGCAAATTTTTGGGCAGATTTCTCACTTTGCCATGTGGCACATTCGTTTCAGTTTCAAAAAGCTATCTATCAAGCCCTTACAAAGACCATCGCGACAGAAAAACGGGGATAGAAAGAGGCGAAATGCCACGAGAAAAGTCCGAAATCCAACTTTTGCAACAAGAAGAAGGAGGAAAGCTATTCAGCTTTTTGCGGTTCGCAAACTTGGTCGGTGCGGAATAATTTCGTAACTTTGCAGTTGGATGCGGCCAAAGGCTCGAGACGAAGCAAGCCCCCGCCCACGACTTAGAAACAATTGACATGAAACCAAGACTTCTACCTTTCTTATATAGCCTCCTGCTGCTGGCGGGCCTCCTGACGGCCTGCAACCCGAGCGGCAAGGACAACCAGCAGCTGGCCTCCGTGGAGCAGTTGCTCGACAGCGGGCGCGTCGATACGGCCTGCGCGGTGCTCGACGGCATCCGCCTGAACCGCCTCACCACCCCTGCCGACTCGGCCTACTACTACCTGCTCAAGACACAGGCCGACTACCGCACCAACCATCCGCTCGTCTCGCTCGACGACATCGAGTATAGCATCCGCTACTACGAGGGCAAGGGGAGCGAGAAACTGCGGCTCAGCGCGTCGCTCTTCTACAAGAGCGCGATCCTCTACACCCATGGCAGCTTCAAGGAGGGCGTGCTCTGTCTGGAGCGGGCCCGCACCATTGCCGACCAGACGCAGGACGCCGTCCTCCGCCACAAGGTCTATGAGCAACTGACGCTCGTCAACGAGGAGGCAGGCGACTTCCGGACCGCGCTCCGCTTCAGCCAGAAGTCGATCGCGGAGTCGAAGCAGGCGAAGCGCCTCGGCTGGCTCGCCCATACCTATAATAATATGGCTTTCATCTACAGCCAGCTCGGACTGCAGGACAGCACGGCCTGGTGTCTGCGGCAGAGCATGGAACTGCTGCCGAACATCGCGGAGAAGAACCGCCCGTTTATCATGAACAACCTCGGATCCTTCCTCATGGAGACCGACACGGCCATGGCGCGCAAATACCTGGAGGAGTCGCTCGAGATCACGCCCACCAGTCCGGCCTACGCCTGCCTCGGCACGCTCGCTGCCATGCGCGGCGACACGGCGCGGGCCACGAAGATGTGGCACGAGGCCCTCATCATAGCGCCCGACACGCCCTCGGAGGAACTGGTGCTCAAGGCCATCATGGAGTTTCGGTCGGAGCAGGGAGAATGGCGCGAGGCGACCATGACGGCCAAACGCCTGCTGCAGCTCTCCGACAGCGTGAGCCGCGCACGGCCGGAGAACAACGTCAGGGCCGTGCAGTCGGAGTTTGAGCAGATGAGGATCAGCCACAACTACGAGCGCATGGTGACAATAGCCATCATCGTGATCGTCGTCCTGGTGCTGCTCACCATCATCGCCACGCTCTACTCCTGGTACAGAAACTACAAGGGACGGGCGGCGCGCGCCGTCGATCAGCTCCTCATCAAGAGCTACGAGACGCAGCTCAACGAACTGAAGCGCATGGCGGGCGACAAGACCAAGGAGATAGAACAGCTCACGCGCAAGCGCGACCTGCTGATGGAGAAGCACCGCGACTCGCTGAAGCTCGGACTGCAACGCTACAACGAGGCCATGGCGGGACAGACCACCGTGCTCTGGAAGAAGCACGACTTCGAGAGTTTCGCCTCCTACTATAGCCTCGTGGACGTGGAGTTTGTCGCCTCGCTCGACGCCGACTACGACGGCCTCTCGCCGAAGCAGAAGTTCTTCCTCATCATGGAGCACATGGACAAGAGCGAGACCGAGATACAAAACGCGCTGGGCGTGGCCGAGGTGACGATGCGATCCATCCGGTCGCGCATCGGCAAGAAGCACAAGGCGTGACAGTTTCCGCGGTTTCATCGAAAGATTCCTGTAGCCTCATCGGCAGAATTCACGGTTTCATCGACAGATTTATCATCATCAACCATCATAACACAAGACATGAAAGCGACCAGATTCCTCCTCGGCGCCCTGCTGCTCCTGCTCTGCGGCACGGTGCTCCAGGCTCAACCCAGCCTCGTGCCCAAACCCGCACAGGCGACCTGGGGAAAGGGTAAGTTTACCATCCAGCCTCAGACCACCATCGCATACGGCGACAAGGCGCTCCAGCCAGCCGCCGACTACCTCGCCTCCAGCCTCCAGCGCCTCACGGGAGTGCGCCCCAAGACCCAGCGTGGCGGCAAGGGCGACATCCTGCTGCAGATCGACCGCAAGGGCGTGAAGGGCGAAGGGGCCTACCGCCTCACGGTAGAGAAGGCGCGCATCACGGTCAAGGGCCACGACTACGGCGCCATCACGTCGGCCATCGCCACCCTCCGACAGATCACGGAGGGACAGGAGGTGGCGACCTGCCAGATCAGCGACGCTCCGCGCTTCGGCTGGCGCGGTTTCCATCTCGACTGCTCGCGCCACTTCTTCTCCGTCAAGGAGGTGGAGGAGGCCATCGACCTCATGGCGCTCTACAAGCTCAACCGCTTCCACTGGCACCTGACGGACGACCAGGGCTGGCGTATCGAGATCAAGAAATATCCGCTCTTGACGGAGCGCGGGGCCTGGCGCAAGCCCAACGGCCAGGACGCCTCCTGCCTCTACCAGGCGAAGAAGGAGGACAACCCCGACCTGCTGCTGCCCTCCGACCGCTGGCGCACCACGGCCGAGGGCGATTCGCTCTATGGCGGCTTCTACACCCAGGACCAGATCCGCGAGGTGGTGAACTATGCTGCCGCCCGTGGCATCAGTATCGTGCCCGAGATCGACATGCCGGGCCACTGCCTGAGCGCCATCGCCAACTACGAGGGCCTCAGCTGCTTCGACCAGGTGGGCTGGGGCAAGGTCTTCACCTCGCCACTCTGCCCGGGCAAGGACGCGGCCCTGGAGTTCTGCCGCAACGTCTGGAGCGAGGTGATCGCCCTCTTCCCCTATGAGTATGTCCACATCGGCGGCGATGAGGTGGAGAAGGACAACTGGCGCAAGTGTGCCGACTGCCAGCGCCGCATCGCCCAGCAGGGACTCAAGGGCGTGGAGGAACTGCAGTCGTGGTTCATCCACGAGATGGAGCGGTTCTTCAATGCCAAGGGCCGCCGCATGATCGGATGGGACGAGATCATCGAGGGCGGACTCTCCAAGACTTCCACCGTGATGTGGTGGAGAAACTGGGCGCCGCAATCGGTGCCGGAGGCCACGGCTCATGGCAACGACGTGATCTATACGCCGGCCACACCGTTCTATTTCTCACAAAACGAGGAGAAGAGTTCCATGCGCCAGGTCTATGACTACGATCTTGCCCCGGCCAGTCTCTCGGCAGCACAACGGGCGCATATCATCGGCGTGCAGGCCAACCTCTGGGCCGAAGGCATCCCGTCACGATCCCGAATGCTCTATATGTACTTCCCGCGCATCCTGGCGCTCGCCGAACTGGCCTGGACGCAGCCCGCGCAGAAGGACTACGACGACTTCTACGGTCGCCTGCGCCAGCAGCTCTCGATGCTCAACCGCCTGGGCGTGCCCTACCGCATCCCCTCGCTCGACGGTTTCCACAACGTCAACGCCTTCACGGACAAGGGCACGCTGACCGTGGAATGCCAGGACCCGCAGGCCGTCATCCGCTACACCACCGACGGCACCTTCCCCAACGCGGAGTCGCCGCGCTACGTCGGACCAATCACGGTCGATCAGACCACGCCCTTCACGCTCCGCACCTTCACGCCCGAGGGCCGCGCCGACGAGATGGTGCAGGCCGACTTCGTGAAGCAGGGGCTCCTGCCAGCGCTGCAGAGTGTGCCCGCCCTGAGTCCAGGCGTAAAGACCGACTGGTACGACTTCCCGGGCGTCACCTGCCGCCTTATCACCACAGCGCCCTTCAACGGATCCTACACCACGCCCGACGTGGTCATCCCGGAGGCCTGCAAGGGCAATATCGGCCTCATTACCAAGGGCTACATCCTTATACCCGAGGACGGGGTCTATACCTTCGCCCTGCTCAGCGACGATGGCAGCTGGCTCAAGATAGACGGCAATATGGTGGTCGATAACGACCGCGAGCAGTCGCCCCACGAGATGGTCTGCCAGCAGGCGCTCGCCAAGGGCTACCACTACCTGGAGGTGCGCTACTTCGACCACAACGGCGGCGTGCTCCGCCTCAACGTCCTCGACCCGCAGGGCAAGCGCCTCGACCCGCAGACGATCTTCTTCCACGCTGCGGAGAACTAATATCCTCATAGGGCTCGCACACCACAGATAAAGAGATTCCTGCGCAGGCGCCTCGGAAAGAGGTGGCCTGCGCAGGATTTTTCGTTGTTACATTGTTACATTGTTACATTGTTACGTTTTTGTTTTTTGATAACGCATTAACGTTATAACGTTTAACGTTTTTGTTTTCGAAGGCGGCAAGCGAAGGAGGAAGACAGGAAGAGAAGGGATGGAAGACAGGAAGAGAAGGGATGGAAGACAGGAAGAGAAGGAATGGAAGACAGGAAGAGAAGGGAAGGAAGCGGTAAGAAGGGAAGGGACGAAGCGGCAAAACCCATTCATACAAATTACAAACAGCCTCTTCTTGAGACATTATGATAAATATATTATTTATATATTATAATATATAGATATATATTTGTATTATAATATTATATATACTATATAGTATTATTCGTATTATATATAATTTGTCCTGTACTAAGGAAACTGTTTTTCTCATGCCTCAAACTAAAAGTCATTTTCGAAAACGTTAAACGTTAAACGTTATCATGTAAGAACGGAGCTCCACAACAGGGGCTTCTCCGCAAACCTGGGCCGACTGAAAATCAAAAACGTAACAATGTAACAATGTAACAATGTAACAACGCAACTTTGAGCTGAGGCAAGCGTAAGTTACGACCAAACACAGTCGTAACCTACGACCAAACGTAGTCGCAAGCTATCTACAGAGACGGACGTAAGCAACCCTCGGCAAGGTCCCTGGCCAAGACCACCAAAAACGGAAGCAAAAAGAAGAAAAAAAAGAAGGATTGTTTAGGCAAACGCCACCACTTCAACACATTAGGCCCGACGACTCAAAAAATGATTTCGCTACAAGGCTCGCGTCTCCCTCCAAAAGGGGTTGAACTATCCCATCATGGCAAGCAAAAGCCCTTCAAAAAGGGATGAAAACCAAGAAAAAACGCCCTATTAAGTTTATTTAACGGAAGCCCCCCCCATTTTTGCAATTCTTAGTAAATTTGCACCCGAGAAGCAGTCATTCTCCACGCTTTGCGTACCTTTTGCCCCACCTGAAGGCAACCACAAGGGACACGCATCTGAGCAAGAAAACACTAAGAAAAAATAGTGATCAATAAACATAGTAAATAACACCAAAGAGAGAACATTAAAACGATGAGAACAACTACATCACAACAAGGCAAGCGCTGCACTTGGTGGCGCTGCCTGAGTAGTAGTTTCGCCACGGCGCTCCTTGCAGCAGCTCCCCTAGTAGCATCTGCTCAGACGGGCGACGCGACGCGAAACGACGGAATGGTCGGAGCAGCCACCCTCAAGGGTCAGACTAAAGACCAGATTCTTGCGGCCAAAGTTGCTGACAAGGAGGTCGGATCGTTCAGCGATCCGAGCAAGGTCTTTTTCTTTTACAACGTAAAAACGGGCAAGTTCCTCAGCATGGGAGGCTATTGGGGTGTGCACGCCTCGCTAAAGGACACCCCCGTCGCCTTTTGGGCTCAGAATGGAAACAGCAGCGCCATCAACTTTGCCCAAGACCTAAAAACCAAGCAGGGCAGTCAGATGAGATGGGTGCCCTCCATCTCTAATTCTGAGACCGACGAAGGCGTATTCCTTGACCGAGGCGACAAAAATCAGGCCGGATACAACGGCTGGTTCCTCGAAGAGGTAAATGACGGAACGGGGCTCAACACCTATAGGCTCTACACCCGTACTTTTAATACTGATATTTCGAGCAAAGTCTATCTCTCGGCGCTTGGTGACGTTGCAGCACAAAAGAACTGTGATGCGGACTCAAAAAGCGACCTTACCAAGAGCGGACTGTGGGACGAGCACACCCTGTGGCGTATCATTTCCTTGAAGGAGATTCAAGATTTGATGGCTGAAGCGTCCGAGAATCTGACCGACCCGCTTGACCTTACCTTCAATTTGGCTTGCCCCGGATTCGATCGTGGCCGTATGGACATCGATGCTTGGAAATCGGTCGGCACAAATGTCGCCGCAGGTGGCTACGCAAGAATCGGACTGGAGCAATGCTACGACAAGTTCGTACCCACCAATAGTGTAATGGACTTGACTCGCAGTGGCGACGACCAGTACGAAGGCGCGTTGGGCAAAGAAAGCTCGAAATCCAACTATGCCTTCCCGTACAAAGGAGACCAGCCCCAAAAGTTCACTAACGGCAAGGACTACAAGCGCCACATGGCCCAATACTTCTGTATGGACGTACGCGGCGTGCACGGCTACATCTACCAAAAGCAGAATGTAACGAAGCCTGGTACCTACGTCATCGAGTGCAAGGGCTACTCCAACACGCCGAAAGCCCTTCTCTTTGCCGGTATTGGAAAAAATGATGGCTCCGGCTTGGTCGAGGGCACCAAGCGCACGACCATGATGAACCAGGTCAGCAACATGCCGGCGGACGAGCAGGCACGCCTCCACGTGGACGAGCTGAACATGGACTATGCGGGCAAGGAGTTCTACGAGTCAAGCAAATATACCAATAGCGTGATCGTACAGGTGACGCAGGATATGATTGACCAAGCTGGTGCAGAGGGTGTCAGCATCGCCTTCGGTCTCAACCTTGGCGATGGCAGCCAAACTCCCGACCTCAACGACTGGACTGTATTCGACGACTTCCGTCTGATCTACGTAAGCAACACGAAGAATGAGGACCTCGTTCTCGACGAACTTCGTGGCGACTTGGAGTATCTGAAGAATGGCATTACCTACAAGAACCGTGTGCTCCGCCTTGCCAAGACGTTCACTCCGAACAAATGGAACTCCTTCGTGCTGCCCGTAGATCTTACGGTTAAGCAGCTTCGCGATGCCTTTGGTGCCACCGTGCGCCTTGCCAGACTCAATAACCTCACGGACACCGAGCTGCAGTTCGAGACCGTAACCCTCGACGGAAAAGCCGACAAGGATATCGCTCTCGATGCTTACCAGCCGTACATCATCTTCCCGTCCAAGACGATGGAGGACAACAATAATAGCCCCTACACGGCCACCATCGCTAAGAATGGAAGCACGGAGAATCCCTATAAAGTAACGATCCAGGCTCAGCGTTTCGAGATTCCCGGCGTCACGTTCAAGACGAACGCAAGCAATGCGAACGACCTCAGCAACATGGACGAGTACTGGACGACGAGGCTGACCGACGACAAGGGAACCATCACGGCCTACGGCACCTTCGTCCGCACCTTCGACGAGAATGCAGAACAGAACGGGACGACGGGCAAATGGAGCTTCCCCAGCAAGGGCACAATCCGTCCAGGATACGACAACCTGGTGGGAAGCTACTTCTTCGACAATGGCGACGTATATTATACCGAGAACCCAGAAAAGGTGCGCGGCCTCCGCGGCTTCTCTTGCTGGTTCAAGCCCAACACGAACAACGGCACGAAGCCCGCAGTCTATCTCGACGGCGTGAAGCAGGAGACAGAGTTGACGGCCATCGGCGAGCTAATCGTAGGCCCCGAGGCTGCCAACCGCTACGGCAAGAACGATGGCGTGTACAACCTCCAGGGACAGCGTGTCGGCAATACGACCGAGGGTCTGCCCAGCGGCATCTACATCGTCAACGGACGCAAGCATGTGGTAAGATAATCCTATCAGACAAACTTCAAAAAAGGACTTAAGAAAAATGAAACGTAAATATATCAAGCCCACCACATCCTTGGTGAGGGTGGAGACGCAGAACAACTACTGTGCTGCTACGTCTTGGAGCGTACGCGACGCCAGCGGAGCAATACAGTCAGACGCCGACAGGGGTTATGTCCTCACGGACGAGGACGAAAGTGTAAACACTTACGATCCTTGGAACAGCAAAAACTGGTAGTCTGCGCGGCATAAGACCGTCGGAAACAACTACCTACGAGACTTGAGGAACCATGGACGGAACCAGCAATGGCATACGTCCATGGTTTTTGGGCTTCTATCCAGACTTAGTCGCCGTTTCGTATTGGGAAACGTTTCCGCATCGTCCTTTTGTCCAAGAAGGCTACTTTTTCATCCAAAAAGGCTTTTTTTTCAATCATTTGCACCATCACATTTATCACCTTATATGAGAAAGAAATATACCCCACCCCAGTCTCAGACGATCCCGCTCGACGTGTCAGGAAACATGATGGACATCATTGCCATCAGCCCACCCAGTGGCAAAGGCAACCCGCCCATCATACGCACCCGGAGACGTCCCGACACCTTCTCACCCTTCACGCAGGAGGAGGAAGACGACGACGACAGGAAAGACGCAACTCTTTGGGAGTTTTAGCATGAGACAAAGCCAGTCTATGGTCGCCCCCAAATAATCAATAACCGAAAACAAACTAACATGAACATACTTCTATCTCTGTTGGTGTCGTCAGTCTATATTTTCAACGCGCAGGGGCAATACCTCTGCATCGGCGACGACGGCACTCCCATGCTCTCCGACGCACCCGTGAGCCTCGACGTCACACGGGTGGACGAGGTCGCCGACGCCGGGCGTTTCGACCTCGACTACACGGGCATGAAATGGATTCTCAAGCCCTCCGCGGAGCACACCTACACCCTCGGCTACCAGGTGGGAGAAGCCAACGCCACCACCTTTGTCTATGTGCGCTCGGGTGCCATGGCTACGACGTTTGAAGAGCCCGACGCCACCTTCCTCGATGGCCAGTGGGCGATATCTACTGGCGAGGAGAGCCAGCCCATCCTCCTCGACGAGACGGCTGACTATGTCTGCCCCCAGTTCTACAAGCAGCATGTCGATATCACGCTCCAGCGCAGCTTGGTCCAGCAGGAGTGGAACACGCTCTGCCTGCCGTTCTCGCTGCACGCTGATCGGGTCAGAGCACTTTGGGGTGAGGGCACGCGCGTGGCTGAATACACGGGCGACACGGGCGACAAGCTCCTTTTCACCACCTGCGAGGATATCGAGGCGGGCGTGCCCTACGTCCTGAAGCCCGAGCGGGTCAGCGAAGACAACGTCTATCGGGTCGAGGGTATTGACATCACCTCTTGGGACCGCGGCAACCGGTCTCGCGAGACCGTTGCCGACGGCACCCGCTTCATCGGCTTCTATGGCCCCACGATCGTTCCAGCCAATGCCTACGTCTTCGGCGACGGCGACCGGATGTATTGTCTCGAAACCGACATGAAGGCCAATGGCTTCCGTGGTTATTTCCAAAGCAACGATCCGCAGGCTGCCGATCGCAACCTCGGCTGGACAGTAGAGGATCAGGAGGTCACCTCCGTCCCGCAAACCGCACCCGTGGTCTCACGCCCTGCCGATGGCGCCGCCTTCAACACGGGTGGCCAACTGGTGCGCCGCAAGGGTTCTGCCGAACCACTTGCCCCCGGCCTGTATATCGTCAATGGTATTAAAATCATCGTCAAATAAGTCTCACACAATGAAAACTACACAACACATCCTACTGTGCCTTCTGCTGTGGGCCTTCTCCGCTGTCCATACCCTGGCCGCACACACCGATGCCGAAACGAAGTTTATCAAGGCGGGGAGCGACTTCTCCGAGCTGGACGTCTCCAAGATTCCCAGCGCCCAACTGTGGATGCTCTCCACCAACGGAACAGCTTCTGGCAAAAACTTCACCATCGATTTCTCAAAGAAGAGCCTGGAGATAGTCCTCGACGTCTCCGCTTGCACCTCCGCCCTAGAGAACATCATCTCCTTCGGAAAGAAGATACAGGACTGGAAGGGCAACAACCTCCACTTTTATTATATCCCAAGCAAATTCTCGATTCCTTACACTTCCAGCAGGAGACAAACATTCAACGAGCGACTCCGTGGAAGCTGGGTCAATACGTGGCAGAATACGCAGACCGCATTAGACGTGAAGCTTGATGACGACACGAAGCTCCTCACCATCCATCTGACCAAGGATGGCTTCTATGTCAACGGCATACTGCAGCAGGCTTCCGGCTCGGCCATCTCTGCCTTGTTCTCCTCCGGGTCTTCCACCATCCAGATAGGTAGCGCCGAGGGGGAAGTCCGCAGCCATGCCGTCTGCAAGCGCGTGCGCCTGATAGACTATGTCGATATGAGCAAGACAGACAACATCGCCGCCTGGACCAGCAACCCACAGAAGTTTGAGGACCACAAGGAGGCTGCCCATACCACCTTCCTGCCCTATCCCTCCACAGCGCAGCTCCGTGCCGACGCTACCCACTACGACGCTCCGTGGCTTCCCACGGACGAGACGCGCTCGCTGGTGAGAAGCCTCAACAGCAGCGAGAACGGCGAGGAGTGGAGCTTCTGCTATGTCAAGGGCACAACAAGCGGACCCGCAGCCAGCGAGTTCTATGCCAAGGACTTCGAACAGTCGCCCTACTATGTGCCCAGCCAATGGAAGCCCATCCGCGTGCCGCTCTCCTGGGAGATGGCGGGCTACGGACGACCTGTCTATACCAACATCGGCTATCCCTTCGAGTACAATCCGCCAAAGGCCGTGGCCAGCCAGCGCGAGACCAACGAGAAGGACAACAATGCCACGGGCTTCTACCGCCGCCAGTTCACGCTCGACGAGTCGTGGCGCGACAAGCGCGTCTTCCTCCATTTCGATGGCGTCTATAGTGCCGCTGCCGTTTGGGTCGATGGCAACTATGTCGGCTACTCGCAGGGATCCAATACCGACGCGGAATTTGATATCACCGCAGCCCTGGAGAAGCAGGCCGACGGCAGCATCCGGACGGGCAGCTCGGCAGACAACGTCCACCAGCTCTCCGTGCGCGTCTATCGCTGGTGCGACGGTTCCTATCTCGAGGGACAGGATATGTGGCACCTTTCGGGCATCCACCGCGACGTCTATCTCGTCGCCACACCCAAGGTCTTTGTAGCCGACCACGTCATCACCACCGACAACATGGCCGCAGATGCTACCAGCGGCACGATGCAGGTCGCGCTCACCATCGACAACCGCGACCGCGTGGCAGGTGCCAACAAGACCATTGCCGTCACGCTCAGCGACAAGGAGGGCAACGTGGTAGCTACTGGCACGGCTGCATACCAAAGCAAACAAGACAACAACGGAAGACAGACCCTGACCGTGAGCCTTCCGGGACTCAAGGGCCTGCATCCTTGGAGTGCGGAGTCTCCTTATTTATATAATGTGACGGTGAGCCAGCGTGCTGCCGACGGCACGGAAGAGATGGCGTTCAACACGAAGTATGGTTTCCGCACCATCTCGCTGACGAAAAATCCGCACGTCGTCTATGTCAACGGCCAGCGTGTCTTCTTCAAGGGTGTCAACACCCAGGACACGCATCCCGAATACGGACGGGCCATCGACGTGGAGACGATGATGAAGGACCTGACGATGATGAAGCAGGCCAATGTCAACACGGTACGCACGTCCCACTATCCGCGCCAGCCGAAGATGTACGCCATGATGGACGCCCTGGGCTTCTATGTGATGGACGAGGCCGACGTGGAGTGCCACTATGCCTGGCAATGGGGAATCAAGAAACTCACCTCAAACGGAAACTGGACCGCTCAGTATGTGGACCGCAATGTGCGCATGGTGGCGCGCGACCGCAACCACCCCTGCGTCACGTTCTGGTCTTTGGGCAACGAGTCGGGAAGCGGCCTCAACTTCGAGAAGGCCTATGCGGCCGTGAAGGCCCTCGACGGCCGACCCATCCACTATGAGGGTACGACCAACTGGGGCAATGCAAGCACTTCGGACCTCTATTCCAGCATGTATCCCACGGTGGACTATGTGGCAAGCAATAAGAATGGAGTCAAGGATCGTCCCTACTTCATCTGCGAATACGCCCATGCCATGGGACAAGCCGTAGGCAACCTGAAGGACTACTGGGATGTCATCGAGAGTAGCACCGGCATCATTGGCGCCTGCATTTGGGACTGGGTGGACCAAGCCATCTACCGCGTGGAAAGTGGCTCTGGCGTCGTGGCCGACAAGACCAAGAATGGTTTTCACAATTGGACCTCGGGCTACGACTACAATGACATCGCGCTGTTTGGAGTTGGCTTCCAGGGCAACTTCCTCAACAACGGCCTCATCACGCCCGACCGCGCCTGGACCTCCAAGCTCACCGAGGTGAAGAAGGTCTATCAGTATGTGGCGTTCTCCGACTTCGACGCGGCCTCGCGCTCAGTCTCCCTCACCAACAAGTATGTCTTCACCACCATTTCTCCCGACCGCTACGACCTCGCCTTCCGCGTGTTCAAGGATGGACGGCTGGTGGAGGAGGCTACTATCGGCCACTTCGACGCGATCGCGCCGGGAGCCTCGGCACGCATCGCCCTGCCGCTGAAGACAGTGACCGACGAGGCGAGCGAGTATCTCGTCAATGTCGAGCTGCGCATCAAGGAGGACTGCGCATGGGCGGAGGCTGGCTACAACATCGCCGATGAGCAGTTTGCCCTTACCGCGCGCCCAGCCTGGACTGCTCACACCTCCGATGGAGGATCGCTGACGATCAGCGGCAACACCGTCTCGGGCAACGACTCCGAGGGCAACGACTATCGGATGGCTTTCGACAACAACGGCAAGATGACGGCGTGGACCTATGCGGGCAAGCAGATTCTGCACACCAATGCCAATGGCACGATTGCTTCGGGAGCTGCGCCCGACTTCAATAGTTGCCGAAACATCGACAACGACAAAGAGAGTACCGGTACCGCAAATGTAGGATGTGTCAATTCGTCCTCGACCAAAATCATCAAGGCTTTGACGAAAGACGATGCTTCGGGCTGCGCCACCATGACGGTGCAGGGCAATGCCAAAAACAGCCAGTACACCATCCGCTACACGTTCTATCCAGATGCCACGGTTGACATGAAGACGACTTTCTCTCCTTCGGGAGCTACACGCCGTCTGGGTCTCGGCCTGCAACTGGCTCCTGGCTTTGAGAATGTGGAGTTCTATGCGCGTGGTCCGCGCTCCAACTATTCCGACCGCAAGACGGGTTCCTACCTCGGACGTTTCACCACCACGGTCGATGATATGGTGGAGGAGCAAATCCACCCACAGACCTATGGAGACCATGAGGATCTGCGCGAGCTGCTGCTCAGCAACAAGGAGGAAGGACTCACGCTCACAGTCCGGGTTGACGGCCAAGCATCATTCTCGCTCTCTCACTACGACGAGTCGAAGTGGATAGAAGAAGGCAGCGACCTGTGGAAAATACCCACCCATTGGTACGACCTCGTGCGTAAGCCCCAGGTGTTTGCCCATATCGACTATTGGCAGCGTGGACTGGGCAACAACAGTTGCCAAGGCGACGTGGTCCTGCCGAAATATGAGTGTCCCACCTCAGGCGACCATACATACACTCTGCGATTGAAACCCAATCTGTAGTTGCAACTTGGTTGATCTGATTCAACGATCGCCTTATTCAATATTTGCAGCCCACGGGAAAAAACAGACATTTGCCTGTTTCCCCGTGGGCTGCTTTGTCATCATAACGGTCATGAGAAAAACGGAATGGCAATTCTCATTGTTACATTGTCACCTTGTCACGTTTTTGCTTTTTGATAACGCATTAACGTTATAACGTTTAACGTTTTTGTTTTCGGAAGGCAGCACAACACAAACAATGCTTCGCCAGGACAAAACCTGCAGCAAAAGACGCCCGCTAAAAGGCGGCTGTGCGTTGACACAATGGTAAATATCTGCCACACAGGGGGTTGAAAGCAAGTTAAAAACAAATCTTTAATTTTATTTAACGCTTTACCCCCCTAATTTTACAATGCTTAGTAATTTTGCACCCAAATAGATTGTGCATTCCTGTCAGAATCAACCTGTCGCCCTACCTGACGGCGAACAAACTGGGTTAGAACTGAGCATGGAGGTACTAAAAACAACAGTGATCATTACTAATTATCTAAAGAGAACATTAAAACGATGAAAACAACTACTTCACAACACGGCGAACGCTGCTTATGGCGGCGCAGCTGGAGTGTTGGAATCGCCACGGCACTCCTCGCCGCTGCACCCTTTGTGGCATCAGCACAAAGCGACGGCACAACGGGCGGCGAAAATTCAAGCACTACTTACAAGAGTGTAGCCGAGCTACCGGGACACACCTTTGAGGAGCTCAAAAATGGAATCACCACGGACTGCTCCTACGGCGACCCGAGCAAAGTGTATTTCCTCTACAACGTGGGGTCAGGCAAGTTTCTCAACATGGGAGGCTACTGGGGTACAAGTGCCTCTTTGAAAGACTACCCGATGCCGCTCTGGACACGCAATGGAACGTCTACGAAAATTGATGGAAGCGAAACGCCCTCTCTCAACTTCGCACAAAACATCGCTACCAGGGAGGGCAACATGGTGAAATGGGTGAACCGGGGAACCAACGGAACGACCGACGTCGGCGTATTCTGCGACCGTGGTTCAACGACCAATTACAACGGTTACGACGGTTGGTTCTTTACAAAAACAACAGATTCGAACGGTAAGGACGCCTACCTTATCTACACTTTCAAGACTACTACGTCAAGTTCTGGGTTCAGCGCACAAGATGGGATGTACCTTACGGCCTTTGACGAAGGACAAGCTACAGCAGACAGGAACTGTGGAGCAGATACATACACGAATATCTGCACCAACGGTACACCTAACGATTATAGCAAATGGCGCGTCCTCACGCTACAGGACATCGACAACTTGCAGTTAGGGAACAGCGTGGAACTGAAAGATCCACTTGACTTTTCCTTTATGTTGAAGTGTCTTGGCTTCGATCGTGGAAGAACGGACATCAACGGATGGCAGGTATTTACCTCTTCCGTAGCATCGGGAGCGTACACCCGTATCGGTTTGCAGGAGTACAACTACAAAACGGACACGAAGGTATCGACTGCGGCCACTCCCCTGTCACGCGGCAATGGCAATGAGTATAACAACGGTAGGTTTACAAAGTCATCCTCTGATCCATACAAATTCTACTTCTCGGACACCAAATACCAAAACTTCACCAAGTGGGACGACTACCTGCGCTACATGGGTAAGTTCTTCTGCATGGACGTACACGGCACGCATGGCTACATCTATCAGAAGATGTTTGTGAAGCAGCCGGGCATCTACGTCGTAGAGTGCAAGGCATACTCCAACACGGACAAAGCCCACCTCTTCGCAGGCGTCGCAGGCAACGACTTGTTCGAGGACTCAAAATGCACGACCATACTTAGCCAGGTCGACCACATGTCTGCGGAAGAGAAGTCTCGCCTCCGTGTAGCTGATCAGAACATGGACTATGCGGGCAAGGAGTTCTACGAGTCAAACAAATATACCAATAGCGTGAGCGTACATGTGACGAAGGAGATGATTGAGCAAGCTGGTGCCGCTGGTGGCGTCAGCATCGCCTTCGGCCTCTACATCGGTAACCCCAACGACGCCAACGAGAAGCCCGACGCCAACGAGTGGACGGTGTTCGATGACTTCCGCGTGCTCTACGCCAGCAACACGAAGAGCCCAGACCTCATACTCGACGAGCTGCGCGGCGACCTGGACTATCTGAGGAATGGCACCACCACCTACACGAACCGCATGCTCCACCTTGCCAAGACGTTCACCAAGGACCACTGGAACTCCTTCGTACTGCCCGTGGACCTCACGGTCAAACAGGTTCGTGATGCCTTTGGTGCCAACGTGCGCCTTGCCAAGCTCAAGAACCTCACGAACACCGAGCTGCAGTTTGAAACCGTAAACCTCGACGAGAATGAGAAGGCTACCGCCATCCAAGCCTATCAGCCGTACATTATCTTCCCGACCAAGACGATGGAGGCATACAATGGCACCCCCTACACTGCTAACATCACAACGGGAACTGGCAGCGATTACAAGGTAACGATCCAGGGTCAGCGCTTCCAGATCCCCAACGTCACGTTCAAGACGACTGTCGACGGCAAGAACGACTTCAGCGACATGGACGAGCACTGGACGACGAGGCTGACTCAAAAAGCGGGAGCCATCACGGCCTACGGCACCTTCGTCCGCACCTTCGACCCGAATGCTACACAGGACCAGACCACGGGTGCTTGGGCCTTCTCCAGCAACAAGGGAACGATCCGCGAGGGCTACGACAAGCTCATTGGAAGCTACTTCTTCGACCAGGGCAACGTCTATTTCTCTGACACGAAGGAGCGCGGTCTCCGCGGCTTCTCCTGCTGGTTCAAGCCCAAGAACAACGAGAAGCTCGCAGTCTATATCGACGGCGTGGAGCAGGAAGCAGCGCTGACGGCTATCGGCGAGCTGATCATCAGCCCCGAGGCTACCAACCGCTACGGCAAGAACAATGGCGTGTACAACCTCCAGGGCCAGCGTGTCGGCAATACGACCGAAGGTCTGCCCAGCGGCATCTACATCGTCAATGGACGCAAGCATGTGGTAAGATAATCATATCAAACAAACTTCAAAAAGGACTTTAGAAAAATGAAACGTAAATATATCAAGCCCGTAACTACTGTGTTGATGGTGGAGACACAGAACAACTACTGTGCAGCTACGTCGTCTTGGGTTGTAGGCAAGTTCCACGACAACGGCCAGGTGGAATTAGACGATCCCGCCTCTGACATGGGCCCTGTCATTACGGACAAAGATGAAGCCGTGAAAAAGTACGACCCATGGAACAGCTATAACTGGTAGTCCGCGCGGCATAAGGCCGTCGGCAACGACTACATATTATATTTAGATCAATGGACGAAAGCCGCTTTACTTGGCTTTCGTCCATTTCTGTTTAAGCGAGAAGCCTTTGGTGTTTGAGGGAGAAGCCTCAGGTGTTCCCCCACACAAAAAACTTCTGCCGAGAAAATCGGGTAAAACGCTGACCCATTTCAAAGTTTCTTTTTACCTTTGCACTTGCAATAGACTGCCACACGCTGCCGTCGGCCGCGCGTGGCGCTCAACGACCGAAATTAAATCAAACTATTCATGGAAGTCCGTGGCGGAGGCTGTCCTTCCCACGAGTCCACCTTTTAACTAAGACATGGAAAAAAGAAGAACTTTGAAAAACTGGATCATCGCCACCCGCCCGTGGGCGTTGCCCGCCTCGGTGATGCCGATTCTTATCATGTGGGCCTACCTCTTCAGTCAGAGCGACAACGGCGCGGCCCACATCAACTGGCTCAACGCCCTGCTCTGTCTCCCGCTGCTCTCCATCGTCCACTCGGGCGGCAACATGGTGAGCGACTACTTCGACTTCACGTGGGGCGTGGACACGAAGACCTGCAGCAATGGCGTGACGTGGATACACGACGGCACGTTCCGCCCAAAAGAGATCCTGCGCTATGGTCTGGTGCTCGTGGCGCTGGCCGTGCCCATCGGCGTGTTTCTGCTCTACAACTCGTCGTGGTCGGGATGGTGGATCGGACTGGCGGGTGTCCTGCTCGCGTTGGTCTATCCCTGGATGAAGTCCCACCACCTGGGCGACATCAACATCCTCGTGAGTTTCGCCCTGCTCCCTGCCCTCGGCACGTTCTTCGTGGCCGTGGGGGCCTACGACCCGCAGTCGCTGCTGATGATCCTGCCCATCGGCCTTATCACAGTCGCCATCCTCCATGCCAACAACACCCGCGACGTGAAGACAGATCTTCAGGCCGGGCTGGGGACCATCACGACCTCGGTCTCGCTGATGAACGCCAAGGCCATCTATACCTTCGAGATCTTCGCTCCCTACGCCCTGGCCCTGCTCTATGTGGTCCTGCTGGGGCAGCCGTGGACGCTGCTGGCGGTCGTGCTGACGTTGCCCCTGGCCCTGCGCAACGTGCGGACGATGATCCAGGCCGAAGACGACCTGCCCTACCGAGGCATTCAACGACTCGACCAGACGACGGCGCAGCTACAGATGGCCTTCGGCCTCCTCTACGCCTTGGGCTTCTTCCTCGGCAGTTGGCTGGGAGTATAAGAACTTATATATATAACCCGTTGGCGGAATTAATTTAAGTTGATAAATATGAGTAAAAAGTTGCACATA
>ENA-OROO01000247-OROO01000247.1-human-gut-metagenome-genome-assembly--contig:-NODE-247-length-37422-cov-4.253753_pt1 | contig 37422 bp, 34 predicted proteins | sample MGYA00242130_ERZ509052 | MGnify/ENA primary metagenome ERZ509052 (study PRJEB26280, sample SAMEA2338730) | human gut metagenome | biome: human gut; feature: human-associated habitat; material: faeces... | reverse complement strand
CCACGAAAAAGAAATGTGCCAGCTGCTATCTGACCATCCTGCGGCAGACCGGACTGCTGCAGGAGAAAACGGACGAGCTGACTCCGGTCAGGCCCTGTCCGGAAGAATCGGCTTATTACATCCATACGGGCGAGGAATGGTTTCTGGAAGCCTGTTTCCTTTATCCGTATGAGATTAACGAAATCAAATCCCATTTGCCATGAAGAGAATGACCGTAGACGAGTTGTATGAGTATCTTTGTTCGCCGCTGTTCCTCGATGAAAAGAGCGGCAACATCTTCTACAACTATTACATATACCAGTATCCTGCCAGCCAGGAATACGAGATGCGCCGGCAGATACAGGAGTTCAAGCAGAAGCTGGAGCGTCCCACCAACTTTGTCAACGCCCTAGTGCTTGACTTGTTCCGTGTGTTCTGCGAGTATCTCCAAAATGAGAAGTTCGGCGATACGTCGTTGCTGGAAGACACGTTCGAGGGCGACAAACTCCATCCCGACATGGTGACCACGGAACTGACTTCGGAGGCGAATTCCGACAACTTCATCCGCTTTGTGCGCGATAAGATTGAAGCCCACATGGCTCTGAACGACGGCTACAACAAGCCTTACGTGTTCATCCACGGCATCGGCAAGATGTTCCCTTACCTGCGTACCAACGTGTTTCTCACCCGGTACGAGAAATACAATGATACCTCGCGGTATAAGATTATCCTCTTCTATCCGGGACATCAGGAGGGAAATTCCTTCAGTCTGTTCGACATACTGGAGGATTCCCATACCTACCGTGCCATCTTATTAGTCAACAAATAACGCTTCCGATATGAAATTCAAAGAACTATATTCAAAAGGTCTCGATCGCAAAGTGAATCCGGCTGTGTCGGCATCCGACCTCAGTGAAGATACCGTGATGACTGAAATCGTGGAATACGTGTTCACCGAAGAAATCGTCATCAACCTCTATGACATTCTGGTCAATATCCGCCAGAACCAAGGCAGCCACGTAGGCATTTGGATTAACGGCTATTTCGGTACGGGTAAGTCCCACTTCCTGAAATATGTCAGCTACTGCCTCAATGCCCATTACAGCGAAATGGCTTTCATGCGTCTGGAAGAAGCCATCGAGGAAATCATGCGCAATTCCAATGGCATGACCAAGCTCGACGACCACGGCGTTTACCTTTCTGAAATCCAGGCGTTGAAGAAATGGTATTCCACGCAGGCCGATGTGCAGATGGTGATGTTCAACATCGGCGACGTACACGATGCCAACGCCAACCAGGCCCAGGCATTCACCACTATCTTCTGGAACCAGTTCAACGCGCAGCGTGGCTACAATTCGTTCAACCTCGCTTTGGCGCAGTATCTGGAAAAGGCGTTGGACGATGACGGCAAGTTCGGCGAGTTCAAGGATTATCTGAAATCCAAAGGTTATGATTGGGAACGTAACATCTCACGTTTTGCCGCCGGGCGGTTAGACCTGGCCTTGCAGATGGCCAAGGAGGTAGACCCCACGCTGGCTACAGATGTTATTCGTACCAAAATTCTAAACAACGACATCAACGTATCTGTGGAATCGTTTGCGGCGGAGATGAAGGAATATATTGACGCCAAGCACAACCGCAACTTCCGCTTGCTCTTCTTTGTCGATGAGGTGAGCCAGTTCATTGGCGAGCACCGCGACCTCCTGCTACAACTCCAATCGCTGGTCAAGCGGTTGGAAGAAGTCTGCGAGTCGCGGGTATGGATAGCCTGCACCGCCCAACAGACACTGGAAGAGGTGGTGAGCCACGTGGGCGGCAGCACCACCAACCCGGAGGATGAGGTCGGAAAGATTCTCGGACGTTTCGAGGTACGCGCTTCCCTGCAAGGCACTTCGCCGGAGTATATCACGCAGAAGCGTATCCTCGACAAGAAAGGCGAAGCGGAATCAATACTGACCGACATGTATGCGAAGGACAAGGCCAAGCTCGACGCGCAGTTTGTCCTGTCCAGCACCTACAAGACTTATCGCGACAAGGACAACTTCGTGGCCTACTATCCGTTTGTGCCCTATCAGTTCCAGCTCATCAAGAAGGTGCTCGACTCCTTCGAGACCATGAACTATGTGGACAAGCAGGTGAAGGGCAACGAGCGTTCGCTCATCAACATCACCTATTCCATCGCCCGTGAGACGCAGGACATGGAGGTGGGTGAGTTCATCCCGTTCGATAAGTTCTTTGGCGCGATGGTGCAAGGCTCCATGCAGCACCTGGGACAGCGGGCTTTCGAGAACGCACGCCAGGCGCTTGATGTCATTGAGGACGAGAAGAAACAGACGTTCTACCGCCGCGTGGTCTACATCCTCTTCATGATCTGCAACCTGAAGGAGGAAGACAAGCAGCAGTTCTCCGCCACCATCGACAATGTGGTCACCCTGCTCATGTCGAAAGTGGATGCCAGCAAGGCGGCCATCAAGCAGGAAGTGTCTGCCGTCCTGGCCTATCTCATCGACAAGGCCGTCATCCGGAAGGTGAAGACCGACGCGGGCAGCGAAATCTATGAGTTCTTCACCGAGGAAGAGTCGAAGGTGGCCCAGATTATCAAGAACCAGCAGGTGGACAGTAACACCTACAGCGACGAGCTGCGCAACATCTTCTTCGCCCATTTCGGCAATCCGTCCAACAAGGAGCAGTTCGCCACCCGTTCCTTCACGGTGGGCATCAGCATCGACGGACGGAATTATCTCAGCAACAACGCGGACATCCAAGTGGACTTCGTGACGACGGCCAGCACAGACAACCCCGACCAGTATGCCTTCAGCCTGAACAACAGTCCGCAAGGCACCCATCTGGTGTTCTTCCTTTACCCGTTGTTCAAGGAGAACCAGGAACTCCGCGCCAACTTCCTTTACTATTGCCGGGTGCAGCGGTTCGCCCAGGAGCCTGCCATCAGCGAGGAACGCCAGCGCACTAAGGAAATCTTCAAGCAACGTGCCAAGGAACTTTACGAAAAGGAAATCAAGCCCCAGTTCCAGCAGATGCTCGACACCTGTCCCGTCATCTCCTGCGCCAATGCCCTCTCACCTTCCGAGACGGGAACGGCACGGAAGGCTGAGCGTTACAAAACCCTCCTGGCTCGACACATGGAGACGCTTTATCCATTCGCCAAGCTCGCAGACAATCGGGAAGTGCCACGCACCAACCCCGAACTGTCAGCCAAGATACTCCGCCCGATAGATCCGGGTCTGCTTGTGACTCCCACTGCGGCGGAAGAGAAGGTGAAGAACTGGCTCGACCGCCAGCCGCACGATGTCACTGTGGCCGATACCTTGCGCCAGTTTGCCCGTGTACCTTACGGCTGGAGCGATTTCGCCACCATCTATTTCCTGAACGAGTTGGTGCGCCGCCATCTCTATGCCTACAACTACATGGGCAACCCCAACGCGAGCCGTGAGGACACGGCCCGGAACATTGTGCGCGATGCCGCGAAGTTCACCGTCGAACGGGCCAAGGCCATCTCGCAGGAACTGCTCAACGCATTCATCGAGGCGTGGAAGCACATCTTCAACGTGGTCTCCGTGAAGGGCAGCAACGACAGTACGGAGCTGTTCCGGGCTTGCAAGGAGACCGATGACAGTGCGCTCAACCAGCTATTGAAGAACTACCGCGACCTCTCACGTAAAATCAACGGATGCCCCTTCGCGCATACCATCGACGAGGCCATTATGCTGATGGAGCAATGGCTCACGGTGCGCGACCCTCAAAAGTTCTTCGAGACCATCATTGCCGCCCGTGACGAAGCCGCCTGTCTGTTCGACCGCTGCAAGAGCATCAATATGTTCTATGGCGAACAGTACGACCGCTACAACGGGGTGCGCAAGTTCATTGACGACAACCGCGACAACTTCGACTTCCTTCCGGCGGAGGGCCAGGAAACGGTCGCCGCCCTGCGTGCCATCCACACGGATGAAGAACCTTGGACGAAGATGCCTGCCTACATTAAGATGAGAAAGGCCATAGAGGCACAACTGCAGCAGAAACGCAAGGAATTGGTGGAAACCGTCACCGCCCGCTACAACGCCGTGTTCGACGAACTGGAGAAGTATGCCGGAGAAATGCACGTGAGCCGCGACAAGTTCGCTCGTCGCGACAGTACCATTGCCCTGAATACCCGGACGAACAACTTTTACGCCCTGCAGGCCAACGCCGACACCTCGGCTTTCTACGAGGAACAGATGCACCGCATCAATGCCGCCATTCCTTCAAAACCCTATACGCCTTCGACACCGCCTGACAATGGGGGCGGCTCGGTACACGATGACGGCGGACAGCCAACACCTCCACAGCCCAGGCCGCGTGTGCGGAAGATTGTCCGTCTGAATACGCATACCACCGAGCCTATGCACACCGAGGCCGATGTAGACCTTTACCTGCAGTCGCTCAAGGCGCAACTGATGCGGTATATCAATGAAGACAACGACATTATAGTAAGCTAAGCATGGAAACGAACAAACTGAAACGCTTCGCAACCGAAGCACGCAATATATTGATGCAGGGCGTGGCGCACCGCTTCACCGCCCTCGGCTTCCGGGCGGACGGCACGCCCGTGGAAGAGCCGCAACTGCTGGGCGGCGGTGCCACCTTCATGGGCGACACTGTGACGGAAGATTTCTACCACAAGTGGCAGTCACTGGCCGCTGCCATCCGTCGGCATGGACTGAAAGACGTGGCGGAAGAAGCCGCCTACACGTGGTTCAACCGCCTGATGGCCATCCGCATCATGACCAAGAACGGGCTGATACCGCCCGTGTTGCAGTATGAAAGTCCCGGTGTCTACGTGCCGCTCATCGTGAGCGAGGCACGGCAGGGACGCTTGCCCCAGATGAATGAGGAAGAGTGGAGCCGACTGATGCCGCTGCTCGACGACGACAGTCGGACGGCTGAACAGTTCAGCCTGCTCATCGTGGCCTTCTGCCATGCAACGCCCATTCTCCACTGCTGCTTCGGTCACATCGCCGACTATACCGAACTGCTGCTGCCGGCCAACATCCTGGCCGAGGGTGGCTTTGTAGATCTCATCAACCACACGGATTTTATCGCCGAGGAGGATTACCGCTCCAGCGAGCTCATAGGCTGGCTTTACCAGTTCTACATCGCCGAGAAGAAGGACGAGGTGTTTGCCGCGAAGGGGAAGTTCACCGCCAGCGAGATTCCTGCCGCCACGCAGATATTCACGCCGGGCTGGATTGTGAAATACATGGTGCAGAACACCGTGGGTCGCATTTACCTCGACAACAATCCCTACGAGACGGAGGTGGCGCAAGACTGGAAATATCTGGTGAATCCCTCCGAGCTTACCCCGAACGACTGCATCCTCCGTTACGATGACCTGACCGACCTACGCCTTGCCGACTTGGCCTGTGGCTCCGGCCACATCCTGGGAGAGATGTTCGACATGCTTTATACCATCTATATTAATGAGGGCTACAGCCGCCGCGAGGCCATCGAGCACATCTTCCGCCGCAACCTGACGGGCATAGACATCGACACCCGCGCCAAGCAGCTGGCGCAGTTCGCCCTGCTGTTGAAGGCCTGCCAGCGTGATGCCTCCTTCGCCGACTGCCACTGCATGCCGCGTGTGCTGGATATGCCCAAAGCCGGACTGCCCTTGCCGGCAGATACCCGTTTGGCAAACGAGATTGAAGCTATCAACAAGACGCTGGCCGATGCCGACACCTTGGGCAGCATCATGAAGTTCAGCCTTTCCCCGGTTGCCCGTGAATGGGTGGTTTCATTGGGGAAAGAGAACGAGACGGCGCAGTTGGTGCTGGCGCTGACGGATAAGTATGCGGCGTTGGTGATGAATCCTCCCTACATGGGCGGTGGCAATATGAATGCCGTGTTGTCTAACTATGTGAAGAAGAATTACGAGGCGGGGAAGGCGGACTTGTTCTCCGTGTTTATGCAAGTGGCAGAGGAACGGTTGGCGAAGAATGGGAAATATGGCATGATAAATTTACCTTCTTGGTTATTTCTTTCTACATTTGAAAAGATAAGAACAAGCTTAATAAACAACTACCATATAGACAGTCTTTTGCATATGGGTAGAGGAATTTTCGGTATTGATTGGGGTTCTGTAGCATTTGTTGTTACCAAATCCCAAGAAACGACTAATGGCATTTACTTTAGGCTACATAAAAGGAATTTCCAGCATATCTATTATTATCATATAGAACAATTATTTCTAAAAGTACTTGCAGACCACTCATTTAAGTATAACTTTGATTCATATAGGGATGAAGAGGGAAGAGTAAGTACATTTACTCTTTCGAATGATGAAAGTGGATTGCAACTATACTATGTAGCTAACCAACAGAACTTCGAGAAGATTCCGGGATGCCCGATTGGGTATTGGGTTTCTGAAAAAATTTTTTCCCGCTTCGCGGGAAATCTCGCATTGTCTGCTGTTGCTAAGCCCTGTGTTGGCTTGCAAACAGCAGACAATGCGAGATTTCTCAGATATTGGCATGAAGTCAATCTTGAAAAGATTGGCTTTGGAATGAAATCTGCTGATGAAGCAAAAGAATCAAGGAAGAAATGGTTTCCATATAATAAAGGGGGTAATGCAAGGAGATGGTATGGAAATCAAGAACTATTAGTAAATTGGGAAAATGATGGGGAAGAAATAAAATCATTTAAACCAGCTGTCATTAGAAACCCATCTTATTACTTTAAGTCAAGTATAGCGTGGAGTTTGACATCATCCATTGGTACTGCTTTCAGATATTTTCCCTGCGGATTTATATTTGATGTAAATGGCATGAGTTTATTTACAAATAACATAGGGCTTATTTCTTATCTTAATACAAAGCTTTGCACATATTTCTTATCTGTTATAAATCCTACATTAGCAAGTCAAATAGGAAATGTTGCTATATTACCTTATTGTCATATAAATTCTGATATTGAAACATCATTAGCCAAGCAAAACATCTCCATCAGCAAATCCGACTGGGACGCCCACGAAACCTCTTGGGACTTCCAAGAGAACGAACTCGTCCGCCTCAGCAAAGAGCAGGGCGAAGGTTCGCACCGCTTGTCCGACCTGATGGATGCCTATCGGGAGCATTGGACGGAGCAGTTCCTTCAGCTTCATGCCAACGAGGAGGAGCTGAACCGCCAGTTTATCGAGATATACGGCCTGGAGGACGAATTGACGCCCGACGTGCCGCCGGAGGAAATCACCATCCTGCAACAGGGAGAACTATCGTTTAACTGAAAAACTACAAAGCGAAAGATATGGACACGAACTATGCAGACAATGAAACATACAGGCGCATTCATTTCGCTGTAATGGCGATAGAAAGCGGGGCACGCAAGTTGGGTATTTCCGGCAAGGAGATGCACGACAGGTTGCGGAAACAGGGATTGATACACCGCCGCCTTATCAAGCGGTATGAAGACCTTCATACCCAAAGTCTTGACTGGGTGGCGGACGACATCAGTGAAACACTATTAAATTGGGAGGCAGAAGTATGATTACTCTATTCCATGGGTCATATACACCCGTACAAGTACCATTAGTAAAACTGGGCAGGAAGAAAGTGGATTTCGGACAAGGATTTTACCTTACCAACCTGCGCACGCAGGCAGAGTCATGGGCAAAGACGATTGCGGAAAGGAAGGGGCGTAATGCCCAACCAACCGTCTCTGCATTTTCGTTCGACTACGATGCGGTAAAGTCTGGCGGATATAGGATAAAGACATTCGAGAGTTACAACCTTGAATGGTTGGAATATGTGGTGGATTGCCGTAAAGGCGGTATGGAACAGCAACAGTATGATGTAGTCGAAGGCGGCGTAGCTAATGACAATGTCATCGACACGGTTGAAGACTATGAAAACGGCATCATTACAGCAGAACAAGCGTTGGGACAGTTGAGATACAAGAAGGTGAATCATCAGATTTGCATCTTGAACCAAGACATCGTGGATAAGTATCTTTCATTTACTTCGTTTGAAATACTAAAAATGGAGGATTGATTATGAGAGACACCGTACTTTGGCGCAAACAGAGCCGTATCATCATGAAGTTGGCCGATGCTTTGCAGATTGACGCGGAGCGGGCGCTTGACCTTTTTTATTCCACGAAGGTTTATCAGCAGTTGGCAGACCCAAAATATGGTTTACAACTGATGAGCGATGACTATATTTTGGAGGAACTGATTGAAGAATTAAGAGAACCGCATTGAAGCAAGAAAATATGGTAGAAAAGACAACATACAATCAAGAAATGACGAACGCTCCGGCTCTGACCTCCGACCAGATACCGCCTTCGTATGCCCGATGCTTCCAGGCGGACTGCCCGAAGGCGGACACCTGCGCACGTTTCCTGGCCGGCAAGTACATCCCGACGGGTAAGGTGTGGGGCGATGCCGTCTATCCCACGGCACGGCAGGGCGGCGACTGCAAGATGTACAGGCAGACGCGCGTCATCCGCGCCGCCTACGGCTTCAAGGCTCTCTTTGCCGAGGTGAAACAGAAAGACGACACGCCCCTGCGCAACCGCATCAAGGCGTATCTGGGCGGAAACACCACGTACTACCGCTATCATCACGGCGAGAAGCTCCTCACGCCCGAGCAACAGGATTGGATTATCAGCCTCTTCCGCCGGAAGAAATATACGGAAGAGCTGCACTTCGACGGGTATCGGGAACTGTATGACTTCAGCCCGACCTGACTACCCGATAAGGGCAACCACGTTCCCAAGGCTTGGGAGCCTGATTACCAAAGCGTGGGAGCGTCGCTCCCAAGGCATGGGAACGTGACTCCCAAGGCATGGTAATCAGAGTACCAAAACATGAAAGGAATCCCGGTAATGCGCATGGACAACGCTTATGCGATAGAAACGATTGATTATTAATCAGATAAAGAATACAAGATGACAGACAACGAAGATATAAAAAGACGTATGGTGTGGCACACGGACGTGGTGGTGAAGCAACTCCTCTCCTACGCCATCGGCTGCGTCATGGGACGCTACAGCCTCGACCGCAAGGGACTCATACTGGCCAATCAAGGCGACGGGCCGGAACAATACCACGCGCTGGTGCCCGGCAGCCGCTTCGAGCCGGACGACGACGGCCTGCTGCCGCTGATGCCCAGCGACACGGACTTCAGCGACAATGCCACGACGGTGGTCAAGCGGTGGCTCGCCGTGGCCTTCGGCGAAGACACCTTGGTGGACAATCTCAATACCATCGAAGCCGCCTTGGGAAAGAGCCTGGACGATTACTTCGTGAAAGACTTCTGGAAAGACCATAAGAAGATGTACCAGAACCGCCCCATCTATTGGCTGTTCTCCTCGAAGAAAGGGGCTTTCCAATGCCTGGCCTACATGCACCGCATGAACGCCTACACGGCAGAGCGCATCCGCACGAAGTACCTCCTTCCCCACATCGAGTGGCTGGTGCAGCGGCAAACCGAGATGGAGGCCAACGCCGCCAACCTCAATGCCCGTGAGCGCAAGCAGCTGGACAGCATCACGCGGCAGATAGCCGAGTGCCGCGAATACCACGACCGCCTGCACACCGTGGCCGATGAGCAAATAGCCTTCGACCTGGATGATGGTGTAGTGGTGAACTATGGGAAGTTTGGAGATGTATTGAGAAGTATTAAGTGATTAAGTGATATGACAACAGAAGATATACTACGGCTCAGAGACCTCGGCGAAGTAAGCAAGGTGCAGTTCAAGGAACGCATCTTGGACAAATATGACATAGGCTGCGAACTGGTTGCCATGAGTAACTATCGCGGAGGTCAGCTTGTGATTGGCATCCATGACAAGACAGGAGAATTTAACCCCTTGTCGTATGCCGAGGTGCAGGAAACGACCAACTTGCTCGGCAATATCGCTTCGGAAAATGTAGTTCCAAGCATCTTGCTCGATATTGACACAGCTCAAGTGGAAGGCGGCAGCGTGGTGGTAGCCACAATCAAAGAAGGAAACAACAAGCCTTACCACGACAATAAAGGCATAGTCTGGATAAAGAACGGCGCTGACAAGCGCAAGGTGTTTGACAATGCCGAACTGGCAGAAATGATGTCAGAATGTGGAAGTTTCGCCCCGGACGAAGCGGTGGTGAAAGATGCCACGCTAAATGACTTGGATGAAGACACCCTCAAGGTTTTCCTGCAAAACCGCTTCTCCATCGTATTGGAGAAGAAAGGTCTGGTCGGCGACGCTCTCCGTGAAGCTTCTCTTGACGATATCGCCAATGCCATTGCCAAGGGACATGACTTGAACAAGCTGATGCGCAATCTGCGCTTTATCCGACCGGACGGAGGTCTGACCGTAGCCGCCATGCTGCTGTTCGGCAAATACACCCAGCGTTGGCTACCAGTCATGACGGCCAAATGCATCAGTTTTGTCGGAAACCATATAGGCGGCAAGCAATTCCGGGACAAAGTGAACGATGCGGATATGGAGGGAAACCTGTTGCATCAGTTTGAAACCATCATGGCTTTCTTTACCCGCAATCTTAAAAACGTACAGGTAGAGAAAGAATTTAATTCGTTGGGCAAGCTCGAAATCCCTTATAGCAGTTTGGTTGAGTTTGTGGTCAACGCCCTTGTCCATCGTTCACTCAACTGGAATGCACCCATCCGTATCTTCATTTTTGACAATCGCGTTGAGATACACAGTCCCGGCATCCTGCCCAACGGCTTGCAAGTGGAAGACATTACCAACGGCACCTCCATGCCCCGTAACAATTTTCTTTTCAGCAATGCCATTTATCTCCTGCCTTATACGGGAGCAGGAACGGGCATCCAGCGTGCCTTGGAAGATGGGCTGCAAGTAGAGTTCAAGAATGACGAAAGGACACATGAGTTTTTGATTACGATAAAAAGGAATCCTAATTTAGAGGCGGACTCTGACACTATCCTTAGCAGAAACGAGGCTACCCCTGACACTATTCCCGGCAAAAACGAGACTACCCCTGACACTTCTGATGTGACCCCCGACACTCGCCCTGGCAAAAATGAGGCTACCCCTGACACTTTTGGTGTGACCCCTGACACTCGCCGGATGAAACTCACTCCCAAGCAAAAGGATGTGGTCAATTATTGCAACGTACCTCGTAGTAGTCGTGAAATACTTGAAAGAGCCGGGGTAAGTTATCATAGCAAGAATATCCAAACTTATATTACGGACTTGGTTGAAGCAGGGTATTTGGAAAGAACAATACCAGAAAGACCTTCCGACATGAACCAAAAATACCGGAAGAAATGAGCGCGATAGACAAAATATACAATTACTTCGATAGAGAGCCTGACTTGAAAGTCCTCTTTATCTTTAATGACGAGTTCCTGGCCGACGAGCTTCGCGAGGTGCAGTGGAAGGAAGGCTACCGCTTTGTGGACTTCCAGGGGGATTGGTTCACTGTGAAGTACAATCTGGACAACGCCTGGGCCGATGACCGGGTGGTGTTATACTTCCATCAGGAGTCCCCTTTGCAAAAGAAATCGTTGAGGGAGAATTTCCCGCTGCTCGACGTGCTGACGGCCAACATGGAATACAAAAGCCAAGATTATACCGCCTTTATGCAACAGTACGGATTACCCGACACGGACAGGCCGATGATGCGCTTTGTGGAAAGGAACATCATGGCGTTGCAGTCGGAAAGGATGCTGCGCCTGTTCGCCCCCTATTACCAGGACCGGAGCATCACGACCGACAAGCTGGTCCGAGGATTCATCAGCAGCTACATGGGCGTGCAGCGCATCCTGGAATGGGATGCTATCCTTTTGCGCGTCATTTTGTTGGGACGGGACGCGGAGCGGCAGAAGCGGACGGACTTCTTCGTGAAGCTGCGCAAATGCAAGGATGCAGTCGAAGCCTTGGGACGGAAGCTGACAGACATTTTCGGCACAACCATCGATGACAATACGGAAGAAAAAGTGGCTGATGTGGTGAAGGTGTTGAAATACAACGCTATCGTGCAGAATCTTGCTCCCGTGGCGGCGGACGACTACAAGCAATGGCGCATAGACAACACCCTTGCCCTGCAACAGATGAACCGTCTCCTGGAACTGGCACTCAGTCAGGAAAAGACAGCGGACGCGCTGTTGGAGGTAATGGACGAATTGGGCGATGCCGTCCGTGATGAGGAACTGATACGTTGGTACGGTACGGACGCCAACTACTATTTCGTGCCGCCACGCCTCTGCCAGCCCATCGTGGCCGGACTACTCAAAGAAAAGATAGAAACAGAGCCGGAGGCGGTCATCAGACGGATAGAAGACCTGATGCTGAAGCTGAACGGACGCGGCATGACGGCAGCGACGATGGACTATTGTCTGACCGTGGCAAGGTACTACCAGAAAGTCTTGTCGCTCGGCTCGCTCACGCTCAACACGCCCGACGAATACGTGATGCGTTATCAGGAGGATTATTACGTGCTGGACCAGCTTTACCGGCAGGCCACCGAACAGTATTTCAAAGTGGACCCTTCATGCGGACTGTTTCCAGATATCCAGCAGGCCAAACACAGTCTCGACCTGCATTACAGCAAGCTCTGCAACCGCCTGAATCTGGAATGGATGCGCTGCATCAAGGAAACAGGAGGCATGGGCGGAGTGTATTTGTCCCGACAGCAGGACTTCTATGAGGAGCGCATCCGACCCATGCAGAAGAAGGTGGCTGTCATCGTGAGCGACGCGTTGCGCTACGAGGTGGCGCAAGAGTTGATAGGTGGACTGGCTAAATCCAAGCACATCGCCACGTTGAAACCCATGCTGGCCATGCTGCCCACGGAGACCAAATACGGCAAGCCGGCACTCTTGCCCCACCGGGAGTTGAAACTCTACGGACAGGAGAACAGTCAGGATATGTCGGTAGACGACCATATCCTCAGCACCACGGAGAAACGGTCTGAACACCTGCAAAGATACAAGGACGGGGCCGTCTGCGTGCCGTTTGAGACCGTGGCGGAATACAACAGGGATAAAAACCGCGAGATATTCAAGCACCCGCTGGTGTATATCTTCCACGACACGATAGACAAGGCCGGACACGACGGTACGGCCAAACAGGTGGTGCAGGCGTGCCGGGAAGCCATCAACGAACTGGCCACAATGATTCCCAAAATCCTCGCAAGCTACAACGTCACGGAAGTGTATGTCACCAGCGACCACGGTTTCCTGTTCAATGACATCGACTTTGCGGAAAAAGACAAGCACAAGATAGAAGAGGAAGCCATTGAGCGCAGCACCCGTTACTATCTGACCCGCTCGGATGCCGAAGCCACGGGGATGGTGAAGTTTCCGCTCAGTGAAGTGTCGGGTATCTTGAACGGAAGCGATGTGTATGTGGCCGTGCCGCAGGGAACGAATCGCTTGGCGGCACCTTCCGGGGGATATATGTTCACGCATGGCGGAGCTTCCATGCAGGAACTAATCATACCTATTATAATATGTCATCAGGAGCGCGATGACAACAAACAGCCTGTGGGGGTGATGGTGCTCGACCGCAAACTGTCCATCCAGGCATCCCGGCTGCGCTTCAAGCTGTTGCAGACGGAGGCTGTTTCCATGGACATGAAGGAAAGATACATCCGCGTGGCCTTGTATCACAACGACGAGCCGGTCACACCTGTCAAGGATATCCTGCTGGACAAGACCGACCCGTCGCTGGACAACCGGAAGATTCAGGTGGACCTGACCTTGAACCGGAACGTGGACGCCAAGGTGCTCCAACTGAAAGTGTTTGACGCAGCGGACGACCTGAATCCGCTCATCAAAGAGAATGTGACGAACAATACCTTGATTGAAAACGATTTTGACTTTGAATGATGGAACTACAGCAAAAGATATTGGATGCCTTCATCGGCAAGGTAGTGCGGAAGGACCTGGCTTTCCTCGTGAAAGGCGGGCTGCCGGTGCCCACCTACGTGTTGGAGTATCTGCTGGGACAGTATTGCGCCAGCGATGATGAAGAAATCATCAACGACGGACTGGAGAAAGTCAAGCAGGTGATCCGGAACAACTATGTGCATCGTGCGGAGGCGGAAAGCATCAAAGGCGTCATCCGCGAACATGGCAAGCACAGGGTGATAGACAAGGTGACCGTCACTCTCAACGAGCGGAGCGATGAGTACAACGCCACCTTTGCCAATCTCGGTCTGTCGGGAGTGCCCATCGGGACAGAGTATGTCCGCAAGAATCCCAAACTGCTGTCGGGCAACGGCGTATGGTGCATTGTCACCATCGGGTATGTGTCGGGCGAAGAGGTCAAGGTGCGTTGGGAGATACAGAACCTGAAACCCATACAGATTTCCCACATCGACCTAGAGGAATACATCGAACAACGCCGGAACTTCACCACGGAGGAATGGCTGGACTTCCTGATGCACACGGTCGGCCTGAACCCGGAGGTGATGAACCGCCGCGAGAAATTCATCACGTTGGCACGGCTGTTGCCTCATGTGGAAAACAATTACAATTTTGTGGAGCTGGGGCCTAAAGGCACGGGCAAGAGCCACGTGTTCCAGGAACTGTCGCCCTACGGCGTGCTGGTCAGCGGAGGCGATGTAACCTCTGCCCGGCTGTTTGTCAAGATGCAGGGCAACAAGGAGATACTGGGGCTGGTGGGCTACTGGGACGTGGTAGCATGGGACGAGTTCGAGCAGCAGAAAGGCCGAAACGTGGATGCCGTGCTGATAGACACCATGCAGAACTACCTGGCCAACAAGTCGTTCAACCGTGGCAAGGGGACACATGAAGCCAGCGCATCGATGGTATTCGTGGGAAATACCAAGCACACCGTGCCGTATATGCTGAAAAACTCGCACCTGTTTGAGTCCATTCCCACGTCCTTCATCAAAGGAGCCTTCCTCGACCGCATCCACCTGTATAATCCCGGATGGGAAATCAGAATTTTGAAGAAGAACAGCTTTTCGACCGGATACGGGCTGATAACGGACTACATAGCCGCCGTGCTGCACGAGTTGCGGAATGACGACCGCACATCGGCACTGAAGGAGTACGCCCGATTTGACGGCTCGCTGTCCGAACGCGACCATCTGGCCATCCGCAAGACCTTTTCCGGATTCAGTAAGTTGCTCTATCCCGACGGACGGATGACCGATGAGGAGGCACGGGAAATCATCGACTTTGCCACCGAGGGACGCAAGCGTGTGAAGGACCAGCTGTATGCCATTGACGAGACGTTCAATGCCGAGCCGGCCAGGTTTGTCTACACCTGGCTGTCCACGGGAGAAACCGTGAAAGTGGAAACGCTGGAGGGCCTGGAGTTTGGTCCTCAAAATACCCCGGACCAAAATCAAGACGGCACTCATCCGTCTTCGGAGCAAGAAGAAAGCACGGAGGAAGCTGCATCCGAAACCTCATCCGCTGCCGTCAAGGGAAAACGCCCTCGCATCCCCGCTTTGGCTTCCAAGGTAATCACCGTCCGCGAGAACCAGGGAGGCATCACCTATAAAGGGCTGTTTGGCGACTATCTGCGCACGGCCAAGGAAATCTGGCTGACCGACCCGTTTATCCGACAACCCTACCAGATAGACAACCTGGTGGACTTTATCCAGATGGTACGCGACGTGACATCCGTACAGGACACCATCAAAATTCACCTGAGTACGCAGAACGAGGATGACGAGAAGGTGGCGGAGGTGATAGACAGCTTCAACGACCTGGCCGACGAACTGCTGCCCTTGGGCATTGAATTCACCTACGACTTCAAGGCCGACCACGACCGCATGATACAGACCGACACGGGATGGACTATCACTTTAGGGCGCGGACTTGACATCTATGAAAAGTTCGGCCGTTTCTCCTTGAGCCGGGCCAACCAGCAGAACCGTCGTTGCAAGGCATTCAATGTGTCCATCAACCGTACCAAAGGCGAAATCAGTCATTAAACAATTATGGAATATATCAGACCAACATATACACCAGAACGGATTATAAGTCTGCAACCAGGCGAAATATTCGTGTTTGGCAGCAACCTGCAAGGAATGCACGGCGGAGGAGCGGCCCGCATGGCATACGAAAAGTTCGGTGCCATCTGGGGCAAGGGTGTAGGGTTACAAGGTCAATGCTATGCCATACCGACCATGCAGGGTGGCGTGGATACCATCCGCCCCTATGTGGAGGAGTTCGTTGCTTTTGCCAAGGAACATAAGGAACTGACTTTTCTGGTGACTCCCATCGGTTGCGGAATAGCCGGATTCAAGGCGGAGGACATCGCTCCCTTGTTCAGAGAAGCGATAGTGGAAGAGAACATTGTGTTGCCAGAATCGTTTGAGGAGGTCATCATGCAAATTCGTCCGCTAAGCAAGGTCACCATAGACGTGTTGGCAAAGCGGATGCAAGCAAAGAACCCCTATTCCGTAGGTACGCTATCTCACGGTATTTGGGAACATCAGCATTATTTTGAACTGTTGTGGGATAGTTATGACCATTATGACTGGCACGAGCATTTTGAAAGGTATGGCCTGCACGAAGACTTTGAAAGAGGCGTGATGCTTACCGATGACCTCATGCACCAACCGGTCAATAAAGAATGGGTGTTCGGAATGTATATGTCGGCTGAGTTTCCACCACAGAAGCTGATGCTGCTGGAACAGTGCCATTATTATAAAGGAGAGCGATTGTGTCCTTTTCGTTCACATATGAAAGGCATGTTGTTTAATTATGAAAGATGCTGGGTGAAGTTCAATCTATTTCCACAAGACCATCCTCACATAGAAGAGGATTTGGATTATTACAAACATTGCGGACTTGCCGACTTATGCCCCGATGACGGTGTACCCATGTCGATGAAAGCCCTGTTGCTTAACCGCTGGATTCATTGGGGAGGTGATTTCGCAAATTTAGATGGTTTCAGGGAATGGTACCGCGCTTTGGACTATACGAATGTGAATGGAGGATTAAGGAAAGAAGACCTCTATGAGATTTCCAATCCGGATTTCTTGTTCTTTTGGGGACATCACAGCAAACCGCATGAAACGACCAAAGCCTGTCTCAGCCAATGGTTTCCTTGCAAGTTTACCGTAAATGGCATCCATTACAACTGTGCGGAACAGTTCATGATGGCAGAGAAGGCGCGAATCATGGGTGATGAAGATACAAGAAATAGAATTTTGGCTTCTACTGACCCTAAAGAAATAAAGGCATTAGGTAGAGAAGTGCAGAATTTTGACGAATACAAATGGCAAAAGCACCGTATGGAAATTGTCATTACTGGCAATCTGCATAAATTCATGGACAATGAAGAGCTGAAAGTCTTTCTGCTTGCTACAAGAAACAAGATATTGGTGGAAGCCAGTCCCTACGATACAGTCTGGGGAATTGGCATGAAAGAAGATGACCCTGACTGTAGGAATCCCCGTTTATGGAAAGGAGAAAACCTGCTTGGGTTCGCATTGATGGATGTGAGGAAAAAACTCAGTAAGATATAATAAAGAAATCCACTATGGAATCATCGAAAAAACTTCAAACGTATCATACGGCTTCCATATTCGCTATAGACCGTTTACGGATGGGAACGGACGGCCATGGAATCACCACACTGGTCTGTCTCATGGGCTGTCCGCTTCGGTGTGCTTACTGCTTGAACGACCGTTGTCATGAGGAAATCTATTCCAAAGGTAGCCGTGGACTTTACTTAAATAAAGGAATCATACAACTGGATGCCAATGAACTTTATGACCATGTGAAGATAGATGACCTTTATTTTCAAGCAACGGGAGGCGGTATCTGTTTTGGAGGTGGCGAGCCGACCCGATACGCCAGTTTCATAGAGGAATTTCGCCGGGTATGCGGTAATGTCTGGAAAATCACATTGGAAACCTCACTTTACTGTCCTGAAGACACCATCCGACAACTTGCACCGATAGTAGACCATTGGATAGTGGATATAAAGGACATCAACCATGTCATCTATGAACGATATACCGGGCATCCGAGCCGTATCCGTGACCACTCACTGAGTGTACTGCTCCAGACCTGCCGGGTAGAGAATGTCACCTTAAAAGTACCTCTTATTCCCGGTTATAATACGGATAAGGATGTGGACTACAGCCTTGATGAACTGGAAAGAATGGGATTTACGAATTTTAAATGTATACACTACCTTCAAAGAGAATCAAAATGTCACCCTCAAACAAAAGGACTGCAACATGAACGGAAAAGATAAATGCAATTTGCTCAGAGAAATCCGAAAGCGGATAGCCGCGCAGTATGGATTGACCTATCAGCCAGAAGAATGCCACCACGAAGGGGATTGCGCAGGCACATGCCCAAAATGTGACTCTGAACTGCAAGACCTGCAAAGGCAATTAAAGGAGAAAGGCATTGAAAATATTGAACTTGACCGGCAAATGGAGGAAATGGTTGACAGCTTCAATCCGGGCGGTGATGCGGACAATGACCTCATTGCCCTACAAGGAGAGCTCGCCCCTCCCGAATATAATGACAAGATAGAAATTACAGAAGGTATGCCTGTACCGCCTCCCGAAGGAATGTCCATGTTTCCTGAACCTAAAAAGAAAAGGGCGTTTTTCAAGGAATGTGCCGTTGCCGGCTGGAACTTCCATCATCCGGAAGACTTTTGGGATGAGCTGTATGAAGGAGCGGAGCTAGTTTTGATTCGCGAACGTGCCAATAAGCACGACCGCAATGCGGTGGCGGTGGCATTATCCGATGATATGGAAGGTGATACGGAAAATTTTGACTTTGATTGCATCATCGGCTATGTGCCACGAAAGGGAAACGAAATGGTGGCGAAAATGATGGATATGGGATGGGGTGATGTCTTTACTGCGGAACTTACCACTGTCAAGGATAATGGGACTTACGATGAACGTTTACGTATGACTATCTATATTAAAAGCAAGATAGAGAGTACGGAAAGTTGGTATGTACAAAAGATGGATAACAGTTCCTACCAAAACCTTTTGGAATTTCTTTATCAAGATGGTATCACACATTTCCGTTGGGGTGGTTTCCCTCCATGGGAAAGAGATTTACCCCGAAAAGGTGACAAGGTGGTATTCATTCACCAATGTGGAGCGGATGCAGAACTCTACTTGATGCACACGATTGCCATAGGCGAGGATGCCATGCCTTTCTTGGAAAACCCAGAAGAGGAAATGAACATGGTAGATGATTGCGCCCCGTATGTACTGACGTTGGTCAAAGGACCTATTATAGTTGACTTGCAGGAACTAAAATTCTTGAGCAACTGTAAAATCGGTTCTTGCCAACCGGAAGAGAAACTGTCTGAAGATTGTATTGCCCAATTAAAAGATTTATTCTTCAAAAAATAATGCCTATGCCCAAACTTCGCTGTGTAGTGGAACGCATTACCTATCAGAATCCGGAGAACGGATATTCTGTTATGAAAGTCAAGGTGAAAGGTTATGACGACCTTGTGACCTTGGTAGGCAACCTGTTAGATGTACCTGCCGGAAGCGTGCTGCTGTGCGAAGGTGACTGGAAGGTGGTCAAGCGTTATGGCAGCCAGTTTGTCTGTCAGACTTGGGAGGAAGTGATGCCTGCCACTGTCTATGGCATTGAGAAATATCTGGGAAGCGGTCTGGTGAAAGGAATCGGGCCGAAGTTCGCCCAACTCATTGTGAAGCAGTTCGGGCTGGATACCATCGAGGTGATAGAGACCGACATCGAACGGCTGTATGAAGTGCCGGGCATCGGCAGGAAGCGTGTGGAGAAAATCCGCGAAAGCTGGGAGAAGCAGAAGGACATCAAGAACGTGATGCTTTTCCTGCAAGGCTATGGGGTAAGCACGGCCTATGCAGCCAAGATATACCGCCAATACGGCAAGGAGAGCATCGACAAGGTGAAAGAGAACCCTTACCGCCTGGCGGATGACATCTGGGGCATCGGCTTCAAGACAGCTGACGGAATCGCAGGGAAGATGGGATATGAGAAGAACGACCTGCGTCGCTGCAAGAGCGGCATCATCTATACCTTGAACCAACTGGCCAATGAAGGACACGTATATGCCGAGGAGGAGCAGCTGGTGAAAGCCGCCATCAGCCTGCTGGAAGCGGATGAGGACTCTATCCGCAAAGCCCTGGCTGACATGGCACGGACGGAAGACCTGAAGATAGAGGATGAAGCCATCTACCTGCCTCCGTTCTACTTTGCCGAGGTGGGCACGGCCAACCGCTTGCTTGCCCTGCTCCGTGAATCGGAAGGCAATCTCTTTGCGACTAGGTTCAATGCAGCGGAATTGTCCAAAGAAACAGGCATCACGTATGACGAGGTGCAGTTGCAGGCCATTGAGGAAGCCCTTCGCTCCAAGGTCATGGTCCTGACGGGCGGACCCGGCACGGGCAAGACCACCACGACCCAAGGTATCATCGCCGCACTGAAACACTTGGGACTGCATATTTTGTTGGCCGCTCCCACCGGACGGGCCGCCAAGCGGATGAGCGAGGCTACGGGCATGGAGGCCAAGACCATCCACCGCCTGTTGGAGTACAATCCGAAGGACGGTTACAAACGCAACGAAGAGAATCCGCTGGAAGGTAACGCGCTCATTGTAGACGAGTGCTCCATGATAGACATCATCCTAATGAACAACCTGATGAAGGCAGTCCCCACTTCCATGCGCCTCGTCATGGTGGGCGACATCGACCAGCTGCCCAGCGTGGGAGCCGGCAACGTGCTCCGTGATATTATAGACAGTGAAAAAATACCCGTCACCCGCCTGACACGCATTTTCAGGCAGGCACAGTCCAGCCGCATCGTGATGAGTGCCCACGCCATCAACCAAGGGCGTTTTCCCGATACCAGCAATGGCAAGGACACCGACTTCTTCTTCATGCAACAGGAAGCCCCGGAGAAGGTAGCCGAGGAAATCGTGAACCTCGTGAAGAACCGCCTGCCCAAAGCCTATCACCGGAAAACAGCCGACATCCAGGTGCTGACGCCCATGCAACGGGGAACAGTAGGTGCGGCTAACCTGAACATGGCCTTGCAGCAGGCACTGAATCCTTCGGGTGTGTCGCTGAACCGTAGTGGTTATTTGTTCCGCCAGGGTGACAGGGTGATGCAGTTGCGGAACAATTATGCCAAAGATGTGTTCAACGGAGACTTGGGTTTCGTAGAATCGGTCGATTTGGAGGAGCGCACCTTGTCCGTCAACTTCGACAGCAGACTGGTGGAATACGATGCTTCGGAACTGGACGAGCTGACGCTGGCCTATGCCACCACCATCCACAAGTCGCAAGGTTCGGAATATCCCATCGTGGTGATGCCCGTCTTGATGACCCACTATGTGATGCTGCAACGCAACCTGATTTATACGGGCATCACCCGTGCCAAGAAGATATGCGTGCTCATCGGCACGAGGAAGGCACTCTCATTTGCCATCCGCAATATGACGGTGCTGAAACGTAATACGAGGCTGAAAGAACGGTTGAACCTGGCATTAGGGCAATCCGTATCACCCAAACAGATACGCCCCTACATCTTGGGAAATCCGGAGGATGAAACAGCCATGGCCGCCGAACCTACGGTGGGTTATGACAAAGGAGACCAATAAACATGAATACCGAACGCCAATACATAGCCATTGACCTGAAGTCATTCTACGCCTCGGTAGAATGTGTGGAACGGGGACTTGACCCGCTCGACACGTGCCTGGTCGTGGCCGACTCGTCGCGGACGGAAAAGACCATCTGTCTGGCCGTGTCGCCTGCGCTGAAAAGCTATGGAATCGGCGGCAGGCCACGGCTGTTCGAGGTAGTGCAGAGGGTGCGTGAGGTGAACCGGCAGCGTGGACGCTCCGGAAAATCGCACTCGAAAAAGGAACTGGACGCACACAGGGAGCTGGCCGTGGACTATCTGGTGGCACAGCCTCGCATGGCGTATTACATCCAATACAGCACACGCATTTATGAAATATATCTCCGCCACATCGCCCCGGAGGACATCCATGTCTATTCCATCGATGAGGTTTTTATGGACGTGACATCCTACCTGAAGAATTACCGGATGACGGCTCACGAGCTGGCCATGAAAATCATCCGGGAGGTGCTGGCCGAGACAGGCATCACCGCCACCGCCGGAATCGGTACGAACCTTTATCTCTGCAAGGTGGCAATGGATATTGTGGCCAAGAAAATGAAGCCGGACAAGGACGGTGTGCGTATAGCCGAGCTTGACGAGATGACCTACCGCCGTCTGTTGTGGGAGCATACACCGCTTACGGACTTTTGGCGCGTGGGGCGTGGAATTGCCGCACGGTTGGCCACCTACGGCATCCTGACAATGGGCGACATCGCCCGCTGTTCCATTGAGCGTGAGGACTTGCTGTATAAACTGTTCGGGGTCAATGCGGAACTGCTGATAGACCATGCCTGGGGATGGGAACCTGTGACTATGGACTTGATAAAGGCATACCGTCCGGAAACAAACTCAGTCAGCAGCGGACAGGTGCTCCAGTCGCCCTATACGGCAGTCAAGGCACGGAATGTGGTACTGGAAATGGCGGACAGTGTCTCACTCGACCTGGTTGACAAGAAACTGGTGACCGACCAGCTTGTGCTGACCATCGGCTATGACACCGAATCGCTGACGGACAGGGATATCCGGGAAAAGTATCAAGGCAAAATAGCGACCGACCGCTACGGCAGACAAGTCCCTGTTCATGCCCACGGAACAGTAAACATGGAGCGTCCGACCTCTTCCGAAACAATCCTCATGAAGAAGGCCGGCGGACTGTTTGACCGCATCGTAAACCCCGACCTGCTGGTGCGCCGCATCACCCTGTCGGCAAACCATCTTATGCACGAGACGGATATACAACCAGACAATAGAGCGGTACAGCTCGACCTTTTCACCGATTACGAGAAGTTGGAAAAGGAATGGAAAGCCGAAGAAGAGGTGTTGGCCAGGGAACGCCGCCGTCAGGAAGCCGTGCTGAAGATAAAGAAGAAGTTTGGCAAGAACGCCATCCTTAAAGGTTTGAACTATGCGGACGGAGCTACCCAAAAGGAACGTAACCAACAGATAGGAGGCCACCATGAGTAGATATGACGACATCATCAATCTTCCGCACCATGTTTCCAAGACCCGGAAACCGATGCCAATGATAAACCGTGCCGCCCAGTTCGCGCCATTCGCCGCCCTGACCGGGCATGACGAGGCGATAGCCGAGACCGCACGGCAGACCGCTCCGAAGCGGAAACTGTCATCGGACGAACAGGAGATACTGTCCAAGCGTATGGCCTATGCCATTAGCCATATCGGTGAGCGTCCCAACCTGACATTCACCTATTTTATTCCTGATATGTTGAAAGACGGTGGCAAGTATGCCAAAATTACCGGAGTGATACGGAAGTATGATGAATTGGGAAGGACTGTCATTTTAGAGACAAATGAAATCCTATTGATTGACAACATCTTATCAATCTCAGGAGGGATGATGGAAAAATTACAACAAGAATAACGAGTTTTCTATAAATTATATTTACCGTTGAATTTCAAAGATGTATGAGTAAAACTACATTCAATTATAAATGTACCATTAAATTAAGGTGATTATATACGACAATACCCTAAATTTTGCCACGGCAAACCTTTCCTGCCTCTAAAGTAGTTACGTGGCGAAGTTTGGGGTATGCCACGCTTTTTAGGGGCGTGGTTTATGTTATGCTAAGGATAACGGTGGGGAGTGGCACTATTCTTTCGATAAATTTTGAACTATAAAATCAATAGGACTACAATCATTTGAATCATCAACATCTTGGGACAAATAATTGGCACTCGCAGGTTGTATAGGATAGCCTTTTATTTTGAAAAATGGCATTGTTTTTAATTCGTTTTGAAAATCCTTATACTTATTAGTGGAATCACTCCATATGAATGAAATCGAACTGGCTATTAAATCTGCTAATTGCACTCCAAAATTTGTAGCAGAATCAACCATAGTAATGGAATTAACAGGCAAAGGAAATGAATGTTTACGCGTATCATATCCAATATTCTGTTGTTCACAAGTAAGTTGCGACAATTGCTTTATTATCTCTAATCCTGCTGCTATTTGTTTAGAATTATCCGTTATTATGTTTACCTTCATTCCCAATTTTTTGAACCAATGTTCAATCATGCATACTAATGAAGTTACAGTCGTATCTAAACAAAATTTATTATCTTCAACTAATACATCATTTAATATACGATGACTTAATCTAATGTGCTGCAAAATGTCAGTCAAGTACTCGTTGGAATTTTCGCAGAGAATATCTACATTTGAATAAAAATCTTCTACGCTTTCTTGTGTTTGTTCTCTCATCATATTTACAAAAGAAGATAGAAAATCTTTTATAGATTTTTGGTCTGGATGATTTCGGCAAAATGTGTATAAGCAATTAGCAAGAATAATATTGCCACGCTTTTTATACAAATCATCATTATATATAAAGTGAAAAACAGGCTCAATTGTCATGTCAATAATTTGTGCATATATACAGAATTGCTTATCGACAAATTCAAATGAGATGTGTTCTTCATTCATTAATGGATGCTGCAAAACTTGTTTGATAACAGTTCTACCTTTAATGCTCTTCTTCATAGCTACAAAATGCATTTCTTTGTCATAAGAAATGTCTTTTTGAATGCACGCTAATTCTTCATTTGTGAAATGTATTGCGGATAATACAAAATATGGTTGGTTGATATTAAGAATATCAGACCCTGTATTGCCTGCTTCGTCTATGTAAATGTTAGGACATGTGTTCATATGCTGAATATATTAAAAGATATAAATATAACAACTGTCACGCTATTCATAATGCAAAATTACTGATTTTTTTGCTCAAAGCAAGGTGATAAGTCTTTTATTTATAGCATTATAATTCATTTACCTATCAGCAAAGTTCACCCAAAAAAGGATATAAAAAAGAAAAAGGATACATACTGCCACCGAAGACGTCAGACGAATTACAGAAAGTAGCAAATAACGTAGTTTGGTTGGATACTGAGTGTGGCTCATTCGGATATTGAAGCGTGCAGGATTTGTCATTAATGAGGCATAAGTTATGCGTTGTCTTAAAAATATGTATCTTTGTAATCCCATTAGCATCTTTGAATACTTAACAAACTTCAAAGGGAAAACTGTGGCGTTAAAATTATGGTAAAACATAATAATAGACATCTTCACTCCTTTTAGAACTGTTAGAGTGAGGCTCTGTCTCAAAACAAAAGAACAGTCCAGTGCTGTTGCGACAAGCCTGTACATGTTCGCTCCTATGTCCGTTTCAGATTTGGTAAATGGGAGCATGTGACAGAACATTGTAGAAGATTGCCACGCAGGTAATCAGTCGCTATTGGGGCTTCTACTATCGGCAATAGTAGAAGCTCTTTTTTAAGCAACCTTTCATTACCATTTTTCAGGATATACCCATACGACTGCTGGGGCATCAAAAGTAGAATATGCAATCCAATGTTTTGCCATAATTTCTATTTCCTCATCTAACATAAGTTTGCGCGGTTTATAATTAAGCAGAATAGACTTTGCTCTAATATCATCAATAACTGTTATATTCGATGGACGTTTCAAATGTTTTCTGAACATCTCAATAAATTCCATTAGGGTGTTTTCGTCTTTATTTGGTGACTTATATAAAATCATATAGTTATCAACTGTTGGTCTTTGCTCAAAATTGACAATCTCATGTGTGTAATCGAATGATAATTTGGTTGCTTTTAACTGGTACAAATTCTCAATACGTTCTACTTGATAGAAATCTATACCACGTCCAGACATTTTCTTTATTATTTCACGTCTGTCTTCCAAACCTATCCTTAGTCCAAAATAAATGGCAGTTACGGCATTTTCAGGTATAATCTTTTCACCACATTTTTCAAACACTAAACGCACTTCATTTTCATACTTCCATGCTAATGATTTTGTTCCAAAAACCTTCTTTTGTATTTGAATAACATTGTCATTCCCAAGAACTTTTGGCCTTTCGTCTTCATATGAAACGTGTAAAACGTGACTTATGTCATAATTTGATTGTGCATAATTAGAAAGTTTATCTAAATCATACTCAATACAAAAGCCTTTATGTGTATTAGCATAATGCGCCCAAAGTAATTCATTGCACGGAAATGTTTCATCGTTTTTCGGCTTAGACAAAGAATAAATGCCTACGCTATACAGCTTTTGTATTATAGGAGTTACCCAATGTTCATGCTCATATGATTTAGGCAATTCAACAGAGCCTTCAAATGGGTCATTCAACTTTTGTATATCAGCTGCATATAAAATGTTCTTTGATAGTAAGGCGGTATCTCTTTTCTTCCCGTCTATTACCATATTTGCCCTGTATTTATATGCCTTATTCATAAAGATAGTCTTAATTTGCCACTCAACGATGAAAGAGTGGTTTAACTTGGACTGGAAGCGGAAAGTCTTTTACGCAACAAGTCTATAAAGAAGTATTGGAACCACTATATTTCAAAAAAGGTCAAAAGAAAGATACATCTTGCGAAAGCTCATCGTAATTTGCGTTATTAAAATCATCTTTTGAAACCACAATTACATCATCTACGGCAACTGATTGAGTTGTTTGCTTTACACCGACTGCAATAAAATTGCCTTCATTGGAAACATCAAATACTTTTATAAATCTTGCCATTCAATCTCCGTGTATAACTTTTACACATGAGCCAACTTCTATTTTATCTTGCTCCAAATTGGCGATTTATCGAGTATAAGGCACTTCCTTTTTATTTCCGCAATGTCTGTCCCCAAAGGACTGTGCAAAGGTACGAAAGTTATTTGAAAGTTGTTATAAGTCAGGCAGATTTTGTATCTTTGCAAATAGCAAATTTTTACAATTATGAAGAATATAATAAAAGAAATCCAGTTTGATAACTTTGATTCTTTTGTAAAAGCCATATCATATGGTGGCGAAATTTATAACACTATCTATCCGAATTTTATTTTCAGAGGTGAATCTTCTGATAAATTCAAACTTATACCATCTGCATTGAGAGAAGATAATAGAAACAAGGTAATGCGATTGGGCAATTGTAATGGTTTAGAAAATCAGATGATGAGAATTGCCGCAGAATACAATATACTAAGGAAATTCTATTATTCATGCGATGATGCAAATTTATATGTGCCTAATTGTCGCATCAGAAAATACCCCATTGATGATGTTTCCGTTTTCTTGAATCATGAAACTTGGCTCCCTGAAGATTTATATGAGATTACTGGCCTTGCTCAACATTATGGATTGGCTACACGACTATTAGATTGGAGCAAAGACATATATGTATCTCTATACTTTGCTTGTTTAGGTGTGATGAATGAAATAAAGAAAGGAAATTGCATAAATGATGATAATATCGTTTTATGGGCTTTGAATGCAAAGAAAATTGAATCAGACAAGTCCATTGGTAAAATGATACCCTTGAAATTTATTAAACCATCCTATCATGGAAATCCAAACTTAGGCGCACAAAAAGGACTTTTCACTTTATGGGAGTTTGTTACAGATGAACAAAGACAAAATAAGGTTGAAGTAACTCCATTAGATACATTCTTAATAAATAAAGCAATAGATGACCAAACTTTGCTATACAAATTAACTTTGCCGACAAAATTCGTTCTTTGCCTATATGTTATGCTCCGCAATTTAGGATATGATGCTTCTCGAATCTTTCCTGGTTATAACGGAGTATCTCAACTTATTTCTGAAGATTTGTTATACAAACAAATTTATTCTATTATTGTCACCTAATCCACGCCCACCGTTACCCTTATTACTACATAAGCCATAGCGGAAAGCGTGGCATACCCCAAACTCCGCCACGTAACTACCTCAGAGGCAGGAAAGGTTTGCCATGACAAAATTTAGGGTATTGTCGTATATAGTCACCTAAATTAAATTCATTATGAGAAAGATTTTCGTGTTATTGACAGTGTTACTTTTGACAGCACAGCTTGCGTGTGCTAAAAAACTGTATGTGGAGATAGAATACAAGAAAAATTCCATAAAACTTGATGATGGCACAGACAGAAAGCCGCAAACTGTCAAGGGAACTGATGGCAAAGATTTGAAATTCAACTCCCTGATAGGGGCATTGAATTATATGTCTCTTCAAGGATGGGAATTAGTCGATACGAAATCTGTTACCACTGGGGGCGGATTTGTAGGCACATATGGAGGAGCAAGCTCAACCAGCACAACAGTATATTACATTTTTTGCAAGGAAGTTCCTGATGAAGAATTAGAAGAAACCGTGGCGAACTCTTACAGGAAAGACTGAACCACAGCAGCCATTACAAGTTGAACCTATAATACAATTAGCTTATGATAATCCGCAAACGACCTATCATATCTTGGTTGCTCAATATTGATAATGTGGAAGATGAAGGAAAATTCGGTGTGCCCATGCTGAGCAACAAGCAACACTTTGGATATTTGGCCAACGGCCTGAAATTCTTGTCTGATGTCCGCCAGACACAACCGGATTGGGGCTTACCCGAACTTCTCATGCCTTCTTTTGAGGAGGTTATGAAGAAAAGTGCAAAATCATTTTATGGTATTGACCATCAGCTTTTTCAAGAATTTTACAAAGATAATGTCTGTGGCATACTACTTTCCAAAGACTGCGGGACGATTGTTTACGGATTTGGAGAAAATACATTGTATGTGTGGTTATTCAGGGAAGATGGCGGCATTAGCAATCTGTATATGTACTTTTACATAGAGTCAACTAAGGACAATGTTCGTCATATATACACGTGGCCGACATTGACGGAAGACGACCAGCTGTTTGCCGGAAATAAGGAGGAACGGGAGCAATTTTATGAGAAGTTGGCTAACAAATTGATGGTATATCTTGCAGTCAAAAAATATGTAAAGGTAGAAACAATCATCGTACCCGTTGGAACAACCACTAAATTGGATGATAAGATTTTAGGGTATAAAAAAGAAAAGGTCAGAAATGAGAGCGGTCAGGAAGTAATCGTAATGGATTCAAGGTGGTTCCGTAAGATTGTGAATGACAATGAAATATTTGTCAGAGGATTTTTTCGTTTCCAAAATAAAAAGGATGAAAATGGAGAATGGTACAAGGAATTGATTTTTGTGGACTCTTTTGTACGGCACGGTTATCATCGTAATGCCCTGATAGAAGAAGAAAATAATAATGAAGAGTAGAGCGGCACAATCCTTGTATCGGTTCTGTTTCACTTTTGGTGGAAGTCGGTGTGTAGTTTATATTTTCCTTGTGGATTATAGTTTGTATTTATCTGGATGTATGGAAAGCTTCATTCAGACTTCGAAAAATGAAAATATTGAAGCACAGTTTCACCTAAAGTGAAACAGAACCATTGTATCATATCAATCAATGAAATACATTACCCCGACCCGCGCCTCACGGCGCAGGTCGGGGTAAGAACATTCAAGGAATTATGCCGGTGTCCTCGCCTCCAGGAAGCGGTAGGCGTTGGCGTTTACAAGTCCCACAATCCGGTCGTGGTATTCCGTATTGGAGTTGCACAGCCCTCGGCTCTGTATGACCTTGCCCTGGCTCAACGAGAACTCCACGGTCTCGATGCGGTTGCCCTGACGGTCGTGTGCCGACAGGATAACGCTGTCCTTTTTTGCGTAATACTCGCATTGGAACACGCAATGGTGAAGTCTGCTTCCCTCGGCCTGAAAAGCCTCGATAGAGTCAAGCACGGATATTTCAATGTCATTGTCGCTGATGACAATCCCGAAGAAGCATGACTTTCCCCTGTAGAAGTCAGCCTCTTTCGCCTTGGCTCTCAACATCTGTTCCCTGTCTCTACGCTTCTCCTCCGCCTTGTTCCTTTTGTCCAGCCAACGGTCATGCGCGGCTTTGAGGTCTTTGGGACAGATATACTTGGCGTTGTGGATGTCCTTCCCACATTGCTCCAACAAACGGACGGTATCGCACCACAGGCCGTAGTCTGACGGGCGGTAATGATGCCGTGCGGCCACTTTGTACGACTGCCAGCACGTGTCCAAATCCAGCGGACGGCTCACAAAGTAAGCCACGGCCTGCAAGTCCTTGGACTTCATCATCGTCTCTATCCGGCTGTCCGTCAACAACGCTTTCATCAACCTTGCCGGATGGCAGTCATCGGGAAGCCTGCCTTTTATGCCGTTGCGCCTCAGTTCGGGAAGTACCTTGTAACGTGGGTAAACGTATGTGTCGGAAATCACCCAATGCACCTCGGACAAAATCTTCAGGTCAATTCCTGTACACCAATTGAAACTGTCCACATACCAGCCCAATGTCCTCGCCCTTGATGTTACCGCCATCCTGCCCTCTGTATTGAGCCATAGGCGGCACACCTCCATGCAGGACGTTTCCAACTTCATCCCTTTCCGGCATACGGCTCTCAGCAGGAACACACGCTGCACCTGTAGGCCGTCCGCTACTTCAAGGGAAGAGAAGTAGACGGACTGCAACTCCTTACGCTTCAACGTGTCCTTTACCTGCAAGCGGTGTCCGCAATGGGGACAGCATACCGACTTGCCTTTTCCCCTATGGTCAAACTTCGCTCCGCAGTCACCGCAAGTGCAGTTATGGCCGGACGTGCGGAACGCAATATGTACAATGATATTTCCTAATGCCCATTCAATAGCCTTGGGGCTGACGGTTGACAGCTTCATGTTGGAAGCCGCCACCGCCTTTTCAAATCTGTTCCTCGGTTTCATGGCTCAAAATTGTCAAAGAGTGATGGTTGCAGTTTGGTTTCTTGTGCCTTGGCAGATTTTGGTTTATGGTTGCGTACCTGCAACTTGCGCAGTTCCCCGTCTTGGTAACGTTTGAGTGCGAGTGACCTCTGTTCTGCCTTTTCCTCTTCCGTCAGTTCCACATGGTGGTTGACCACCACGTTGCAGGACTGCGGCTTGCCTATTTCAAGTTCCGGCTCGTCTATGCAGTGGACGGCCATTGAATAGATTTCATCGTCGGCAAATCCGCAGCAGCCCGACTTCTGCACTTCATTGAGGATGAACACCACCACATCGTCAATGGTGCGTGTCGTGGTTTCATACTTGGCACGGAAAAGTTCATCTTCCTTTGCCCTTTGGTCAAGATAACCCTTGATAATCTCCTTGAAATGTTCTGTTCCTTTCATATTTCCTTGCTTTTTTGTTGATAAATCCATACAGGTTAAATCGGCAGACCTGCCAGCAGTTCCAAAAGCGGTATGGTGTTGATGTCCTTGTCGAAACGCACCTGCCAGTCCGGCCTTGCGAGTAAAGACGGCATGAACTTCTTTACCGCAAACCGTCCGTTGTCGTTTGAATAGCAGTCGATGCTGGCGAAGTTCGCCCCGTCCTTGCGGATGTGGGAAAAAAACGGAGGCATACCGCAGAAGCACTTGCGGATGCTTTCCCTGTCCCACAACAAGGTAAGCTCATAAATACTGCCATTGTAGCTTACACTCTCCTTTCTGTCAATGAGTTCTATTGCCATAATGCTTGATTTTTTGAAGTTCTAATCTTTTCCCTTTTGTTTGAAGCCTTGCGACTTCCAGCTCCGGGATGTTTTTACGATACAGGGGAACGGAGGGCGGAAGTGCCACAATGCAAACGTGGCAGGCGGAAAACACACGGAATACCCGATTTGGCAAGGCTGCCGTGCGTTTTCCGCCACAGCCAAGCCTGCGCCGTTTGCAGACGGCACGCCCTCCGTAAATTCGTATCGGAAAACCCACGGAGCCGGATGCCATGAGGGGCAGGAAACGGAAAATCCCGATGCCACATTGAAATGACACCGGGATTCCCCATATATTTTGAAACAAATTCCTTATGAACCCTACGGCAAGGGTATCTCAAACGACTTCACCACGCACTGCGCCTCCTTGTCCAGGATGAACCAGTATTCGGAATGATAGCCCTGGCCGTCCGCGTCCACACCCTCGAAGTCAACCTTGACCTTCCAGCCGGAGAACGGTTGCGGACTCCCGTCAAGCGGGCCGCTGAAATCCATCAGCCGCCTCAGGCTCGACATGGCCGACATCTGCCGCTCCATCAGAGCCGCTGTTTCCTTGTCGTCCGGGTCGAAATCCTCCAGCCCGTCCGTAGCCTCCATCACCTTCCTGTTGATTTTAACCATAGCCATGGAGAGGGCCATCTTCTCCTCCTGCGTGATGTAGGTATGCCCGAACACGGAATCCGGTTTGCTGACGCCCAATATCCGTATGGATTCGGGATTGTGCACCGACGCCCTCAATGCCTTTTCCGCCATGTCCGTCGCACGATTCTCCAAGTTGTCCGCATAGCAGACAAAGCAGAACACCCCGATCCAAAACAACACGATGGAAACGAGTATTATCCAGATTTTCATTCCCGGTCTCATATCTTCACGATTTGAAGTTTGTCCGGCGATACGCCGAGCCGCTTGCGGTAGATGCTGCCGTCCTCCCGGTACATCTCCAGCTCCGAAGATGTGATGCCCTTCTCGCATATTTCCACGGCTTCCTCCAAGGTGAGCTGGTGGCCGCCGATGTTGCGCCAGATGGCGAAGGAGCAGGGTGCGTTCTGGTTGGCATAGTTGGAGCAGTTGAACGCCCGGCTTCCCACACGTATTTCCCCTCCGCAATGCGGACACCTGCCGATGACCGGCTGCATCAGGATATTGCCGTCGTCGGCCAGCTCCAGCACGGTCGGGAACGTCTTGCCCTCCTTGGAGGCGAAACCGTCCAGCAGGATGCGGCGTTTCTCCAAAAGTTCCGCCATCTCCGCGTCCGCCATCTTGCGGTTGCCAATGATGGCGTTGATGTTCAGTACGCAAGAAGGGTTGTCGCCTATGTTGTGCTCACAGCGGTACCCCTTGCAGGTCTTGACCACGTTGCCGCCGCACAAGGGGCAGCGGCCGATGATTTTCTTTTCTGTTTCCATTTTTTATTCGTTTATTGTTTTCTAATTGAACCCACGTTTCCAGTCTGCCACGATGCCGCCGATGATGTTCTTGCCGGACATCACGCTGGCCCATCCTTCCGGGTCGAGCGAGAACCAGAGGTCGTTCCACGAGAGCGTGCGCACCTGCCATGCCAGGATGAACAGGTCGGTGTTGATGGCTTCGAGCCTTGTCACCACCTCGTTGGCGATGTAATAGCGTTCCGAAGAGTCCAGCAGGTTGACCTTGTGCTTCCCATTCTTCCCGTCAGCCCCTGCCACATCGTAGCTGCCCGAAGTCACGAGCTGCCTCATGAAAGGATAGAGCGCCGCCATCTGCGTGGCCGCGTCCGTCAGCTCGTCCGACACGATGGCCGCTATCGCCGTGCCCTTGAGGTTGCTCCCCACCGATTTGAGCAGCAGGTTGCAGTTCTGCGGTATCTCGGTCGTCACCAGTTCCCCTGCTCGTTTGATTTGGTAGAGATTCTGCACCGCCCCCTGTGCATTGGAGAGATATTCCAGCATCTTGTCCTCCACGCTGTGTACCCGGTCGAGGGCGACAGTCACGGCGGCTTCGGCGGCGATAATCTTCTCCTGCGTCTTCCTGCGCTTGTCGTGCAGGCTTTTCAGTTCCAGCGTCTGTGCCGTCACCGCGCCGGTCAGTGCCGGATCTATCTGTTGGGCGAATGCCGGAAGGGCATTACCTCCAGCCAACCACAGGGCCAACGCCCCAGCGGCCATTTTCAGTCTATTTGCTTTCATCTATATTTAATTTTACGTTACATTTTAAGGCTTCCCTTTCTCCGTTCCGCTAGATTCTGGTCACGTTCCTCCTTGCGTGGGGCGAGAACTGGGGTTATCGGCTTGTTCAGGAGGCAGTCGTTCCAGTCCTTGACCGCCTTGGGCGCCAGCCATTGCCCGGTACAATAACGGATGGGTAAGTGTGCGGCAAGCTGTGAGGACAACGCCTTTACCGGATTGACGGTAAGGCTTTTGCCCCCGGCTTCCACTTGCAGGCCGCCCTCCGCCTTGCTGATTTTCATCGGGATGCCCTCCAGCAGGCCAATCATGCGAAGACCATAGATGCGTCCGGCGATGTCGTTGTCAAAACAGTCGAAAGCCTTGGCATTCGGGAAACGGTCCATCACGCCGACAATCTGGTTGTCGGAAAATGTCCCTCCGAGGGAGACCAACGCCACATCCGGGTGCAGCTGTCCCTTGTTCATTTGGTGGAAAGCCATCGCGTCGAAGGCGGACTCACAGAAGAACACGCTTCTGACCGCTTCCGGATTGCCGCCGGAAAGGTCGGCCACCCATGCCGATGAAGAGGAATCCGTGCCAGCGGCCTTTGATTTGTAACCTCCGTAACCGCGTACTTCATATCCTTTCACCTGATTATCCGTGTCGGTATAGGGAAAGCCGATGTTGTAGCCGTCAAAATTCCCGTTCCGTCTGTCACGTATGAGGGAAATGAACGGTGCGAACCGCCTGACCGTTTCGTCGGACAATCTGCGTTGGCGGAAGAGCTGAGGAATGCGCTCCATGTCTATTTGCCTCACTTCATATCGCGAAGCGTCAAAAGCGGACGCAGCCCTGACGGATTTCACATATTCCCTGTCATCGTTGTATTCCGGTTCAGGCATATTGGCGAAGCGTGCCATGACCTTGGCTACCTTCTGCCACTCATCCTTGCCGGTGACGAGGAAGGCATCCAGATTCTCACGGATAAGCGTAAGTACATCCCCCTTGGAACCGTCCCGGCGGAAGAACGTCTGGGCACCTCTGTCATTGGGATGGCTGACAATGATGGTGTCACGTTTCTCCCGTCCGTCACCCAATACAAGCTCGATGTAACGCCCCACGCCGGCCTTGCGGTCAAGTCGGTAGCCGAGGGCGTAGGCTACATCGGTCACGCCCACACGTGCCTTGAGTTCCTTGAAGTTTACCTTGTAGTCCGGCATACCGTATTATAGTTAGGATTAAATACTCAACTTGGCACTTACGGCCTGCGTCCTACCCATCATGGCAATCTCCGGCCCGAATGTCTTGCGTGCCGTCATGTTCAAGAAGGCCGCCTTGTCCTTGTAGTCCGTAAGTTGGAAGTAAGTTCTTGCCGTGCCTTTAGACACCTTTTTCAGGCCCAGCTCCACACCGTCATACGAGGCACGGATGGCGTAGTCGCCGCCGCGTGTCTTGACGATGGCCGCGTTCCTGAACGGCACTTCCTCGCCGGGGTCAAGCGGAACGAACGGGTCGTTCTTGGCCAGGTAGGGCTGCTCGTCCAGTGCCAGTCGCTGCCTGTCCACATGGTCGAGTATCATGTCAGAAGCCTTGTTCACGTCCGCCATGACCGAGACGATGAATTTGGGTTCTTGCTTCAATACGCCGATCCACGAGTCCAGATAGGCGGCCGAGTTGTCCGTAACTTTTGAATCAAAGCCCATCGAATGGCTTATCATCGCCGCCGTCAGCTCGGCGACAAGCTCCTCCTTGGCGTACTTCGGGTCGCCGAATCGGCCCACGCCGTCGCGGTTGAGCCGCAGCGGTGTCATGGTGGAGTGGGTCATCTCATGCAGCATGGTGGAATAGAACTCCATGCCGCCACGGTAGATTTCATCGGGTGTATTTCCAATGTTGAACTGCGCCTTCATGGGCAGCACCACGATGTCCTGTCCCGGCGAGTAATACGCCCCGTCCACGCGCTTGTCCGCCTGTATCGGGCAGACCCAGCCTTGTGTTTCTATCATCCTGTCGAGTGCGGCGTGGGCGTACATGCCTTCCGTGTCGCGGAGTTCGGGCAGCCGGAACCTGTCCATGAGCTTTTGCATCCGTTCGGGCTGCACTTCGGTCAGGTTGGTCTGCGCCACGTTATACACGGGGAACGCCTTGACGAACGGGATGACCTCCATGCCTTCCTTCTCCTCCTTGTTCATGGCCCGGTATTCCTCCGAACTGACTTTCCTGCCGTCCTTGTCCTTCACGAGCATGTCCCAGTAGATGACGGGAAAGGCCTTCTCGCCTTTGAGGACGTGGGCTTTCAGGTTGTGCGCCTGCTTGAAGGTGAGGAACACGGGCAGGTCGTAGCCATTGGCCGCCGTGTGGAGTTGCAGAAAGAAGGAGTTGGAGCCGGAATAGTTACGTCCTCCCACGTTCTGTGGCAGTCCGGTGTACCCCGACGCACCGCCAATCCAGCCTTTCTTCCAGTCGGACGCCTTCATCTGCTCCATGCGCCTAATCATCATTTCGGCGAAGCGGTCTATGGCCGCCTGTCCGGAACTGGCGTATGACGGATTAGTTCCAGATGCCATAGTCCTCGTCGTCGATTAGCTGGCGTTCCATCTGCATGATGTCCGTCTGTTCCACATAAAACTCGGCGGACTCGTCCGAAGGGTCTGTGCCGTGCGCACGGCACCACTCCAGATAGTCCTGTCCGTTCTCGCCCTCCAGCACGAAGCGGAGATAACCTATTTTGCCTTCCTGAAGGAGTTCAACCAGCTCCTCGTGATTCATTGGTGTTGACATATTCCTGTTCTTTTGATGTTTATACTGTTTGGTTCTGATTCTAAATAGTCTGCTTTACATTTTCATGGAGTTTGATTTTTCCAGCTTGGCAGTCTGTGCCGAAAGCAACCCGTTGATTTCCGGGGTAAGGTACTTGGCGGCAATCTGCTCGCGCGTGGCGGTATGGGTCTTGAAAAGCGAATAGCCGTCGTCAAAAGAGATTTCATGTTTGGCGGTCTTGCCCTTGTCGCCCATGTCCACGTACACCTTCCACTTGTTGTCGGTATGGTCTTTCGCCACACGGATCCCCTTAGGGTCAACGCCTTCGGGAAGCCGGTACTTCTCGTAGGCGGATTTCAGGTGCAGCCGTTCGCCGAAGTTTTTCTCGATAAGCTGGTTGGGTGTCATCACCCTGTCGAAGTAAGCGTTCAGATCCTGGCGCGAGGCCACGGCGGACATCCTTGCGTCACCCACTTGGGCATAGAACTTGTCCCTGCCGAAGTCGGGGCGCTGCTCGTCCTTCTCCTTGTAGACATTGAACTTCTCGATGGCGACGGAACCTTCCGCACCCTCCATCTGCCGGGGGAATCTGTAGGTGTCCTCCGGCACTTTCGGCATCAGCTTTGTCGGATAGTAACGCTCCATCAGTTGCGGTACGGTTAGCTCTTTCTTCTGATAGGCGGCAAGGTCGGCGGCATCCATCTTCTGCGGCTTGAGCTGTTGACCGTCAATCTTGGCGGTGAAGTACCACTCCTCTGGGTTGTCCTTGCCCTGGTAGGCATGGCCGTGGGTCACCTTGCAGCCGTCGGCCGTCACCATCTGCGGCTCGCGCGGCTTGCGTTCCTTTTTCGCCCCGGCCTGCTGTTCCACATTGGCATCCGCCTTTGCTTCGGGTTTCTGTTCCGCAGCGGCCTTCTGTTCCGTATTTTTCTGTGTATGCTTTCATCAGATTCTTTCTTCTGTTAACAGAAAGACTTTCCGGGAAACAATCT
>ENA-OROO01000246-OROO01000246.1-human-gut-metagenome-genome-assembly--contig:-NODE-246-length-37498-cov-7.612211_pt1 | contig 37498 bp, 32 predicted proteins | sample MGYA00242130_ERZ509052 | MGnify/ENA primary metagenome ERZ509052 (study PRJEB26280, sample SAMEA2338730) | human gut metagenome | biome: human gut; feature: human-associated habitat; material: faeces... | reverse complement strand
GTACAAGGAGGTACACATTTATGGCATTTTTCAACAGCGCAGTAACCGTTCTTCAAACTCTCGTCATTGCACTGGGTGCTGGTCTCGGTATCTGGGGAGCAATCAACCTGCTGGAGGGCTACGGCAACGACAACCCCGGTGCCAAGTCTCAGGGCATGAAGCAGCTGATGGCTGGCGGCGGCGTGGCACTGATCGGCACGACTCTGGTTCCACTGCTTTCCGGTCTGTTCGGTTAAGCGAAAGCTGTCGGAGCGAAGATTCCGACCGGGCGGCGAAAGCTGCCTGTTACATAGTCAGGTGCAGGCAATATCCGCAGCTGGCTATTTTCTGCGCTCTCTGGCAGGTGCACATGTTGGAAGTATGGCGCAGAACCGCAGTTTAGAATCGCACCGGCTGATAGGCCGGACAAGTTACAGGAGGACAAATCTATGGCGTTTCTTACTACAACTGCATCGGCACTGTCTCTTTTCTCACAGCTGTTTATGCTTCTGTCCCGGATGGCGAAGCTGTTCGGCGTGTTCGCGTAAGGAAGGAGGCGGCTCATGCAGAGTATCCTTGAACAGATCACAGATTGGCTCAAGAGCATGATCATCAGCGGTATCATGGGAAATCTTTCAGGGATGTTCGATTCGGTCAACCAGCAGGTTGGACAGATCGCAGGAGATGTGGGAACCACACCGGCGAACTTTTCACCTGCGGTTTTTTCTATGATCCGCAACATCTCGGAATCCGTGATCCTGCCCATTGCCGGAATGGTGCTGACATTCATCGCCTGTTATGAGCTGATCCAGATGCTCATCGAGCATAACAATCTGGCAAATTTCGAGACCTGGACATTTTTCAAATGGGTCTTTAAGACCTTTCTGGCAGTGACCCTGATCTCAAACACATTCAATATCACGATGGCTGTCTTTGATGTGGCGCAGCAAGTGATCTCCCGAAGCGGCGGTCTGATTTCCGGCAGTACGTCCGTCAGCGATGCGACCCTGACAGCGATGCAGGCCACACTGGAAGGCATGGACTTGGGACCGCTGCTGGGACTGTATTTGCAGACATTTGTGGTTCAGGTCACGATGCTGGCATTGTCGGCTATTATCTTTGTTATCGTGTATGGCCGAATGGTGGAAATATATCTCATGGTAAGCCTTGCGCCGATTCCGTTCGCAACCTTTGGAAACCATGAACAGAGCCACACCGGTCAAAACTATCTACGCTCCCTGTTTGCACTGGGATTCCAGGGCTTTCTTATCATGATCTGTGTAGGCATCTATGCAGTTCTGATTCAGAACCTGTCCTTTTCGGATAACATTATCAGCAGCATTTGGGGCGTTATGGGCTATACGGTTTTGCTGGCATTTACGCTGTTTAAGACGGGAAGCCTCGCGAAATCCGTGTTTGCAGCGCACTAAGAGAGGAGGAATGAGTCATGGCATCTTATATTTCTGTGCCGCGAGACCTTTCAAAGGTCAAGACCAAGGTCTTTATGAACCTGACCAAACGGCAGATTCTCTGCTTCGGAGCCGGTGCGCTGATTGGCGTTCCGGTTTTCTTTTTACTCAAATCCAGCGGGAATCTGAGCCTTGCCGCACTTGGCATGATGGCGGTGATGCTGCCGCTTTTCTTTCTTGCCATGTATGAGAAAGACGGTCAGCCGCTGGAAGTGGTGGCAAAGCACTTCTATGAGGCAAAGTTCAAGAGGCCGAAAACGCGGCCTTACAAAACAAAAAATTACTATGCGCTGCTGATTCAGCAGGCAGACGTGGAAATGGAGGTAAATCGCATTGTTCAAAATTCTCGAAAAGCTGACAGCGAAGAATAAAAAGCAGGATGACATCCGAATGCCGTCCCATCTGTCAGCCGCAGAGCAAAAACAGGTGCAGACGGTGATTGACCGTGCAAGGGGTGACAGCACGGTTCCGCACTCAGCTCAGGATAGCATTCCCTTTCAGCGGATGTTCCCGGACGGTATCTGCCGTGTGACGGACAACTACTACACCAAAACCATCCAGTTTCAGGATATCAATTATCAGCTGGCACAACAGGAGGATCAGACGGCTATCTTTGAGGAATGGTGCAGCTTCCTGAACTTCTTTGATTCCAGCATCCGCTTTGAGCTTTCTTTTATGAATATGGCTACGGATGCCTCGAATTTTGAGAAGATGGTGCGTATCCCGTACCAGAAGGATCATTTCAATCCGGTGCGCACGGAGTACAGCACCATGCTGCGACGCCAGCTTGCCCAGGGCAACAACGGCCTGACCAAGACGAAGTACCTGACATTTGGCATTGAGGCGGAATCCATGAAACAGGCAAAGCCGAGGCTCATTCACATCGAGATCGACCTGATGAACAACTTCAAACGCTTGGGTGTCCGGGCAAAATTGCTGAACGGCAAGGAACGGCTTCATCTGATGCACGATATGTTCCACATGGGTGACCATGACCGATTCAATTTCGATTGGAAGTGGTTGCCGGAGAGCGGGCTGTCGGTAAAGGACTTTATTGCACCGACCGGTTTTGCCTTTCCGAAGAACCGTATTTTTCAGATGGGCGGGATGTATGGCTCCATGTCCTATCTCCAGATCACGGCTTCCGACCTGTCGGATCAGCTGCTGAAGGATTTTCTGGATATGGAATCCAGCCAGATCGTGACTATGCACATTCAGTCGGTAGACCAGAACAAAGCAATCAAGTCCATTAAGCATACCATCACGGAGCTGGATCGTTCCAAGATTGAGGAACAGAAGAAAGCAGTTCGTTCCGGATACGATATGGACATCATTCCGTCGGATTTGGCAACTTACGGCAAGGACGCAAAGGCACTGCTGAAGGAATTGCAGAGCCAGAATGAGCGTATGTTCCTGCTGACCTTTCTGGTGATGAATACCGGTGAGACGGAGCAGGAGCTGGAGACCAACGTGTTTCAGGCTTCCAGCATCGCACAGAAGTACAACTGCAACCTGCGCCGTCTGGACTTTCAGCAGGAGCAGGGGCTGATGAGCTGCCTGCCGCTGGCACAGAACCTGATTGAGATTCAGCGCAGCATGACTACCAGCAGCACGGCAATTTTCGTGCCGTTTACCACCCAGGAACTGTTTCAGACCGGGAAAGAGGCTCTGTACTATGGGTTGAATGCCCTGTCCAACAACCTGATCATGGTTGACCGGAAAAAGCTCAAGAACCCCAACGGGCTGATTCTTGGTACTCCCGGTTCTGGTAAATCCTTTTCTGCCAAGCGTGAAATCGCCAATGCGTTCCTGGTGACGGATGACGATGTAATCGTGTGCGATCCGGAAGCTGAGTACACGGCACTGGTGCAGAAATTTGAGGGGCAGGTCATTAAAATCAGCCCTTCCAGCACGCAGTATATCAACCCGATGGACATCAACGCGAATTATTCAGAAGAGGATAATCCGATTGCCCTGAAAGCAGATTTCATCCTGTCCCTGTGCGAGCTGATCGTGGGCGGTAAAGAAGGCTTGCAGCCGGTAGAAAAAACGGTCATCGACCGCTGTGTGCATCAGATTTACCAGACCTATTTTGAACACCCGGTGCCGGAGAATATGCCGGTATTGCAGGACTTGTACGAGGCACTGCTTCGGCAGGATGAAAAGGAAGCACACCATGTGGCAACAGCACTGGAAATCTATGTGACTGGTTCTCTGAACCTGTTTAATCACCGCACCAACGTAGATATCAATAACCGGCTGGTCTGCTATGACATCAAGGAACTGGGCAAGCAGCTGAAAAAGATCGGTATGCTGGTGGTGCAGGATCAGGTCTGGGGGCGTGTGACCGCCAACCGCAATGCCGGTAAAGCCACGCGCTACTATATGGACGAGTTCCATCTGCTTTTGAAAGAAGAGCAGACAGCGGCTTACAGTGTGGAAATCTGGAAGCGATTCCGTAAATGGGGCGGTATTCCCACCGGCATCACCCAGAACGTAAAAGACCTGCTTTCTTCCCGCGAAGTGACGAACATTTTTGAGAACAGTGACTTTATTTATATGCTGAATCAGGCTGCCGGTGACCGTCAGATTCTGGCAGATCAGCTGAATATCAGCCCGCACCAGCTGTCCTATGTGACTCACTCCGGTGAAGGCGAAGGGTTGCTGTTCTACGGAAATGTGATTTTGCCGTTCGTTGATCGTTTCCCGACTGATCTGGAACTGTACCGGATTATGACGACAAAATTAACCGAAGTTCAGGAAGCAAAGGAGGCGTAAGCAATGGCTGGCAAGAAAAATCCGAATCTCGGAGACAAGCTGCGGCAGGAGCGCGAGCGTGCGGAGAACACCCTTCGCGATTCCAGAAGCAAAACCGCAGATAGCAGTACGGGAGACGGCGGCAAGAAAAAAGCGGAACACCGAAGGCAGATTCGTCACGAGGCCGATCTTGCTAAGATGCGCAGTAAGAAGCTGAAATCAGAGCAGGAAGTAAAAGCGAAAAAGAATGCAGCAGCTTCCGGGAAAAAAGGCGGAAAGCCAAAGAAGCCGGGAAATCTTGAGGCAGATGCACTTTCAGCCAAGGCACATCAGAGTGTGCGCAATGCCGACCAGGATAATAATTCTGGTGTGGAGGCAGCGCATTTTACCGAAGGCTCAGCGGAAGGTGCAGCCCGTGCTGGTTCCCGGTTCCAATATGGTCGAAAGCTGCGGCAGTACAAAAAGCTGGAGCGGTTGGAGAAAAAGGCAAATAAAGATGCCGTAGATTCCATCTTTGCGGAACGCATGAAGTCTGATCCGCAGGCTGGTTCCAATCTCTTTTCCCGATGGCGGCAGAAGCAGGCCATCAAAAAAGAGTATGCCGCTGCGAAGGCAGGTGCGGCCGCTGCGGAGAACACAGCATCTGGCACAGCCAAAGCTGCGCAGGGTACTGTCAGTATAACGGAAAAGGCATTTCAGTTTGTGCAGAGCCACTCGCATATCATCATCGGTATCGCAGCCGTGGGACTGCTTGTTTTGGTGATTGCCGGGTCGGTTTCGTCATGCTCCGTCTTGATCAATGGCGGCGGCAATGTGGTGCTGGGGACTTCCTACACGGCAGAAGATGAAGATTTGAAAGGCGTGGAGACGGATTATACCAAGCTGGAAGATAAACTTCGCAAACAAATCGACCGCATTGAAACCGACCATCCGGGCTATGACGAGTATCGCTACAATCTGGCAGAGATTGGTCACAATCCCTATGAGCTTGCATCTCTGCTGACCGTAGAATTTGAAAACTATACGAGAAGCCAGGTGCAGGCGCGGCTCCAGAGTATTTTTGAAGCGCAGTATGAGCTGAAGTTGGAGGAAAAGGTGGAAATCCGGACAAGGAAAGAAACCCGTGTGGGCTATCGCTACAATCCAATCACCGGAACCGGACACACCTACACCTATCAGGTGACGGTACAGTATGAGTATAAAATCCTCAATGTAACACTGCTCAATCGGGGCGTTGACTATGTTGCAAGAAATTCCGGCCTTACAGATGACCAGCTGCAACGATACGAAGTCACACTGGAGTGCCGGGGCAATCGGGATGACCTGTTTGCAGGCATAGCCTTTGCAACGCCGGATGGCGTGGGTTCCAGCGGAGAATACCAGGATTACGACATTCCGGGCGAAGCTCTGACGGATGAAAAATTCCGGAAGATGATTACCGAAGCAGAGAAATATCTCGGTTATCCCTATGTTTGGGGCGGCAGCTCGCCGAGTACCAGTTTTGACTGCTCCGGTTTTGTAAGCTGGGTCATCAACCACTGCGGCAATGGCTGGAATGTAGGCAGGCAGACGGCCAACGGTCTGATGGGAAAATGCGACATTATCCCGAAGAGTGAGGCAAAGCCCGGAGACCTGATCTTCTTCCAGAAAACCTACAACACCAGTGGCGCATCCCATGTGGGCATTTATGTCGGCAACGGGATGATGATTCACTGCGGCAACCCAATTTCCTATGCTTCCACTGAGACGAACTACTGGAGGCAGCACTACTACTGCATGGGAAGAATTCGATAAAAACAGGGCGTTTATTCGCCCGGAAAGGACACAACATGAGTTTGAAACTGGAAAAGATTGCTGCGGAGCGTGAGAAAGCCCGCAGGAAACGCGATGAGTGGGAGGAACGCAGAAAGGAATGGGACAGAAAGTACCACGAGCAGGAAAACAGCGAAATCTGTGAAATGGTACATGCCCAGAGCCTGACCCCGGAACAGCTGGCAGTTATCATTCAGATGGCGCAGGCTGCGGTTCCCAACCCGGAAAATCTGAAACTGGATGAGAAAGAAACGGAGGATATGGAATGAAAAAGATGATGGCAATGCTGCTTGCCAGTGTGATGGCGGCAGGAACCTTTACGACCACTGCATTTGCCTATACGGGCGATGATGTGCAGAAGAACACATCTGTCAGTACTGCTGCGCAGGAAGCGGATGCAGCAGAAAGCGCAAATGCAGGGGAAACGGACAATACCGACAGCATCGAAATCGACCCGGACATGCAGGTGCTGCCGGATGGCTATGAGGTCTCTACGGATGCGGATGGGAACCTGATCGTTACGGTGGGCGGAAAGGAATACAATATCGGCAGCGAAAAGTCCCAAAAGCAGATGGGTACGGTGGTGCCGGGTATCACCAGCCTGCATTTTCGTTCCGGTCCCGGCATGGATCAGGAGATTATCGGATATTTGCATTCAGGCGATATGGTGGAGATTGTCGAAAAATGCGGTGACTGGTATAAGGTGAACTTCAACGGCAAAACCGGGTATGCACATGGAAAGTACCTGAATGTCACGGATTCCACAAAAGACAGCAGCATGTTCAGTGAAGATGCGCTGAAGCTGTTTCTGGATCTGATGCAGAGCGGAATGTCATCCGAGGATGAGACGGAATCCAGTACAGCTTTGACTCCGGAAGGAAATATGACGCTGGTGGACGATATCGGTGAGGAAGAAGATAAATCCAGCCAGCAGTTCATCACACTGGTGACAAAGGCGGGCAACACCTTCTACCTGATCATCGACCGCGATAAAGACGGCAACCAGAATGTGCATTTTCTGAATATGGTGGATGAGGCCGATCTGCTTGCGCTGATGGATGAAGAGGAAGCCGCCAAGTATCAGGAGAAGAAACCGGAAGTCACGGAACCTGCTGAAACCGAAAAGCCGAAGGAGACGGAACCTGCACCGGAAGAGCAAAAAACAGAGAGCGAGCAGAAGAAAGCTTCCCCGCTCCCGATGATTATGCTGCTTCTGTTTGTGATCGGTGCAGCCGGTGTCGGCGGTTATCTTTATGTTAAGATGAAGGGCGTAAAGCCTGCGTCCAAGAAAAATCAGCCGGACCCTGATGCGGATTATCACGATGAGGATGAAGACGCGCTCCAGCTGCCGGAGGATGACGGTGACGAGGACGAAGAAGTGGATGTCAACGAGGATTACGAAGCAGAATCGGACGATGAACCTGTCTGATTAACGCAGCGTTGACCTGTGGGGCGGCTGAGAAGCCGTCCCTTTTACATAGCAGTCATGCGCTTCGGTGCCTGGCTGCTAATTTTTTGCGAAAGGAGCAGTATCGAATGAAGCTTGTATTAGCGGAAAAGCCCTCGGTTGCCATGAGTCTCTCGAAGGTGATCGGGGCAAATCAGCGCGGAGACGGTTATATGGAGGGCAATGGCTACCTTGTCAGCTGGTGTGTGGGGCATCTGGTGGAACTTTCCCAGCCGGAAGCCTATGATGAAAAGTATGCCAAGTGGAGGTATGATGATCTTCCGATTTTGCCGGATCATTGGCAGTATCAGGTATCTGCCAGCACGAAAAAGCAGTTCGGAATCCTGAAAAAGCTCATGCAGCGGAAAGATGTGGAGAGTCTGATCTGTGCAACCGATGCAGGGCGTGAGGGAGAACTGATTTTCCGACTGGTTTACCATCAGTGCGGCTGCAAAAAGCCGGTGGAACGACTTTGGATTTCCTCGATGGAGGACAGTGCTATCCGGGAAGGCTTTCAGAAGCTCAGACCGGGAACAGAATATGATGCCTTATATGAGGCGGCTTTATGCCGGGAGCGTGCCGACTGGATTGTCGGAATCAACGCCACCCGGCTTTTTTCATGTCTGTATGGGCAGACCCTGAATGTGGGGCGCGTGATGACACCAACGCTTGCGATGGTGGTCATGCGGGATGCAGCAATCCGGGCTTTCAAGCCAGAGCCGTTCTACTCGGCAGAATTGAAATTCCGGGATTTTCAAGCGGGCGGTGAGCGGATGAAAGAAAAAGCAGAAGCAGAAAAACTGGTGGCAGAGTGCTGTCAGGCAGGTAGTGCCATCATTACTAAGGTGGAGCAGAAAGAAAAATCAGAGAAGCCCCCGGCATTGTTTGATCTTACCTCGCTTCAGAGAGAAGCAAACCGGCAGCTGGGATTCACTGCCCAGCAGACTTTGGATTACACGCAGGCTCTGTACGAGAAGAAACTCGTGACCTATCCCCGTACCGACAGCCGGTATCTGACGGATGATATGGCACCGCTTGTGCCGGAACTTGTTTCCGTGATTCAGCAGAGCTTTCAAATTCAGCCGGATGCACCGGCACCGGTGAATGCAGCACAGGTCATCAATTCCAAGAAAGTCACCGATCACCATGCCATAATCCCCACAAAAACAGCGGCGGGTTATGACATTTCCTCTCTTCCCAGTGGAGAACAGGCGATTCTTACCATGCTGGCGGTGCGGCTGATTTGTGCAGTCGGAACACCTTGCCGCTATGCAGAAACCATAGTGGAAGCAGAATGCGCCGGTCAGAAGTTCCGTACAAAAGGCAAAACAGTCACGGATATGGGATGGAGACAGTATGCAGAAAAGACGAGTGAAGATGCTGAGAAACATGCGGAGGCGGGTGATTTTCCAGAGCTTTCGGAAGGCATGACACTGGAACTTGCCGGTGTCGATCTGAAAGAGGGCAAGACCAGCCCGCCTAAGAGATTTACCGAAGATCTTCTGCTTTCAGCGATGGAGAGTGCCAGCTCGGATGAATTTCCGGCTGGTGTAGAGCGAAAAGGCATCGGCACACCAGCTACACGCGCTGCCATCATCGAAAAACTGGTGCAGAAAGGCTTTATCGAGCGCAGGGGCGATAAGAAAAAGAAATACCTTTGCTCTACGGACAAGGGAAATGCGCTGGTGACGGTGGTGCCGGAACAGATTCAGTCCCCATCCATGACGGCAGACTGGGAGGAAAAACTGCTGAAAATAGAACACGGCGAGTATGACAGCGATGCCTTTATGGGCGAAATCAGCAGCATGGTCAGCGGACTTGTAAAAACCTACGAGGCTGTGAAAGGCGCCGATGTGCTGATGCAGCCGGAGCGCAAGGTCATTGGCTCCTGTCCGGCCTGCGGCAGCGATGTCTGCGAAACGGCCAAGGGATGGTTTTGCAGGGATAAGAGCTGTAAATTTGCACTCTGGAAGGAAAACAGATTCTTTCAGACACTGGGAAAGCAGATGACAGAGGAACTGGCAAAGCAACTGGTAAATCAGGGAAAAGCACGTCTTACCCATTGCTATTCCAGGAAGTCCAATCGTTACTATGACACAACCGTTTATGTAGAGACCGGCGAGGACGGTGCAGCAGCATTTAAGCTGGAGTTTGGAGGTAAAAAATGAGCATGAAAATGATGAATGCAGCTTATTTGGTGGATAATGTCGCTCTGCTTTCCTTGCAGGAAAAGCAGGACGGCGTGGAGTTCCACTGTTTTGATATGGGCAGCAAGGTGCAGATTGCCGAGGGACACATTGGCTGGGATGTGTTGGATAAACAGCCGTTTTCTACGCTGGAAGAAAGCGCAAGGATGGTAGTACTCCAGAAGATTCCCCAGCTTGCTGGTTTTACCGTTGCGCCGGTAGCTCCGGAGATGCTGGAACAGATGCGAGGCGGCAGAAAGGTTCTTTGGCAGATGAAAAAGGCTGATCCTGAGCTGGAGAATGCTAAAAATATCCGGTTTATCACCAGCAGCTACGAGGATCGGTTCAAAATTCCGGATGGCAGTGCGGTGGAGATCGAGTATCCGAATCGGAAGTTTTCGGCCCGCTGTGAATATATGGACGAATATCATCTGCGCCTGGGGTATGATGTTCTGCACATCTGCCAGCTGGCAGAAATGCTGGAACGCGGTGGCGGTACATGCCGCCCGGAGCCGCTGATTACGGAAGAATGCAGCGCATGGGATTTGGGAAGCAAGGGCTTTCTTGCCATTCAGACCTGTGAGGACGGTTACGACTATACCTTATATCATAAGGACTTCACTGAAATTGACGGTGGACAGATCGACAACCCAGAAATCAGCATGAATGCAGCCAGAGACCAGATCCTTTCGGATTATGGATTCGGTGGACGCACCATGACGCGGATTGACTATGATGAACTTGGTGATCGTGCAGAGGATGCAGAAATCAGCAGACGAGAATCTGTGCTGGGTAAACTCTCGGATTTATCTTCCAGAACGGATACGCCGGTGAAAGCTGCTAAGGCGAAGGAGGCGGAGCGATGAAATACAAGCTCACGAAGGCAGAGCAGGAAACCGTCATCAATTTTGACAATGAACTGGATACTGCCAGTATTTACACCCATGACAGCCGCCTGATTAAGAAGCTCCGGGAACTGAGAAAGCAGTATCCGAAGCAGTTTGTTTTAGAGTGCCGGGAGCATGGGTCGGTCACTTATACGATTCCGAAACGCTGCGTCGGTATCCGACCGCCTTACAGTGAAAAGCGTCGGGAACAGCAGCGACAGGAAGCAAAGGAAAACGGCCTGCCGTTTATGGAGAAGGGAGAAATGACGGATGGCAAGAATTGAAAAGTGGGATGAAGTGCATGGAAATCAGGCACCGGACGAAAGAATGATGGCATTTCTCGACAGTGCCACTGACCAGTATGCGATTTTGCAGCTTCGCCGCAGCGAGGATACGGTATATGAACGCTTTTCGTCTATGCGCGAACTGGAACGGATGGGGCTGGAACCGGATATTGACCATTATGAGGTGGTGTATACGGCTCCGCTTCTTCCATACAAGGATCAGAATACGATGTTGGAGGAACTGTATGCGAAATTCAATGTTTCCCGCCCTGATGATTTTACTGGGCATAGTCTTTCTGTGTCTGACATCGTGGCTTTACGGCAGAATGGTGTTGTAAGCTGTCACTATGTAGATTCCATTGGCTTCCAGGAACTGCCCGGATTTTTGAAACCGGAGAATTACCTGAAAGTCGCAGAAATGGCAATGGAAGACGATTACGGCATGATTGACGGCGTAATCAATAACGGAAAGAAGGAAGAACCGGCGGAGAAAGCATCGGTTCTGGATCAGCTGAAGGAAAAGCAGGAGGCGGTGCCGCCTGCACCGCCTCGCAGGTGCTGCGAAGAAAAGGAGTTGTAAATGCGTTTTACGGATGACGAATGGATGCTCATGATGCTTTACAGCCCTGGCACAAGGACAGGGCTGATCGAAGAGCTTCAAAAGATGCAGAAAAGTCTGACCGGAAGGGACAGAAACCTGCGCAGGTGGACGGCCTCGCTACTTGCGAAACTGGCAGAGATGACGGATGCAGAATATGAGGCACTGGATTTATATCTGGACGAATAAGGGAGAGGAGGAAAAAGACAGATGATGACGAAAACGGCTTATTATATGCAGATGGCACAGGAAGCTGCGGCACAGATTACTGGGAGCAAAGAACAGTGGACAGCGTTTCTGACCACATCCGCACGGCTTTATAAGTATCCTTTTGCGGAGCAGCTGATGATCTATAAGCAGAGACCAGAAGCAACGGCCTGTGCAGAGTACGATCTCTGGAATGACCGGATGAACCGCTATGTAAAGCGTGGCTCCAAGGGCATTGCTCTTTTGGATATGCGCGGGGAACAGCCGAAACTGCGGTATGTATTTGATGTGGCAGATACCGGAGAACGGAAGAATTCCCGCCCGGTACAGCTCTGGAAAATGAATGCGGAGCATGAGCAGCCAATCATTCGGGCACTGGATGCAGCATTTGATGTTCCTGCCGGTGCCGGGTCTCTGGAAAATCATATCATGGAAGCAGCGGAACGCCTTGCAAGGGATTACTGGGAGGAAAACCGCAGGCAGATTAGTGACATCGTTGCAGATTCCTATCTGGAAGGGTATGATGAACTCAACATCGGAGCTTCCTTTAAGAGAGCTGCCGCTGTCAGCATCGCATATTCCGTTTTTACCCGGACGGTGGGCAATGCAGATGATTACTTTGAACACGAGGATTTTCTGGACATCTTTGATTTTAATACGCAGGCTGCCGCCAATGTGCTGGGAACTGCGGTCAGCGAAATGTCCAGCCAGATCTTCCGGGAAATTGAACGCACAATCCGAACCTATGAAAGAGATAAGCAGGCAGAAAGGAGCCAAAACTATGATGGAGTTGAATTACACGAAGAACGGCGATTACCTGATTCCGGACATCCAGTTGTCGGTGCAGGAACAGAAGCCGCTGGGCAAGTACGGGAGGATGCGCAGAGCGTTCCTGCAGGAGAACAACACGCTACTGTACAATCACCTGATCCTAACCGAGAAGCTGTATCCGCACCTGTGGGAGATTCAGGAGACCGCGACCGCACGGATGGATCAGATGATGGCGGAGCTTCTGAAAGCGAATCCGGCACCGGACAAGAAATCGAACCAGATGGCCTGGGTGCAGCACATGAACATGCTGAAAGCGCAGGCAGAGGAAGTTATTCTGACGGAACTTATCAACAGTTAAACTTTATGAGCCTGTTTCAGTCCGAAGCAGAGCAGATTCAGAAAATTGATGCGGCGGCAGAGAGTGCAGTCAGAGAAGCGGAGAGCGAAAAGCCCTCCGCTTTTGTCATTTCTGAGGATGAAATCGACCGGATGCTGCGGACAGGCTCTAATTTTGAAGGCGGAAAGATCCGTATTTATGCGCTGTATCAGCAGCAAGGGGACGCAAAAGAACGAGCTGCATTCTTGAAAGCGGAATACGGTCTCGGTGGCCACAGCTATACCTTTATGGATGGCAGTCGCGGTTTTGCCGATTATAACGGAAGAGGTATTCTGCTTCGCAATTATGACCATGACCGGGAAGTGCGACTCACATGGTCGGCGGTGGATAAGCGGTTAGACCGGCTTGTGGTAAATGGTCAATATCTTACCGCACTGGAAATGGAAGAGTATCGGAAGCTGGAGCAGGAATACGGCGCGCCGCTTCCTATGCCGACTGCCGCCCATGTATTTCCGCCAACACCACCGGAACACTACGATACCGGAAATGAGCATGTGGACAACTTGCTGAATACGGCTGCGGATGTATATGCCCGGAGTGAACTGGCAGCACCCCAGCGGTTTACCGTGATGGAGACAGACGCTGGCTATGCGGTCTGGGATGATATTCAGGACGGCATTCATGTAGAGCCGGATGGTGTCAGCGAGGAGTTTACCAGCGAATGGGAGGCAGAGACCTACCGCCAGCAGCTGATTGAAAAAGTTCAGGAACGGGAAGCAAAAGACTGGCTCTATGTTGAACAGAGCAAGCAGAATTTGCAGCAGGACATTCCATTCCCAGATGTGGAATCCGAAGAAATACAGGAATCGGCTCACGCAGAGACAGATCCTCTGGTACTGGAAATGCAGGAACACGCCAGAGAACTTGCCAAAGAGTCTGGCTATGCGCCGGATGAACGGTTTGTAGTCACGATGACCGGCGAGAACTTCCCGGATTCTAAGGATGCGTTTGCCATCTGGGATTATGTCAAAGAAGAGTATTACGGATATTCAGACGGAAAAGTACAGACATTTGCCGATTATGTGAGTGCGTCAGAGGCGTTGCAGGAGATTCGCGGCAGGAATATGGAGGCTGAAAAAGAGCCTGCAACTGTGCAGCCAGAACCGGCAGCTCCGGTGCAGCCAGATTATCGTGTCGGCGATACGCTGTATCTGGACGGAAAGGCATTTACGATTGAAAAAGTCGGGCTTTTTGATGTGGAGCTTCGGGACCCGGATTCCGTGTATCCGATCTTCCGCTCGGAAAGCAAGGAGAATCTGGCAAGACTTTTGGAGCATGAGGAAAATGTTCACCTGCATAATCTGGTGGTTGATCTGAATCCCGGCAGAGAAAAGCAAAGTGAGGAACAAAAATCGGTAATTCCAGAGACAGAGCCGGAGAACACTCATGCAGAAAACTATCGTATCAACAGCTTTCATCTTGGCGAAGGCAGTCCCAAACAGAAATTCCGTGCCAACATGGATGCTATCTACACGCTGAAAACCTTAGAAAACCAGCACAGAGATGCGACACCGGAAGAACAGGAAACACTGGCCAATTATGTCGGCTGGGGCGGGCTGGCAGATGCCTTTGACGCAGGGAAAGCTGCCTGGGCAGGCGAATATAAGGAACTGAAAGCAGCTCTTACGGAAGAAGAATATGCCGCAGCCAGGGCTTCGACTCTGAATGCGCACTACACCAGTCCTACCGTGATCCGTGCAATCTATGAAGCGTTGGACGGTATGGGATTTGAGAAAGGCAATATTCTGGAACCGTCGATGGGTGTCGGCAACTTCTTCGGTATGCTGCCGGATTCCATGCTGGAAAGCAGACTGTATGGTGTGGAACTGGATTCCATCACAGGGCGAATTGCGCAGAAGCTGTATCCGCAGGCAGAAATCAAGGTGGCAGGTTTTGAAACCACCGACCGCCGCGATTTCTATGATCTGGCCGTGGGCAATGTGCCATTTGGCAACTACCGTGTCAGCGATAAGCCATATGATAAACTCGGATTTTCTATCCACAACTATTTCTTTGCCAAGGCACTGGATCAGGTTCGGCCCGGTGGTATCGTGGCCTTTGTTACCAGCCGCTATACGATGGATTCCAAAAATCCGGACGCACGAAAGTATCTGGCGCAACGGGCAGAACTGCTGGGAGCCATTCGACTTCCTAACAACGCATTCCGTGCCAATGCCGGTACAGATGTAGTGTCGGATATCATTTTTCTGCAAAAGAGAGACCATCCAATTGATATCGAACCGGATTGGGTGCATCTGGGGCTGACATCGGAGGGTATTACCCTCAACGGCTACTTTGTTGACCACCCGGAAATGGTGCTGGGTGAGATTACAACGGAAAGTACCCAGTACGGCAAGGAAGAATGTACGGTCATTCCGATTCCGGATGAGGATCTGGGAGACCAGCTGCATGAGGCTGTGCAGCATATCGGCGGTCACTATGAAGCGCAGGAGCTGGCACCGGAGGAAGAACTGTCCTTGCAGGGCGAAACCATTCCGGCAGACCCCAATGTAAAGAACTTCTCCTATGCGGTGGTGGATGGGGATGTCTACTTCCGTGAGAACAGCATCATGCGAAAGGCTGACCTTTCTGCGACAGCCACCGGCAGGATCAAGGGCATGGTGGAGCTTCGTACCATTGTGCAGGAACTGATCGACTATCAGCTGAACGATTATCCGGAGGACGCGATTGCCCAGAAACAGCGGGAACTGAATGTAGCCTATGACCGATTCGCCGATCAGTATGGGCTTATCAACTCCCGTGCAAATGCGCAGGCTTTTTCAGAAGATTCGTCTTATTATCTGCTCTGCTCTCTGGAAAATGTAGATGAAAACGGCAGGCTGGAATCCAAGGCGGATATGTTCACCAAACGGACGATTCGACCGGAACGGGCTGTTACCAGCGTAGATACTCCGGCAGAGGCTCTGGCAATCTCCATTGGAGAGCGCGGCAGAGTGGATTTGCCCTATATGTCGGAGCTTTTAGGTACACCAGGGGAATATGAAAAAATCCAGCAGGAACTGCATGGTGTCATTTTCAAAGACCCGATGACGCAGGGCAGCGAGGAAACCGGCTGGGTAACCGCTGATGAATATCTGTCCGGCAATGTCCGGGAAAAGCTCCGCGTGGCAGAGTTGGCTGCGGCCTCTGACCCTGCCTTTGCGGTGAACGCGGAATATTTGAAGAAGGCACAGCCAAAAGACCTGGATGCTTCGGAGATTGATGTGCGTCTTGGTGCCACATGGGTCAATCGGGATTATATCCAGCAGTTTATGGAAGAAACCTTTGAACCGCCGTTCTATCTGCGCCGAAATATTGAAGTGAAATTCTCTCCCATGACGGCAGAATGGCAGATTACCGGCAAGAGTACACCGAGCCGGAACGATGTCCATGCCTATATGACCTACGGCACCAGCCGTGCCAATGCCTACCGGATTTTAGAGGATACGCTGAATCTGCGGGATATTCGTATCTACGATACCGTGGAGGATGCAGACGGTAAGCAAAAGCGAGTTCTGAATAAAAAGGAGACCACCCTCGCCCAGCAGAAACAGCAGGCCATTAAGGATGCGTTCCAGAATTGGGTGTGGAAAGACCCTTATCGCCGTGCGGAACTGGTGGAAAAGTATAACGAGCTGTTCAACAGTACCCGTCCTCGTGAGTACGATGGTTCTCATATCCGCTTTGGCGGTATGAATCCGGAGATCCGGCTGCGTGAACATCAGCAGAATGCCATTGCTCATGTGCTGTACGGCGGCAATACGCTGCTGGCCCACGAGGTAGGTGCCGGCAAGACCTTCGAGATGGCAGCTTCTGCTATGGAGGCAAAGCGGCTGGGACTGTGCCAGAAATCCATGTTTGTCGTTCCGAATCATTTGACCCTTCAGTGGGCAAACGAGTTCCTACGCCTGTATCCGAGTGCAAAACTGCTGGTGGCAAGCAAAAAGGACTTTGAGACTGCCCGCAGAAAAAAGTTCTGCGCACGAATTGCCACTGGCGATTACGATGCAGTTATCATCGGGCATTCTCAGTTTGAGAAAATCCCGGTGTCCGCAGAACGGCAGGAGCGGATTTTGACTGCCCAGATTGATGAAATCGAAAACGCCATTGCTGAGATGAAATCCCAGAATGGCGAACGTTTCTCCATCAAACAGATGGAAAAGACCCGGAAAGGATTGGAGGCGAGATTGGAGAAACTCCGGGCAACCGACCGAAAAGACGATGTGATTACCTTTGAGCAGCTGGGCGTAGACCGGCTGTTCGTAGACGAGGCACACGCGTTCAAGAACCTGTTCCTCTACACAAAAATGCGCAATGTTGCGGGCTTGTCCACATCGGAAGCGCAGAAATCTTCGGATATGTTTATGAAGTGCCAATATATGGACGAGCTGACAGGCGGGCGCGGCATCATTTTTGCGACCGGCACCCCGGTCAGCAACAGCATGACGGAGCTTTACACCATGATGCGGTATCTCCAGTACGGCACGTTGCAGCAGAAAGGGCTGACCCATTTCGACAGCTGGGCTTCTACCTTTGGTGAGACCACCACGGCCATTGAGCTGGCACCAGAAGGAACCGGATACCGGGCAAGAACAAGATTTGCAAAATTCTTCAACCTGCCGGAGCTGATGAATATGTTCAAGGAAGTGGCAGATATCAAGACTTCCGATCAGCTGCATCTGCCGGTGCCGGAGGCAAAGTTTGAAACTGTGGTGGTGCAGCCTTCGGAGCATCAGCAGGCGATGGTGGCGGAGCTTTCGGAACGGGCAGCGGCTGTGCATTCCGGCGTGGTAGACCCGTCGGTCGATAACATGCTAAAAATCACATCGGATGGCAGAAAGCTGGGGCTGGATCAGCGGCTGATGAATCCGCTCCTGCCGGATGACCCCAACAGTAAGCTCAATGCCTGTGTGCGGAATGTGCTTCGTATTTATGAAGAAGGACAGTCGGACACGCTGACCCAGCTGCTGTTCTGCGACCTCAGCACACCGAAAAACGATGGAACCTTTAATGTCTATGAGGACATCCGCACCAAACTTATCCAGTCCGGTGTACCGGAGGAAGAAATCGCATTTATCCATGATGCTGATACCGAGGCAAAAAAGAAGGATCTGTTTGCCAAAGTCCGTACCGGCCAGGTGCGGGTGTTGTTAGGTTCGACACAGAAGATGGGCGCAGGCACGAACGTGCAGGACAGGCTGGTGGCCGTGCATCATCTGGATGTAGGTTGGCGGCCTGCGGACATGACCCAGAGAAATGGTCGTATCATCCGTCAGGGAAATCGAAACAAAGAGGTGCAGGTTTATCAGTATGTGACGGAAGGAACTTTTGATGCCTACCTCTATCAGACACTGGAGAATAAGCAGAAGTTCATCAGCCAGATCATGACCAGCAAATCTCCGGTACGTTCCTGTGATGATGTAGATGAGCAGGCTCTTTCCTATGCGGAGATCAAGGCACTTTGTGCAGGAGACCCGCAGATCAAGGAGAAAATGGACTTGGATGTAGATGTTGCAAGGCTGAAAGTATTGAAGGCGGATCATCAGAGCCAGCAGTACCGATTGGAAGATAAATTGATGAAATATTTCCCTGCGGAGATTGAGAAAACGCAGGGGTTCATCAAGGGCTTTCAGTCGGATATTCGGACGGTGGCGGCACATCCGCTGCCGGAAGAAGGGTTCTGCGGCATGGAGGTGAATGGCACATGCTTTACTGAAAAAGCCGAGGCCGGTGAAGCAATTCTCGCAATCTGTAAAGCCAATCAGAGTCTGGAGCCGGTGCCGCTTGGCAGCTATCGAGGTTTCAAAATGGAGCTGGCATTTGACAGCTTCCAGAAAGAGTATCAGATACTGTTGAAAGGTGAGATGACCCACCGGGTGCCCATCGGCACCAGTGCTGCGGGCAATATCCAGCGTCTGGACAATGCTCTTGCCGGGATTCCTGCAAGGCTGGAGAAGGCGGAACAGCAGCTGGACAATCTTAGGAGCCAGCAGGAAGCTGCGCAGGCCGAGCTTGGAAAGCCGTTCCCCCAGGAGGCAGAACTGGCGGAAAAGAGTGCAAGACTGGCAGAACTGGACGCACTGCTGAATATGGATGACCGTGGAAATGATGATCCTGACCGTGAGAATACAACAGAAAAGCCGTCTGTCCTGGCAGAGCTGCGTGACCGTGCAGGGCGCATTCCGCCGATGACACATCGAAATGATGAGGAGGTGGCACTATGAGTGTTCGGGAACACTGGATCAATGTCCGGGTAAACCCGGAAGAGCTGGCGAGGATTCGTGAAAAGCAGAAAGAATTGGGGATTCGGAATACCGGTGCCTATATGAGAAAAATGGCGATGGACGGGTACTGCGTAAATCTTGATTTGTCGGATGTGGCGCAGGTATCCACCCTTCTTCGCCGATGCAGCAACAACCTGAACCAGTACGCCAAAGCTGCCAATGAAAACGGTCAGGTCTATACTGCCGATTTGGAGGATTTGCGCACCCGGTTGGACGAATTAGTAGAAGTCAGCAAGCAAATCCTTGCAAAGCTGACCGAATTGTAACTTTGCCCGCAGTCAAACACTGCGGGTTACATAAACTTTATTTGTACAAAAATCACCACTCGTCTTCGTCATCATCCTCATCGAGCAGTAAATCTTCAAATTCATCGGAATCGTCTGGTGCAAGACGCTCCGGGTGAAACCGCATATTAAATTGTTCCTGCGCCAGTTCCCGAATCTCTGGCCGCTTGTCGTGGGCTCTATTGTTCAGCCACTTGATCTGCTCTTTTGAAAGTCTCCACGGCAGAGAAAGCAGCTTATTCTCAATCATCTGTGCAGAACGCACATCAGGCGGCAGCGCGGCACACTTTTTGCAGATATGCGCTGCATGACCTTTGCCCGAAAACTTTTCATTTGCTTTATACTCGCCGCAGACTTTACAATAGTGTCCGTGCTTCTTCATGTGACCGTATTCCTTTCACAGATACTTTTTATCAGTGTACCAAATTTTGAAGTCAATTCCAATTCATTTTTAAGAAAAAGGGGGAGTTCGATGGCTGCAACACGATTGATAGCATTACACAAAAATAAAGGCAAATCGGTTGCGGCCTGCTTAAAAAGCCGCACGGACTATGCACAAAACCCGGAGAAAACCGAACAGGGCGAACTGGTCAGCAGCTACGAGTGCAGCCCCTTGACAGCGGACGAAGAATTCATGTTATCCAAACGGCAATATGAACTTGCCACCGGGCGCAGGCAGAAAAGTGATGTGATTGCCTATCAGATTCGGCAGTCATTCAAGCCCGGTGAAATTACCGCTGAGGAAGCTAATAAGGTGGGCTATGAACTGGCAATGCGGTTTACCAAAGGCAAATATGCTTTTATCGTTGCCACTCACACAGACCGGGAGCATATTCACAACCACATCATTTACAACTCTACTGCACTGGACAGCACCCGAAAATTCCGGGATTTTTTATTGTCCGGGCTGGCTGTGCAACGGTTGAGCGACTTGATCTGCTTAGAGCATCAGCTTTCTGTCATTGAGAAAAAGCCCTACCGAGAAAGACAAAAACGCACACTCTACCCGCCCAAAGAAAGCAATCGTGACCGCCTATGCAGCGTGATCGACACCATTCTGACTGAAAAGCCCAATGACTACGAAGATTTTTTGCAAAAACTGGAGCAGCAGGGCTATGAAGTCAAGCGCGGGAAATATACCTCCGTCAAAGGCGCACGGCAGAAGCGTTTTATTCGATTCCGCACTTTGGGCGCAGGATACAGCGAAGAAGAATTGAAAGCTGTGATTGCCGGAGAATCTGAGTACCATCCACGTCAGAAGCAACAGCCGAAAGAGAAACCGTTTAACCTTCTAGTAGATGTGCAGGCAAAGCTAGCCGAGGGTAAGAGCATCGGCTATGCACGGTGGGCGAAAAAGTACAATCTGAAAGAAATGTCCAAGACACTGATTTTCTTACAGGAGAAGAAAATCGGCAGCGTCGAGGAAATGCAGGAGCGCGTGGACGCTGCCACCGCCCGCTATCACGAGCTGGGCGATTCCATCAAGGCGAAGGAAGCACGCATGGCTGAGATTTCCGTTTTGCGGACGCACATCGTCAACTATGCGAAAACGCGCCCGGTATATGATGCCTACCGCAAGGCCGGATACAGCAAGCGATTTCTGGAAAACCATCGCGCAGAGATCACACTGCACAAGGCAGCAAAGGCGGCTTTCGATGATGCCAAGCTGAAAAAGCTCCCCAAGGTCAAGGAACTGGATGCAGAATATTCCAAGCTGCTGACAGAAAAGAAAGCAGCTTACCCGGACTACCGCAAAGCGAAAGACGAGATGCAGGAACTTCTTCGTGCGCAGCGCAACGTAGAACTGTTCTTTGCCGAAGAAAAGAACACCACCGAGAAAACACAGTCCAGATAAATGATGACAGCCTAGGGTTCTTCCTTATGGGAGAGTCCTAGGCTGTCTTTTTTGTTATAGAAGTGTTTGGAACAAACGCGCAGCCTGCATCGGCACGATGCAGATCGAAAGGGGTTTGGGCACAGCCCAACAAGCATTTTGAATTTGGATTTGAAAAATCCGATTCAAAAATTGCAAGTTGGTACCAACTTGCCCTGCTTGCAGAGTAGCTGCTCCTGTCAACTCCTGCGTCTGAAATTTTCAAGTCACTTCAATTTCGCAAGAATCTCGTCTGCGCTCATGCCACTAGCCAGCAATTTTTTCAGGATATCTTCTGCTTCAGCTTTTTTAGCGAATTCCGCAGCTTTGGTTTCAGCCTTAATCTTTTTGGCTTCAATCTTGACAATTTCCTTGTCGATGGACTTCAACTCTACCTTCTTGGCTTTCAGATCAGCTTTCAGTGCATCGATATTAGTGGTAATGGATGCGATTTCAGCAGTGACGGCTTCCTTTGCAGACTGCTTCTCAGCAATCTGTGCAGAGAAATCGGTAGTCGTTGTTGCGGTTTTAGCTTTGTTTTTGCTTCCCTTAGGTCTGGACATAGAATAGCCTCCGATATTTTGATAGCTTCAGTATAACACTAGCCTCCTAAATGTACAATCTTTTTATTTATCTGCTCTCAAGTACAAGGAATAATTCAAAAAGTGCCGGCTGCTCATCATCCGTATTATAGACACAAGTGTTTTAAAGAGCCAACAAATAATCATGCGACCTACTTTGCAGCAAAGCGATTATAATATTTTCAATCGCATTCTCTTCAATCGATTCAAACTTATCACATGTTCTCTATTTCCGAAGAAGATACCTCATTAGTTAATCTTGAAATATTTTTATTTACTAAAATATACACTTTGTCATTGTCTCGATAGGCTGTTGCAAAAATCTTTTTTTCTATATCATATAATTCTTTTTGAGCTTTTCTTATTTCGTTATCGAAAAGTTCCTTTTTCTTTCCCATAATATCTCCTAAGTAATTAATAGAAAAAAGTCCACTCCTATCTAGAATCTCTTTAACTTCTCCATAACGAGGTTCGTCTTGGTATAAATGCACATAAGAAAAATTGATGAAGTCGATAGTATATATTTTTATGGTATCATATGCTTTTTTTCTGAAACTTTCAAAATTCATTTCTCTGTGTAGTAAAAAAGAAACATTGCTATGCATATCCCCCAGTGTATCTTTAAACGAAAATCCATCATACTCCCTTAAGTTCAATATAGTTTTAATTGAAACTGCTTTTAAGCTTGTACATTGAAGTACCATTCTGCCGATAAGATAAGAAATCAATATGCTAATTTCAATGCTTGAATATGCCTCGACATGGTTTACAACTATTGTCGTATTGAAATCTTGTATATTGCTGATAAAGTCATCAACATTACATACCATGCATTCCATTCTTTCCTGTAAATAATCAGATTTTAGTATTTTCAAAAAAGAATTATTCTTTTTCAGAAAAGTACAATAATCAAAGTATGTATACTTGGTGTTATCATTTTTATTATTGAGCAGACCGGATATTTTCTTTTTTATAATTGAAACACTAGATGCATCAGCTATACAATGATCTAAAACGGATACGATATGATAGTTTTCAACATCCTCTAAAAGAACAAACAAAGCCAAAAAGCCATTTTGATATCGTAAATTTGTAATTAATTTTTCAAATCCTTCTAAAAAATAATCCTCAACTACATCAAATTTACAATTCCAACTTTGCAAATTCAGATATGGAATTTCAAGCTTATCAGAAACCGCATATTCTGTAAAAAATAATTTTTCATTGCGTTTTAAAATTTTAGAACGTAAAATAGGATTTTGAATGAGCAGTTTTACGATTTTTGAATTCAAATCTTCTCTTTTGTATTGCTTTGAAACAGAATAAGAGAAAGCTATGCATCGATTGATTTTATTGTTGTAGATTATATACTGGTTATGGCAACAGGGATATTCTCTTTCCGGAGAAGAGTTGGTATTAATTAGAAAATCGAAGACCTTCTGGTTGCACCGCTGTACTTCATTCAGCACAAACTGAATCTCCATCGAATTGTTCTGTTTGTGCGTCGCTAAATTTTCATTTGATTTGAGCACATATTCGGATAGTTTATAAGGAGTTCTAGCAGTATAAATCATATCAATATTGCATTCTATATCGAATTCCCGCTCAATTCCAACAAGTAGGTTCACCACGGATAAAGAATCTCCACCTGATTCAAAAAAATCGGAATTATAGCCTATATTGATTTCGTTGTTTCCTAAGGCCTCTTTCATAATCGAGATGATTTTGTCTTGAACGGCCTTATTTTCATTTTGTTCGTTTTTATTTGCTTCAATATTCTGCTTTTCTTTATATCGCCTCCAAATAATGTTGCGATCAATTTTGTTGTTTATGGTTCTTGCCAATTCATCAACAAATTCAAAATAATTTGGAATCAGATATTTAGGAATATTCTTATTCATGTACTTGAGCAACTCAACTTTTGTTACTCCTTTTTTTACCACGAAATTTCCAACCAACAGGTTTTCATTGTACACAACAGCAACGTCCATTACTCCTTCAATATCTCGTAATGTGTTTTCAATTTCGTTCAATTCTAATCGTATTCCATGTATTTGAACTTGGTCATCATTTCGCCCATAAAAATACAACATGCCATTGTGCATTGCTACTATATCTCCTGTACAATAGCAATTTGTGCTTTTTTCTTTATAAAATCTTTTCTTGCATTCTTCGGCATTATTTACATATCCATCTGTAATTCCGTTTCCCTTTAATACCAGTTCGCCTTTACCATCTTTGTCCTTATTTATAATTTCATACTTGCAGCCCTCAATGCAAGTTCCAATCGGAATTTCCTGTAATTCTGGATTTTTTTCAAATCGATAATATGTTGCATAAACGGTAGCTTCTGTAGGCCCATATAGATTGAATAATCCGAAATCCCACTGTCTCTCTCTCCATATCTCGTAAATTTTTCTCTTAAATGATTCACCTGCAATCATTACATATTTTAATTCTGAGGCTATTGATTCTAGCTCCTGATTACTATAATTGTTTAGCATATTTAAGAATACAGATGGAGAGGTTGCATAATGAGACACGTGATACATACGTACATACTGTGGGAAATTTTTCAAATTTTCTACTAGTGTAAGATCTATTGCAAGTATTTTTCCTCCATTTATCCATCCATATATTTCACTTGTTGAAACATCAAAATTATATGGTGTAGAAAACATATATACCGATGTATCAGAAACTGGACATATTTTTTGCAAACCCGACAAAATGTATACTAGATTTCCATAGTTTACAGAACAGCCTTTTGGTTTTCCCGTGCTTCCAGATGTAAAAAGAACATAAACTTCCGATGTGTTATCATATGTTCTATACTCTATTTTTGAACTGCTGGTATAAGACATGCACTGCTCAACGTCCAAAGAGTCGGTGGGTGTGTATTTCCAAGGTTCATCTGTAATAATCAATTCTACGTTTGCTTCTTCAACTATGATTTTCTTATTATTGGGCATTAGCTTCTTTGATATGGGAACATAGCTACAACCAGCCTTTAATACAGCTATAATCGAAATGATTACTAAAGGTGAATGATTCAAGTATAGTCCTACTCGAATATGTCTTTTTTTGCATTTATTAACTATTTTTTTCGCGATTGCATCCGAGTAAACATCTACATCACTATATGAATAATTTCTATCTAATCCATATATCATGACTTCGGAATTTTTATTTTGAGCCAATTTTCTAAACTCTACTCCAATATTCCCATTAAATTCAATCATAAACTATCCATCCTTTTTTGAAAATTCTTTAGAATTCTTTTCATATTCTATAATCAATTCAAGAAGTACGTGATGTTTTTTTCTTCAAATTTCATGGTCTTTGTGTTTAGAATATGAACACTGCAATTTGAAACCTTGAACGGTTTTTCCCTATTTGTCCATGCCATATTGTTTATAATATAATAGATAATATTTATAACTCCACTATGCGTCACCACTATAATGTTGCTTTCAGAATCTTCATACATTTTGATGAAATCGAAAAACCACTTCTGAATTCTATCAAAAAACTCCCTTGGAGATTCTCCATTAGGATACTTTTCATCCATTTTTAGTGTGTTAAAATACAATCCCGGATACTTTATGGAAGCCACTTCATTTTTCATTCCTGCTAATTCACCATTATTCATTTCTCTTAGTCGCGCATCTACATGAAAAGGAATTTTCAATTTATATGATATTGCTTTTGCAGTTGATACTGTTCTTGGCAAGTCACTTGACACAATTTTAGATATATCAAAAGTCCCTTTCTGAGAATACAAAAATTCAGCCAATCTCATCGCTTGGATTTTTCCTTCTTCTGTCAAATCCATCGTGCTCCAGCCACCTCTATAGTTGCTATCATCTTTTCCGTGTCTTACAAAGATTATTTTCATAATGCTTCCTCCATAGAATTTTCACTTTAGCATTTCGAATTTCATCGCATCAATTACTAGTATCTTAACTGTTAAAATTCACTTTTTACGGTTGTTCACTTATTTAGTTGAGCTTCTCATAACTTGGCATGTTGAAACTTGCGTTCCTTTAATAGTATCTGATACAATTACATCTACATCATGTAAGAAGTCCTCCAAATCTTTTTTTTCATCATTTATAATCACATAGTCTGCTATTTCCTTGCAATTTGATGCCTTATGACTTTCTTTAAATGCATCTTTCATCTTCACGCTTTCTAATACCTCTTTATATGATATCCCCGAAATGCCTTTCTCAAAAGCCTCATAACATTTTTTATTATACTCTCTTCTGGCTCTAATCTCAATTGGGGCCTCAATATAAATATTGGCACACTTATTTCCAAATTCCCTTTTTAGGAAACTACCAAACGGGGCTCTATAAAGACTTTCTATAGATACACATTTTATATTATCTTCTTTTAAATGTACAATTAATCTTAAAATGAACTCCTTAAATACGTCTTCACTTTTATCTTGATATAACTTAATAAAATGCTCGTCCTTTAAACCAGAAGATATATCCATGCCTCTTGCACTCATCATCTCTTTTTCGATTTCAATTATTTTATACCGTTTAATTTCAAATGGACTAGATGCCATTCTGATTCCTGCAGATGATTTGCCACATTCACTCAATCCTGAAAGCGTAAAGATTGCATCGATATACTTTTTTTCCTCTGAAAAATTTTTTCCGTCTAAATAATTCATTATAAGTTTTTCTCCTTGTATTCTATATCAATAAGTTTAATTCGTTAAGTTTTATTCGTTTTCTAAAATGTTTGGTCGGTAAAAATTAGTTCAAATCTCTTTTAGTGTTGCTACATCAATAAATTTTACTATTTTTGGTTACTAACATAGCTAATTACTTTTATTGAGAATTCTTTGACGTTTGAAAAGTTGTATTCATGCGTAACAACATTTGGTTCAATAGTATTCACCCCGGTTAGGTAATTAAACAATTCCATAACAGATCTATACGATTGCGGAATAATGTTATATGTATCTATTAGATAGACCTTCATAACAAGTACCGTTAACTTAAATATCTCTTTCTGGCTTTGCTCTGTAATACCATCATCCAGTAATCTCTTTAGTTTATGTATGGTTTCCGGAATCACCATCTTGTTTTTTTGCTTCAAATTTTCAAATGAAATGGATAAACTAGATGGCACTGCACCATATAGTAGAGAAGTGATTCTCCCAGAATTATAGGCATATATTGAATATAGCGATTTCGCATCGATCAATCTGTTTTCTACTTCATACTCGGAAAAAATGGTATATCCAGTCTTAATATCAAATTGCTTTAAAAATCCACTTAACTGCTGATTTTGTTCAAAACTATAGTATCGCACCAATAGTAATATATCCATATCACTCCAATTTTGTATATATTGATTTCTACTGATGCTTCCCCCTACTAACAATGCTATCAAGTCGTCTCCAAATAAACATCTTACATAATTCAAAATTTTATCGAGTTGCTGGAGTTCTTTCTTCGGCAACTCAAGTTGTTCCAGTTGTATGCATGTTGAATTTCCAGAGAATCTCTTATCTTTCCATTGAATAGAATCTATTATTGCTCTTGTTGTTTCATCTATGGAGCAGCTTGTACTAATTTTATGCGTAAAATAGCCGATATTATATAGCCATTCCAGAAATGTTTTTTGTAATATTTGATATCGTTGATATAGAGCGACTTCATCGGGTGAGTAGTCACTATTATTCCTTTTATAGTTGTATCTCTCGTTTTTGACTAGAAGGATTCGTTCTTGTTCCAATAGCTGAATTCCGTGCTGCTTCTTTTTTTTCTGAAGTAGCTCATATGCATCCTTCTTGGATAGTCCTTTAATAACTAAAGTCGCCCAAACTCTAGCATCAAATGTAGCGATTCCCTTGTCTAATATTGCATCGTTTCTTAAATTTGAAAATCCCGCTTTTATCGAAGAATATATTTCATCGCAGAATTCTTCGCATTTTGAAGTATTGAACCACCATTCATGAAAACAACATGGACTTAGACACTCAATTTCTCTCGATAATTTAATAGTACTATATGCGAACCATGTGTCTCCATACTTTTTTGTTATGTTTTTTATTTGAGTTGTTTTTCCGCAATCGTCTAATCCATTTAATGAAATTATCATAAGTTTTCCTCCACAATTCTAAATGTGTTATGAATGATATTCTACAAGGCATTACCAAATAAATCAGATTGTTTTAATTGAATCAACAACATCTGAAAAATCCATTTGCTTCATTTGATGATAGAAAAAGTGAACAAGATATATGGTATAAATTTTATCTATTGTTTCATATTTTTCAATGTCGAATATCGTAAGGAATCTCATTATAATATAGTATAACAAAGCGGAATTATTATATTCCAGTCCCTGCAAATAGAGTTTGGCGATTGCTTTCCTCTTCTTTTCGGTTTTTGGATAGCTGTTGATTTTCAATATATCTTTTCCCTCAAAAAAATCAAGTGGAATACTGGGAATCATGTCGCATATTTTTTCATGCCCACAATATGATTCTCTATGATATTTTGGACTGTAATATAAATCGATAAATAGCAATGAGATCGAAAACACTGCAACCTCTGCATCTATATAGTTATACCCCGATGTGACAAAATCAAAAAACACAGGCTTTATTCCTATATTCATTGTATTTAAGTCTCCATGTGATAGGACACATCTATATGTTCTCTCGCTCTCAAAATGATTTATACACTCCTTAATAATATCTTTAGTCTTTAATGATTTATTTAACCCGATATCCACTTTTTTCTCTGTCCATGAGTAATTCAAATATTTTTTTAATCTGCTTTCTACTCTGCCCTCGAAAAACTTTTGCATCGGATATGAATTTCTCGTTTTCACATTACGATAGTTTAACTTTATACATTTCAAAAAATCGAAAGGCTCGGAAGAATCTTCCGATATAAGATAGTCGTTTAGCAATCCTCTTCCCGGACTAATACTATCTTCATATTTATATATAATCACACCACAATCATTGAACACCACCGCAAAAACAAGTTCGGGAATTGGAAATTTTGAATACATTTGATAATAGCCCTGCAACTCCATGAAATAAGACTTGATTTCCTGTACTTTATAAAAACATTTCTTATTGCCTATTACGATTATTCCGTTTATAGAATTATTCTGCTTGTTTTTTGTCAAAATGTTTCCATTGACCATTTGCTGTAAGGTCGTTATTTTGAAATTATCGTTTACTTTAATGTGTGTAAACTTGTCATTCATCCATACATCGTTAAACATCCATCTCATGTTTTAGTTCAACCCCATTAAAACAATGGGATTCCTCCTCACTGTAAAGTAATGATTTTTTCGAGTGTTGGGTGATATTATTTCAAATTTTATTATAAGTTGACTTCTGTATTCATATCTACTCAGTGCGATTTTTGTACTGCGTTTCTTTTTTATAAAATATTCTTAATCCTGCTAATGATAAAAAAACAATCCCCATTCCCACATTTGTAAAACTCGTTATAGAGGGTGTTTTCATAATAGAGGAAAAAACAAATGAGCCTGCTGGCATAAACATAGTGGCAACTGTAAAAATTACGCTAAAAACTCTACCCAAGTAATCTTCGTTAACACAAGTTTGTACACAAGTCATAAAATTGATATTAAACATTGTCAGAAAAATTCCGAACATGAAAAAGGGCAAAAGGCAAATCGCTATATTTTCAGTTGATTTGGATATTGGAATAATTAACAATGGTAATCCAGTCAATCCCAAAAATATTGTTAATGCAAAACTGTTTTGCATAATTTTATGTGGAAGCTTTGCATTTATAGATGCTCCTAAAATTCCTCCCATTGCTTCTACAATCAATACTTTACTATAAAATCCATCGCAATATATTATTTCTGTATAAGGTACTAGAAGATCATATCCGGCGAGGAAAAAATTCACAAAAGCCGAAAGGACAACTAGATGGAAAACTTTTTTTTCACCCAATAAATATTTCACACCCTCCAAACTATACAAAAGAATATTTTTTCGCTTTCTGGTGTTCTCAGCTATACTATTACTATTGTGCTCATGCGTTATTAAAAGAGCCTCTGTTCCAGCAGAAATTGCAAATGTAATTGCATCAATTAATAACGCCCCTCTTGTACCGACCACCTTCACGAGTGCAAAACCAACAACCGGGCCTACCAATTTTATTAAATCGATTCCAGCATTAGAAATTGAGTTGAAAAAGCCAATCCGATTTTTATCTACTATTTCTTTAGTAATCGATTTAAATGTAGGTGAACTAAATGAAAAAACAAGTGCCAATAATGCATTTGCAATGACGAGTGCAATAACCATGCAATCCGAATTCAAGAAAAAACTTGCAAAAAAGCAAATAATGGCACTTAAACAATCAGAAACAATTATAATATTCTTCCGTTTTCCCAAATCTGCAACCACTCCACCTATTAGATTAAAAAGAATATTTATCACCACTTGTGAATTTTGATAAAGCGCAAGAATCCACATGCTATTTGTAAAAGTTGAAACAATTGCAATACTATTCACATAATCAAAAACAATATCTCCTATTTTAGATGTCCACTGCCCCAAAATTAGCAGTCCCTCATTGCGGCTTATTTTTTTCATTTTACTTTTCCTTTCGGTGTTACAAATTCTCGAAATTCTTATCATCCAATCATGGCTACATCTAATATATTGCATGTTTCAAGCGCGATGTCGACAAATTTGTCACCAATCATTGAAAAGAAAGCACCAAGTCGTGTTATCATCTTACTCCGTTCAAGTCAACATGTATTTGAGAAAGTATTTACTAATATATAGGAGCTTCACTCTGCTTCTCCCTTACAGTTCACATCCCTGCTCAATAGACACTTTGCAAAAAAAACTACTTTTCAACATAAGGCGCAGCATTAGGTGCTGCGCCTCATGTTGAAAAGTAGCTTTTTTCATAAACAAATCATCCGAAAGATTTTATAATATCATGGATGATTTTCATTTGCTTCTCAGAAAAATTTTTTCCTCGCTGACTAGGAACTAGATATTCTTGTTGTATTCTCCTTAAGAGATCACATTGCTCTTTAGTAAGTCCAGAAAGCGGAAGGACATTTACTGTTTCTAAATTCAGTAGTTCATCAGTAGAAATTCCAAACAGAAGTGAAATACTAACTAGGACATCTAATGGGATAGCATGAGCATCACTTTCATAGCCGCTAATTGTAGAAACCGACTTGTTCAATCGTTTTGCAAGTTCCGCCTGCGTCCAATTCCGACTTTCTCTCAACTTTTTTAATTTTTCGCCGAGATAATGTTCCATTTTTGTCCACTCCCATCTTAATTAGAGTGTACTATTTGCTTATTCTATATAATCGTATTATAGGCTTCGAAAAATTCGATTATATAGAAGTTTCATTGACTTCAGAAGGAAGTTGCGCTATTTTGAGTGACAAAAGACGCCTAATTTAACAGTGGGGGATTGATGGAATGAGAGTTTTAATTTGCGATGATGAGCAAAAAATGATTGATTTGGAAGTTTCAATGCTTCAAAAATATTGCCAATCAGCTAATGTTATTGCAACATTTTACGCATTCACAGATTCATTAAGCGCAGAAAATACAGATGAATTCGACATTGCCTTTTTGGATATTGATATGGCGGAACTAAATGGAATTGAATTGGCTCGAAGATTACGATTGAAAAATCCAACGGCTGTTATCATTTTTGTTACAAATTTTATCCAATATGCTCCTGAAGGATATGAAGTACAGGCTTTTCGTTATTTGTTAAAGTCCGATATTCCATCTAAGCTCATTCCATATTTTATAGACTCACTTCGGGAAGTTCTCAATTGTCGACAAACAGTTACTTTTTCGATTAGTGGTGAGCCAATAGATGTTCAAATCAAAAATATCTTATATCTTGAATCAGATAAACACATTATTGTTATGCACTTAATTAATGACGATCGAGTCAACTACCGTTTTTATGGAAATATGACCGACCTTTCCAACAAACTTCAAAATCTAGGCTTTTTACGTATACATAAGAGTTATCTGGTAAACATGGAATATATTGAACTTTTTCAGTATGAAAAAATTTATCTGAGAGGCGGAATATGCTTGCCATCCAGTGAAAAAAAGCATAAAGAATTAAAGCAGCTTTATTTAAAATGGAGAGGTAAAAATCGGTGGAAACTTTCTTGAGCCTTTGTTATACTTCTGTGGATACGATATGTCTGATTTTATTTTTAGATGTTTTTGCACGACGCCGTTTGGATAATTTAAAATTTCAATTTAATGCATTTTGTTGTGTGCTTTTTGAATGTTGGATTCCTCTGGCTCTTTCAACTATCATTGGACGAAATCAAATATTTAAAATTTTTATTGTTCTACTAGTCGATTTTATAATTGCTGAAAAGTTATATACGGGAATTTCAACTATTGCGCTTGGATTTTTTGTTAGTCTTGAATATTTGCTGTCATACTGCTTATCTTTCACTATCGGAATGATATGCAGCACAATTTGTGGAATGGATTCGGATACATTTCAAGCTTCCGAATTTCGCGTAATTGTCTATGGAGTGATTGCTTATTCATTACAACTGTTTTTGGTTCTAATATTTCGAAAGATCATGCGTCAAAGCAAGTTCAAACAAAGTCAACATTCTCTTAGGACTCCACAAATAACTCTATATTGGTTGTTTCCTTGTGCCTCATTTATGGTGTTAATTGTTCTACTTTACATATCAACAGGAAAAAAAGTATCCGAAGCTACGATAGCTCTTACTTGTGGGTTGATTATTGCTGCAAACGCAGCAATAATTTTTCTCCTAGAACGTATGGAACAAGCAATGGAACGAGAACAACAGCTATTTTCATTGGGGCAACAGCTTGAAGTTCAGGTACGAAGCATGGAATCAGCTAGTAAACTTTTCTCGGAACAAAGAAAAAAGGTACATGATTTTCGCTCACATCTTAATACGCTTCAACAGCTTTTACAAAACCGTGAATATGAATCTGCCGAAATATATCTGAATTCCGTATCAAATCAACAAACCGAACGACTTTTTTTGGTAAATACTCATCATACAATTTTGGATGCGTTATTTAATATGAAAGCGTCAGAAGCAATCCAAAAGGGCATTGATATTGATTTTACTGTAAACGATTTATCAACACTACCTTTTGAAACATCTGATATGATTGTATTGCTTTCAAATCTATTAGATAACGCAATCGAAGCAAATCAAGTATATTGTGGTGATAAGAAAATTCATGTGATTGCCTTATGGGAAAAAAGTTTTTTGTTTTCCATTCGGAATACCTCAAATCCGGTCAAAGTCGAAAACAATACCATTCACACAACCAAGCCGAATCCGCAACTTCATGGCTTCGGCCTTTCTAACGTAAAGCTTATTCTTAAAAAGTACAATGGTGATTTTACAATTATTTATGAAGATGGATGGTTTCAATTTACCGGTGAAATCTCATAATTGTCGATTTGGTGACTGCAAATCCCTTCTTTGTGTCAAAAAAGTTGATTTGTTTTCAAAATCGGTGTATTCACAATGTATAAAACCCTTGAATGTCGGAGCACTGATTATATGGATATCATTGCAACATACTTGGCAAAAGAATTCTTAAAAAGAAAACTAATAAAAGAAGACGCTCTTGAATGGTGTATTTATGGAATTGGAAAGCGATTGTCAACGCTTATTACAGGGGTTCTTTTAATAGTATCTGGGAGTTACCATTTTGGTTTCCTTCAAGCGATATCTTTTGCTATTGGCTTTGTTACATTAAGAAAATATACGAATGGGTATCATGCAGAAACCTATATTCATTGTTTGGTGCTTTCATTATTTCTCCAATCAATCTCCATGGTTCTCGTCAAATTCCTCAATGCCGATTTTTTTATAGTCATTTGGATAGTTTCTGATTTTGTGATTCTCAAAATCGCACCTGTTAATAACTCTCGAATACATTTAGTTCAGTCGGAAATATTTGTGCTTCAAAAGCGACTCTATTATGTGCTTGCTATCGTTAATTTAATATGCATAGTGTTAATCTCATTACCCGTTACAAAGGAACTTTTTAGTGTGTTAAAAGGATTAACAGCCGCTTTAGCATTAGATGCTTTGACGTTGGTAATCTTTGCACTAAAGGGAATATACAGGAGGATTTTCTATGGAAATCAACATGAAAAGTCTGATGAAAAAATTTCTTAAAAATATGATTAAAAAAGACATTGAAGACTGGCCACCAGAGTGTTCGGGTTGGCTGTATCAACCGTATCGGCCCAAATCACAACCTATTAAAAACGACGATACTCCAGAAGTCTGATGCGTTCCCCTTTCGGCATTAACATATAAAGCTTGAGATAGCTGCATTAAGAATACATCATGCTAGACTTTATGCTTGGCATGGTGCATTTTTGTTTACACGATGTTTGAGGAAAAAAACATGCCCACACTCAACTTGAAAGAGTATTACCCCACTGCGCACTCTAAAGATTTCTTTGTAGAAGTATCTGAAGATATACACCAGTTTTTTTTAGATGCGAAGTGCAAAGAAAACGCTTTTGTTAGACAGGTCAGTCGTTACCATGCGTATTACTCGCTGGACGACCCGGATTTTGTAGTGGAACAGTATGCCCTTTTCCTTACGCAAACTCCTGCTGATACTGTTGAACGTAAGCACTATTTCCGGCATATTGATCGGGAAATTCAGGCATTGTCGCCCAAACAGACTCACAGGCTCTATGGCTATTATTATCTTGGACTTTCCATGCAGGATATAGCGAACAAAGAAGGTGTATCGGTAGGAAGTGTCTCTGAATGCATTAAATCTGCTTTAACTGCGCTTCGAGAAAGATGCAACTTATTCAACTTTTGAGTTTCAACCCTAACTTTTTCCTCTTTTTTGTCCTATATAATATAGAGATTTTTTCTCTATCGTGAAAGATGCACGGTGCATCTTTTATGCTCCGCCCGTATCGCCATAATCGACAACGAAAGGACGAAGGATTATGAAAAAAAGATTGATTGAGTACGAACCTAGCCCCGGCAGGCAAGCAGTCTGCCACCGAATGTCCGCTTGCGCTCTGACCTTGTGGTGTGGCCGTTATTGGCTGTATTTCTGCACGGTCGGAGGGCTGGCGTATGATGTACTATAATCAGCTCGAAACCGGAAAACGTATCCAAAAGCTACGCAGAGAGCGTTATCTGACGCAGGAGGAACTGGCTATCAAGCTGAATATCAGCGACCGCCACCTCCGCAGTCTGGAGAGAGGGGAATATACACCATCTATCGATTTGTTTGTTGAAATTGCCGCGTTCTTTGATGTGACGCTGGATCATCTGATTATGGGAAAGTCATTGTCTGACCAAGAAGAAAGCTTACGAAACAAGTTGCAGCAGAAGCGTTTGGCAAATCAAAAGCTCCGTTTGAAATTGCAGCGTATTGTGCAGAATTTGTCTGCAATCGCCGAAGAACTTTAACAGTATATAAATTGCGCCCCTCTGGGCAGGCAGTGTCACACTGCTTGTTCAGAGGGGCGTTTTTGCTTTTATGTCCATAAAAATTGTTTTTGAAAAGTTCTGATTTCATCGTATTTTCGTCCAGATCAAAATATCGCAGTATCATCGTTTTTGTATCAAAACCGGAGGCGACACTTCCGGTTTTTCAGGCTCAAAAACCGGAGGTACGACCTCCTAAAAAAGCGTTCGGTTTTCAGGTACACTATGGTCACAGCAAGGGCAACACCCCAAACGAGGGAAAAGCCCAAAACTGTAAGGCGTACCTTGAAAACTAAATATCAGTCCCTCGGACAAAACAATGAAACTTCCGTAATTCGCGGCCCGGCCATAAAGAAGGCGGGGTGGCTGAAAGGCCAATGACGGCGTGGGTGCAATCCCCCGCTGACCGAGGTGTATTCCAACTCCACCGGGCGTCGAGGACAAATAGGGTGGAACACTTAAAATCAAACTTCAAAGCCCACTACCGGGATTCTTCTGAATCAAGGCGGCGGGCTTTTTCCATACCGAACATTCACACCTGACACGGAGGTAATGACTATGAGCCGTACTTTTGACCGTAAGCACCACGATGAAAGCACACTGACCACCCTTTGCCCCCGCTGCCTGAACGCGTTCCGCAATGCACGCGGCATCCGCGTTCGCCGTGCTGACCCCGGCCAGACCGTCAAGGAACCCTGCACCTACTGCCAGACCAATTTTGGCTATGACTACTACATCCAGCCCACCAGCCCCAAAGCCACCTACACGAAGAAAGGACGGTTTGATGATGAACTTATCTGCGCTTAAAGTTGACCCGGAGTTTCAGGGCAAAATCCCGCCGCTCACTTTTGAAGAACTGAACCAGCTTGAAGCGAACATCCTGCGGGATGGCCGTATCATCAACCCCATCATCGTATGGGAAGGACTGATCGTGGATGGACACAACCGCTTCACCATCGCCAAGAAGCACCCGGAAATCCCTTTCACCGTCCACGAGAAAGCGTTTTCTAGCCGCTATGAAGCCATCATCTGGATTTGCAAGAACCAGCTGGGGCGGCGCAACCTTACTCCGGAACAGAAAAAGTATCTTATCGGCAAACAGTATGAAGCCGAGAAGAAAGCCGCAAAAATCTTTCGGGGCAACCAGTACACTTTAGCAAAGAAAAGTGGTGGTGCTCACGATGATAACCACCACTCCGGGAAGAAAACCTGCGACCGGATCGCAGAGGAAAACGGTGTCAGCCGTGCCTCTGTTCTCCGTGCCAGCCACTATACACGGGGCATCGACATCGCAGATACGCTTTCTCCCGGCATCAAGCAGAAAGTCTTTTCCGGCGAAGTAAAGTTCACGAACGAAGAAATGTCCAAGCTCGTGCAGGCAAGTGCCGAGCATCGTTTAGATGTTCTTGCTCAAATCCTGCATCCAGAGGCATTGGAAGTACTGGAATCTGCCAGCGCAGAGTTTGAACCTGAAAAAGCGGAACCTGTTTCCATGCCCACACCACAAACAGAAGAATTCCGGTGCTATCATGTACCGGACGAGTTTATGAAGGTTTACAAGTCCTTGAGCCGCGCGACCGAAATGATGAAAAACTCATGGAAGAAAACGCTCAAAAACAATCCCAGTTATTTCACTGACCCGGAAAAGCAGAAGGTTCTCCGCTTCGCAATGCAGAGGCCTGCTAACTATCTGACTGAAATCGAAACCTATCTGGAAAAGGCTCTTGCAGAAGCCCTTGAAGAAGAAAAGACCGCATAACGGAAGGCACTTATACGTCACCAACAAATCCACCAAAAGCAAGTGCAGGGTAGAAAACTTCCGCCCCTTGCGCCTGATATAACATGTAATCCTGATTTTCCCGCCCGACTTCGCCGCAGTGGGACGATCAGAGGAGTGTGCGTTTGAACAAGAAGAAAAAATCCACAAATCTTTCCCCGTATCCCGATGAAGCCATCGAACGTCTGGCACGGGCATTCTACCCGGCAATCCTTGCCTGCTGGAACAGCGAGGAAGGTCAACGGGAGTTTGCTGCATGGCAGGCGGAACAGGCTCATATTGCAACCAAAGAAAAACAGGAAGTTCCCGTCGGGGAACTCCCTGTTGTACATATCGCTATCGTCTGTGGCTTTTGGCAGGGTGCGTCCTATTCAGGGGCGCACCCTGTTTTTG